>Ga0105044_10005485_pt1 | contig 17442 bp, 16 predicted proteins | sample MAT01_FD_78092 | JGI IMG/M metagenome (GOLD analysis project Ga0105044, IMG submission 78092) | Freshwater microbial communities from Lake Fryxell liftoff mats and glacier meltwater in Antarctica - MAT-01 | ecosystem: Environmental > Aquatic > Freshwater > Ice > Liftoff microbial mat | place...
AATCGCGCCCGTCGCTCCGCTACCGAAACTCGACGCAACAAAGCCAGGATGCAGGCAGTTTACCGTCACCTGACGTGGATCCACCCGCTTTGCCAGTTCGCGTGTGAACAAGATGTTGGCCAGCTTCGAGCGCTGATAGGCCCCCCACCCGCCAAACTGGCGCTCGCCCTGCAGATTGTCGAAGTCCAGTGATGCGCCGCGATGCGCATCCGACGCGACATTCACAACTCGCCCCCGGGGCGCGGCGTGTAGCGCGTCGAGCAGCAAATGGGTCAGCAGGAAGTAGCCTAGGTGATTGAAGCCGAACGTCATCTCGATCCCGTCAGCTGTCAGCTGACGGCTTGAGAACATGCCGCCGGCGTTATTCAGCAGGACGTCCAGCTTGGGTGCATTCGCCTTCACCTCGTCCGCGAGGTGGCGGATCGCCGCCTGGGACGATAAATCGGCGAGATAGGTCGCAGGCGGCTTGCCCCTCGCAGCCTCCGCAACCTTGCTCGCGGCAAGACCGAGCCTCTCAGGATTGCGCCCGACAAGGTGCAGATTTGCGCCCATCCGGGCCAGTTGGACGGCAGCCTCCAGCCCGATGCCGTCCGTGGCGCCGGTCACCAGAATCCGCTTTCCCTCAACGTTCATGCCTACGCCCCGTCAGTTCCAACCGAACCGAAATGCAACACCAGCGCATATCTAGCGTGTCTGGCGGGAAGGAATCGAGGCCTACCGCGTTTACTCTTCGGAGGCGTCGAAGGGGGCGTCGAAAAATTGGCCGTAATCGGGTATCCTTCCCAGACTGATTTGATATGTCGCGCGGCCGCTCCGCCGCCTGTGGATAACTACACTCGAATGGCTTCGACCGACTCTATGGAGATGTTCACCTACGCCTCGCCTGAGGATTCGGTGGCGCGCAGGGCTGTGATTCGGAGTATCGAGCGGGCGACCGGTCAGCCTCACCTCAAACGCCTTTACGAGCAGTTCCAGGGCGAGCTCTCCACCGGCAATAGCCCCGACGATTTCTTTACTGCCGGCGTCAAAAAGCTAGAGCTGGACCTCGTCTATGATCACGCCAAGCTTCTCGCCGCTCCCAAAACGGGCCCGCTCGTCCTCATCGCCAACCACCCTTTCGGCGTGCTCGATGGCGTCGTCATCTGTCACTTGATGCTGCAGCTGAGGAGCGATTTCCGCATCCTCTCCAACAGCGCGCTCTACCGCGTTCCGGAAATCTACGACTGGCTGCTGCCGATCGACTTCAACGAGACGCGCGAGGCGCTGGCGACGAACATCAAAAGTCGCGCCGAGGCTCGGAAGTTTCTCGAAGGCGGCGGTGCCCTGATTGTTTTTCCCGCTGGTGGCGTTGCCACGACACCCTCGGCCTTCGCCCGCAAAGCGATCGATGCCGAATGGAAGCCTTTGACGGCCAAGCTCGTTATGCAGGGCAAGGCGCCAGTCCTGCCGGTCTTCTTCCATGGCCAGAACAGCCGCCTGTTTCAGATCGCCAGCCAGGTCAGCCTGACCATGCGGCTCGCCCTGATTTTCCGCGAAGTCCATCGCCGCATCGGAACTAAACTTCCTATTAGCATTGGCGACACAATTCCCTTCGAGCGAATCGCCGAAATAGGCGACAAACGGGCTGTCATGGTCTTTCTCCGGGATTCGGTCCTCAAGCTTGAATGCGCGCGCGCATGATCGACGTTTCGGTCATCACCGTATCGCTGAACGCCGCTGCGACCATCGCACGGACGACCGACTCGGTGCGCGCGCAATCAGGCGTTCTCATCGAACATATCGTCGTCGATGGCGGCTCGACCGATGGGACCATGGATATCGTCATGGGCCGCCGCCAGGGCTTCGCGCAGGTGGTGAGCGAACCCGATCGGGGCCTGTACGATGCGATGAACAAGGGCCTCGCCCTCGCGCGCGGTAAACTCACCGGCTACCTCAACGCTGACGATGCCTTCGCCGGCCCCGAAACGCTGTCGCGCCTGGTCGACGCCTGGCGCAACAGCGAAGCAGATGCCGTCTATGGCGATGTGCTTCAGGTCGATGCCCAGGACCGCCCGCTGCGCATGATCTCGGGCGGCGCCTTCTCACCGGATCGCCTGCGCCGCGGCCTGATGCCGCCGCATCCCAGTTTCTATGCCCGCACGAGCGCACTCCGCGAGACCGGCGGCTTCAATACCGACTACGCTATCGCTGCCGATTTCGATCTTGTAGCGCGCACGTTCGCCCGGCCGGGCTTTCAAGCCGTCTATGTGCCGACGATAGTCGCAAATATGCGCGTAGGCGGCGTCAGCACGCGCAATCTCAAAGCGACCCGCGTCGCCACCGCGGAGATTCTGAGATCCTGCCGCGCCAACGGGATAGACGCGACACCGTGGAGCGTTATGTCGCGCTATCCCTTGAAGGCTCGGGAGGTCCTTGACGGGCGCCTAATGCGGCTGAGGGGCTACCAAGCCGGCTGATCGGCGGCCATCAAGACCGAGAAGCCGTTACAGCAAGGCCGGGGGACCGAGTTGCAGGTTTTTGAGATCATTGCGCTGCCCGGCGCGGTCGGAGTTCTTGCGGCTCTGGTCATTTGCCTGCTGCGGATGCCAATCGGCCGCACTATGGCGCTGGTAGATGCGCCCGATCTAACGCGCAAGATCCACGCGGGCTCGGTTCCGCTGGTCGGCGGTATTGCCCTTTTTCCCGCCATCGCCATCGCCTGCGTCCAGGCCGTCGCCCTCGGCGCTTCGGACGACGCGATCGGCGTAGTCGTCGGCGTGGTCTTCGGTTTCTTCATGATCGGCTATGCTGACGACCGCTTGCAAATCCGCCCCTCACGCCGGCTCCTGCTCAGCCTCATCCTCTTTGCGGCGCTTGTCCTGATGGCGCCCGGCCTCATGCCCGACGCCTTTCGCATCGGCGGAGCCGACCTGTACATTGGCATGGGCACCATCGCCCTCCTCGCTATCATCGGGGCCAGCGGTGCGCTTAATGCCATCAACATGGCGGACGGTCAGAACGGGCTCTGCTGCGGCCTTCTCCTGATCTGGCTCACATTCATCGCCTTCGCCGGCGGCCCGGCCTTGCAAGGCGGCGCATTGCTCGTCGCCATGGCCCTCGTGGTCGTCACCTTGTTCAACCTTCGCGGCCTTGTCTTTCTAGGCGATATCGGTGCCTACGGTGCAGGGTCGTACGTTCTCGCATTGATGCTTATCGGCGCCGGCAGCGGCGCTGTCGATCACGGACAGATTGTCGCTCTGCTAGCCATCCCGGTAACCGACTGTATCCTGCTGATGGTTGAGCGGGTGCGTCGTGGCCACTCGCCCTACGATCCCGACCGTCAGCACCTCCACCATATTCTGCAAGCGAGTGTAGGACAGTGGCCGAGCCTCGCCCTCTATCTTGGTGCCGTCGCCATATGCGGACTCGCCGCCTGGATGAACGGCCCGTTCGCCATCGCCGGGATTGTGGGCGGCATCGCCTTCGTCACGCTGGCGCGCCGTTTTGGCCGCCGCGACGTTGACTTGACGAGCGCCAAGGACGCTGTCGCGCCCGAGGATATCTGGATTTAACTGCCGAAATCCGGCTGTTTGTCTGGCGCAGCGGCGACAAAGGCAGGGTGCGCACGTGCTGTTGCATCGGCACGCACGATCTTCGGATAAGCATCGAGCGGAATGTCGAAGCGCCGCGCATTCGCGACCTGCGGCACCAGCACGATATCGGCCAGCGTCGGCGTGTCGCCGCAGGCATAGGGCCCTTCAGCGTCCAGCATCGTCTCGATCGCCTTGAAGCCGAGATCGATCCAGCGGCGGTACCAAACCGCCGACGCCTCATCGTCGATCTCCAGCGTCTTCTTCAGATATTGCCGGATGCGCAGATTGTTCACCGGATGGATGTCGCACGCGACACTGAGTGCGATCTGCCGCACCCGGGCCCGCGCCAGCGCTCCCTTTGGTAGCAAAGGCGGCTCCGGATAGGCCTCGTCCAGATATTCGATGATCGCCAGCGACTGGACGATCGTCGCGTCGCCATCGATCAAAGTCGGAACCTGCTCCATCGGATTGAGCGCGGCGTAGACCGGGTCGTGCTGCTGCCCTCCGTCCTTCAGCAGATGGACGAACCTCTCCTGCGGCTTCAGCCCCTTCAGGTTCAGCGCGATCCGCGTGCGATAGGCAGCTGACGAGCTGGCATAGGTGTAGTGGACAAGGTTCACGTTTCAGCCGGCGCGCTGATAACGCCGCGGCGGATCTGGTCGAGCTCGATGGATTCGAATAGCGCCTTGAAATTGCCTTCGCCGAAGCCCTCATTGCCCTTGCGCTGGATCAGCTCAAAGAAGATCGGCCCGATCGCGTTCTGGGTGAATATCTGCAGCAACAGGCCCTGGTCCTCGGCCCCGTCGATCAGGATGCGGGCGGCGCGCAGACGCTGCACGTTCTCGCCATGGCCCGGTAGGCGCTGGTCGATCAGGTCGAAATAGGTGTCGATCGTGTCCTGAAAGGCGACGCCTTTTGCCCCCAGTGCTTCGACCGTCTCGTAAATGTCCTTCACCCCCAGGGCGATGTGCTGGATACCCTCGCCCCTGTAAAGGTCGAGATATTCCGCGATCTGCGACTTGTCGTCGGAGCTTTCGTTGATTGGAATGCGGATCTTGCCATCCGGGCTGGTCATCGCCTTGCTCTTGAGGCCCGTCAGCTTGCCCTCAATGTCGAAGTAACGGATCTCGCGGAAATTAAAGAGCCTCTCGTAGAAGCCCGCCCACAGATCCATATTGCCCCGATACACATTGTGCGTGACGTGATCGAGATAAGTCAGGCCCGCGCCAGGGTGCTCGAACACCAAATCCGGGTCCGTCGGCACGAAATCGACGTCGTAAATGGAACGCTCGCCATAGCGATCCACGAGATAAATCACACTCCCGCCAATCCCCTTGATCGCCGGGATGTTGAGCTCCATCGGACCCACTGCCGCCTCGTGCGCCTCGGCGCCCAGCTCCAGCGCTCGCTTGAAAGCATGGGCGGCGTCCCGCACCCGGAACCCCATCGCGCAGGCCGACGGCCCATGCGCCTTGGCGAAGGTCGCACCATGGCTGCCCGGCTCTGCATTGACGATGAAATTGACGTCTCCTTGGCGGTAGAGCGTCACATCCTTCGAGCGGTGCTTGCCCACAGCCCGGAAGCCCATCTGTTCGAAAAGTCGGCCAAGCTCAGCGGTATCGGGGGCGGTGTACTCGACGAACTCAAAGCCGTCGGTGCCCATCGGGTTCTCAAACAGGTCGGCCATAGCGTGCCTCCATTGAAACGATTTGACGCATGATACGCCGCCCCACCCCGCCCCGCCATCGCAGCCATGAACCTGCCGCTTGAGGTTTCGCGCAACTCCGTTTCAATGCGCGCCTGTGCAGCGATGAAAGGTATCCGCAATGGGCAAAAAGTCTGATTCTAAACCCAGTGGCGAAAAACTGTCGGACGACGAGTACGAGACCGCCCTTTACGATCTGCAGGTCGAGCTTGTGAAGTTTCAGCGAGATATCATCGCCAACGGCGAAAAAGTCCTCGTCATCATGGAAGGCCGCGACGGCGCGGGCAAGGACGGCACAATCAAGCGGATCATCGAACATCTCAGCCCTCGAGAGACCCGGGTCGTCGCGCTGCCCAAGCCATCCGACCGCGAGCAGTCCCAATGGTACTTCCAGCGCTATGTCCCTTGGTTACCGGCAGCGGGAGAGTTCGTCCTATTCAACCGCTCCTACTACAATCGTGCAGGCGTCGAGCCCGTCATGGGCTTCTGTACCAAGGCACAGACCGAGCATTTCTTCGACGAAGTCGCCGATTTCGAGACCATGCTGGTCAAATCCGGCATCCAGCTTTTCAAATACTATCTCGACATCTCTAAAGCCGAGCAGAAAGAACGCCTGGAAGCGCGCCGCGACGACCCCCTGAAGCAGTGGAAAATCTCACCCATCGACGCCAAGGCGATGGAAAAATGGTCCGCCTATAGCAAGGCGCGCGACACCATGTTCGGGCGCACCAACCACAGGCTCGGGCCGTGGACCGCAGTCCATGCCGACAACAAAAAACAGGCCCGGATCAACATTATCCGCGATCTGCTGTCGCGCTCCGACTACAAAGGCAGACGGTCGATCCTGTTAAAGACCGACCGCCGCATCATTCTTCCGGTCGATAACGCTCTCCTGAAATCAGGTGCCCTATCGAACTAAGCTAGGCCGCGCGCCGTATCAGCGAGAGCACCAGAAGCACGATCACGCCGCCGATAGTGGCGTAGATGATGCTAGTGACGATGGCGCTGTCGGTCCCGAGCGAAATGCCGAGGCGCGGAAACAGCCACGATGCGACAAAGGCACCGACAATACCGACAACGATATTGCCAATAAGTCCTAGACCGGCTCCCTTTACGATGACGCCGGCCAACCAGCCCGCTATTCCGCCGATGATCAGCGCGATGATAATGCCTTCAACTGTCATTTTAATGCCCTCCTGCGGCCCTCGGCTCGCTCCATGCGCACTACAACGGGCACGGGAACTTCCGGTTCCGTCGGAAACGGCCGATCTGTATACATAGTTCAAATTAAACGGAATTTAGCCGCGCGGCCCACCAGAGTGCATTAAGGGCAGGAACTTAAGCTGACTGCACGTTTGAGTCGGGGCCATCACGCATGTTGTCGTCTTTGCTTTTGTCTGTGCTGCTGGCCGCTACTCAGCCCGCGCCCTCGATTCTGCTGCCGGCCCAGCCGGTCGGCGAGCCGATGGATTGTAACGGCGCCGTCTTCAAGGCTCAGATTTTCAACGACGACGTCGAATGCCGCGAAATCAGCCGGTCCAAGCTGACCGTCAACGGCCAGCCGGTAACGCTGCGCCTTCTCCACGACGACGAGGAAGACGCCGACCTGCCGCCCGGCTATGCCGAGGCCGCCTTTGAAGCCGTCGCCAAGGCCTTCGAGATCGCCGGCAAAGAGCGCGATCTCAAATTCCACAATGTCTCGATCCTGCCAACCGAATCCTACGGCCAGCGCCGCGAAGCGCGGATGTCCGGCGTCACCTATTGGCGCGGTAAAGCCGAGTGCGTCATCGCGCTGGAGGTGGTGACCGCCTCGACCATCGCGCCGCAGGACAACCTTCAGATGTTCCAGTTCATCGTCGCGCACGAAGCATTTCACTGCGTCCAGTCCTGGAACTGGTCGCACCAGATGGCGCTCGAGTCGTCCGCTTGGTGGAAGGAAGGCTCGGCTGACCTCGTCGGCATGCTCGCCTATCCAGGCTACACGGCGCAGCAAAAGGTGAACCAGGGGTTCTCCGAGATCGCCGACGCCAAATCGGTCCTTCAGATGGACTATGGCAATATCGTCTTCTTTTATTGGCTCTGGAGCCAGTCGCCGCAGAAGGTCTTCGACCTCATCGCCGCGATGCCCCGGGACAAGGCCTACGACACCATGGCCTCGCAGGAGGCAGCCCTGCACGCCTTCCTGCCCAAGGACGCGCCCGATCAATACGCCGCCGCCTATCGCGGCGCCGCGATCTACGCGAGCACCAACTAGCCGTTTTCAGACTGTAAAAAGGAAATGGTGGGTGATGTTGGATTCGAACCAACGACCCGCTGATTAAGAGTCAGCTGCTCTACCAACTGAGCTAATCACCCGCCGAGCGGGCGCGTATAGAGCACCCTTCCGGCCCTGTCCAGCGCTCTTGACGCTTAAATCAGAAGCCCGGTTTGCCGCGGGATTTCGCGTTCGCGGTGAACGTAAACGCTCATCAGAATTCCGAAGCCCATCATCACGGTCAGCATGGCCGTGCCGCCATATGAAACGAGCGGCAGGGGGATTCCCACCACCGGAATCAGCCCCATCACCATCGCCATATTGATAAGGATGTAGGCCAGTACGTTCATGGTGAGTCCAAGCGCTACGATGCGCGAGAAATGCGCCCGCGCCCCCAGCCCGATCGACAGCCCGATCCCCAGCACCACGACATAAAGCCCCATCAGCACCAAGCACCCGGCGAGCCCAAACTCCTCACCAAGCATCACGAAAATGAAGTCGGTTTGTTTCTCGGGCAGAAAGTCGAGCTGGCTCTGTGTACCGTTCATGAAACCCTTGCCGAACAGCCCGCCCGAGCCCATCGCGATGTTTGCCTGGGTGATATTGTAACCGGCTCCCAGCGGATCGCGGCTCGGGTCCATGAACGTGTAAACACGCTCCTTCTGGTAATCGTGCAGGAACTCCCAGGCCACTGGCACCGAGGCCGCGACACCTGACACCGCCAGGATGATGATCCACCACCTCAGGCCCGAAACGAACAGCACGCACGCGCCGATAAAACAAAGGATCGTCGCCGTGCCGAGATTGGGCTGCAGGAGCACCAGCACTACGGGCACGACGAGGAGGCCAAGAGGAACAATGAGGCTGCGCAGCTTCACCGCCTCATCATAGCTCTTGCCGTGGAAGAACCGCGCGAGGGCAAGCACCAGCGCCAGCTTCATCAACTCAGAGGGCTGAAGCTGAATGAAGCCGAGATCGATCCATCGCTCCGCGCCCTTGCCTGTCTTCCCCATGAACTGCACGACGAGAAGCAAGAAGATGCACCCGAGGTAAAATGGATAAGCCATCGCCATCCATATGCGGATGTCGATCATCGCGAAGACGACCAGAATGCAGAGCCCGACCAGAAAGCGGATCATCTGGCGCGCCGCCCACGGCTCGAGCGAACCGCCGGCCACGGAGTAGAGCATCAGGAAACCGATCGAGCTGATCGCCGTCACGGCCAGCAGCAGCGGCCAGTGGAGATCGAGCAGCTTCAACAGCGGCGAAGGCTGAGGTCGGTCCAGCGCAAGCGCCCGGGTCGCCATCTCAGGCAGGCACCGCGCTCGCGACCGGCGCACCGGCCGGATCGGCGTATTTCTCAAGCAGCATCTGCATGATGTCTTTGGCGATAGGGGCCGCGGCCTTACCGCCGCCCTGCCCGTGCTCGACGACGGCGGCCATCGCATAGCGCGGCGCTTCCACCGGCGCGAAGCAGATGAACGGCGCGTGGTTCCGCAGATGCCACGGTACCGCGTTGCCTTTCAACGTACCGCCGACGGCCTTCGTACCGCGCACCTGGGCTGTCCCGGTCTTGCCAGCCATCTTGAAATCGCCGGTCAGGCGTGAACGCCCGGCGGTGCCGCCAGCGCCGTTCACCACCGCGTCCATGCCGTGATGGATGAGCGCAATACTTTCCGGTGCGATTCCCAGCGGCACTGGCAGTGGCGGCGACACTGGCGCGCCGCCCACCGCGCGCACGATGCGGGGCACCACTGCATATCCACCATTCGCCACCCGGGCCACCATCACCGCGAGCTGCAGGGGCGTCGCGGTCACATAGCCCTGCCCGATTGCCGCATTGAGCGCATCGCCCGGCAAAACGTCCTGCCCGAACCGCTCCATCTTCCACGCCGTCGAGGGGATAGACCCGCGCCGTTCGCCCGGCACCTGGAAGCCGAACTTCTCGCCAAGGCCCAGCTTGTGCGCCATGTCCGAGATGGCATCGAGCCCGATGCGGCGTCCGACTTCATAGAAGAAGACGTTGCACGACACTTTCAGTGCATCGGCCACCGTCAACGACCCATGACCGCCGCCGCGATGGCAATGGAAGACATGGCTGCCGAGCCTCAGATAGCCCGGACACCGGATGCGCGTGTTGCCGTCGATCGCCCCTACGGCCAGGCCAGCAAGGCCGGTGCAGACCTTGAAGGTCGATCCCGGCGCGTATTCACCCGCCAGCGCCTTGTTGAGCAGTGGCTTCATCGGATCTTCGTTCATCTCTTCCCAGCGCTTCTGGCTGAAGCCCGTGATGAACTCGTTCGGATCGAAGCCGGGGCTCGAAACGAACGCCAGGATGTCGCCGTTCTGAATATCGATCGCGACAACACTGGCGCTCTCGCCCTTCATGCGCTCCTGCGCAAAGCGCTGCAGATCGATGTCGAGCGTCAGCTCCACATCGGCGCCCGGCTTGCCCTCCTTGCGATCCAGCTCACGGATCACCCGGCCATGCGCGTTGACTTCAACCTGACGCACGCCGCCTTTGCCGCGCAACTCGCGATCGACCGCCTTCTCGACGCCGTTCTTGCCGATCGGGAAGCCCGGCAACTTCAACAAGGGGTCACCGTCATTGCGCGTCTTCAGATCGTTCTCCGACACCGCCGCGACGTAGCCAAGCACATGACTCAGTTCCACGCCGAACGGATAGGTCCGCACCTGTCCAACATCCGCAACGATGCCGGGCAGATCGGGGGCTGCCAGGTTGATTTTCGAAAACGTATTCCAGTCGAGCCCATCGGCAGCCGTTACGGCGGAAAGGCCGGCCTTGGTGCGCGACTCGCGCTTCACTTTCTCGCGCTGCTTGGGCGTCACCTCGACGAACCGTGCGAGCAGGTCGAGCGATTCATCGATCGAACTCGTCTGATCCGGCACCAGAAGCGCACGGTAGTTAGGGCGGTTCCCGGCCAGCTCTATATTCTGCCTATCGATGATGCGCCCTCGCGGCGGTGGCAGAAGCTGGAGATTTATCCGGTTGTCTTCGGCAAGCGTCTTGTACTTGTCGGCTTCCAGAATCTGGAGCTGGTACATCCGCGCGACGAGGCCACCCAGCAGTGCCGTCGCCCCGACGCCGAGCAGCAAAGTGCGGCGGGTGAATGACCCCGCCCGCTCATGCTCGTCGCGTTCGTTATGGAGGCCCATGGTTCAGGCCCTCATCGGCGCAACGACGCGCCGTTCGATGAAGGCAAAGGCGAACCCAAAGAACGGATAGAGCCCGATGGAAACCAAGCCCTTAACCGCGAACTTGACCGGCTCCTGGACCTGCCAGTCATAGATCGACCACAGCCCCCAGGCGACTGCGCATGCCATCGTGCAAGTCAGCGCAAACAGCGCCCAAGCTGTGTAGATGACCCGCCCGAACGTATCGCGCAGCACCAGTGCCATAGCGTGGCAAATCAGGAAGGTGAGTGCCCAAAGGCCCACAGGCGCCCCGCTCAGCAGATCATAGGCGAGCCCGGTGAAAAAGATTGGCGCTGGCGTCATCAGATCGCCGCGATGCGTGCCCCAAAAGAACACGACCATCAACGGATAGAGCGGCGTCAGCTCCAGATCGCCCGGCATCCGCAGCGGCAGCAGCGCGATGATGACGGCAAGGATCGCCAGCAGGAACGGCATCCGCCGTCCGACCCATCTGAAGAAGCGCGAGAAGATCGAGATAACCATGGCCGCTACTGCCCCGCCGGAGCAGGATTCGCGGCGACATCGGCATCGTTCGGCACAGGTGGCGCCGCCACAACAGCAGGCGTCGCATCGACATCGTTCACGACATTGAAGCGCTTGATGACGACGACTTCCACGCGCCCGGCATCGGCATAAAGCATCGCCGCAGGCGCTTCATTGCCGCGCAGATGCACAACGCCGACCGGCAGTCCCGGTGGCAGAACGCCGCCATCGCCCGAGGTCACGATCGCCGCACCTTCGGGGAGTGTCTTGCCCGGCGGGATGAAACGAATTTCCGGCAAACCGTCGCTGTCACCCGACAAGATCGCCCGCACGCCGTCATGTCCGATGATAACCGGAATATGGCTGGCAGAATCTGTCAGCAGCAGCACCCGCGCCGACCGCGCGCCGACTTTGACGACACGGCCGACCAGGCCGAACTTGTCCAGCGCCGCGTCGCCTTCTTTCACGCCACGATTGCCACCGGCATTGACGATGATAGCGCGCGAGAACGGACCGCCCGTATCGGCAATGACGCTCGCAGCAGTCACGCCTTCAATGGGCGTGTACATGATCTCTAGCACGCCTTCGAACGCCGCAATCTGGCGCTCCTGCTCCAACGCCTTGGCGCGCCAGGTCAGCAGTTCGGTGTTTTCGGCCCGCAGGCGCGTGTTCTCGTCGAAGAGATCGGCGGCGTTGGTGACGTAGTCGATCCCGTCCGACACCACACCCGTAACCACCGAGCCTGCATCCAGCAGATCGCTGGAAAGGTCGGCAGCCGTCATCCGCACCTTGTCCATGAACGGCAGCTCAGCGCGGCCAACGAGAAGCAGCACCAGCGCCAGCGACCCAAACATGATCAGGCCGCCACGATGAGCGCGAAGCTCAATCGGTGTTTTCCAGCCCGAACGTTTGTAGGTCGCGTGCGCCATTGCGCGGCGCCCCTCCTTTTAGAAAGCGGTCGAAAGAATGCTCTTCATCGTCGCGTATTGCTCCAGCGCCTTGCCGGTGCCGAGCGCCACGCAGTTCAGCGGCTCATCGGCCACGAGAACAGGCAACCCGGTCCGCTCTCGCAGCACCTGATCGAGATTGGCGAGCAGCGATCCGCCGCCTGTCAGCACGATGCCCTTGTCCACAATGTCGGCAGCCAGCTCCGGCGGCGTCGCTTCAAGCGCGACCTTCACCGCCTCGACGATCTGGCCCACCGGCTCCGCTAGGCTCTCGGCGATCTGCTTCTGCGAGATCGTGATTTCCTTCGGCACGCCGTTCAGCAGATCGCGGCCCTTAATCTCGATAGTCAGGCCGACGCCATCCGGCGGGACCACGGCCGACCCGACAGTCTTCTTGATCCGCTCGGCGGTGGCTTCGCCGATCAGCAGATTATGGTGACGGCGCACATAGGCGATGATGCTGTCATCCATCTTGTCGCCGCCGACCCGCACCGAACGCGAATAGACGATGCCGCCGAGCGAGATCACGGCCACTTCTGTCGTGCCGCCGCCGATATCGACGACCATCGAACCGGTCGGGTCGGTCACGGGCAATCCTGCACCGATCGCCGCCGCCATCGGCTCTTCAATCAGAAACACGCGGCGGGCGCCGGCCGACTGGGCCGATTCCTGAATCGCGCGGCGCTCTACCGCCGTCGAGCCTGACGGCACGCAGACGATGATCATCGGGTTCGCAAACGAGCGTCGGTTATGCACCTTGCGGATGAAGTGCTTGATCATCTCTTCGGCGACTTCGAAGTCCGCGATCACGCCATCGCGCATCGGGCGGATGGCTTCGATGTGGCCCGGCGTGCGGCCCAGCATCATCTTGGCGTCGTTGCCGACCGCCAGAACCTGTTTCTTGCCGCCGCGCGACATGATCGCGACCACCGACGGCTCATTCAGCACAATGCCCCGGCCACGCACATAGACCAGCGTATTGGCCGTCCCAAGATCGATCGCCATGTCAGTCGACAAGGCGCCCATCAGATTTCCAAACAAACCCACTTCGTATGTACCCGTCTTGTTGGAAAGGGTCCGGCGCACCTGCGCCGGACCCTTTCGAAAATCAGTGTGTCGCCGACATCGCTTCCGGCGCGGTCTTCTGCCGCTTCACCAGAAGTTTGTTCAGCGCGTTCAGATAGGCCTTGGCGGAGGCGACCAGCGTATCGGTGTCGGCGCCACGGCCAGTTACGGACTTGCCCGCCTCCTCCAGCCTGACACTCACCTCGGCTTGCGCATCCGTCCCCTCGGTCACCGCATGCACCTGATACAGCTGCAACGCGGCCTCGTGGGGATAGAGGCCCTTAATGGCATTGAAGATCGCATCGACCGGACCGTCGCCGCGCGCCAGGCCCACCCGGGCCTCGCCGTCGATCGACAGCTCCATCTCGGCGCTTTGCGGCCCGAACGTACCGGCGACGACACGCAGGTTCTCGAACCGCAACCGGTCCTGCCCGCGCGCCATCTCGTCATCGACTAGCGCGACGATGTCCTCGTCGAACACATGGCGCTTCTTGTCAGCCAGCGCCTTGAACCGCTCGAAGGCGTCCTGCAGCGCATTGGCACCCAGTTCATAGCCCATCGCCGACAGTTTCTCGCGGAACGCATGACGGCCCGACAATTTGCCCAGCACCAGCGAGCTCTTGGCGACGCCCACATCTTCGGGCCTCATGATCTCGTAGGTCTCGGCGTTCTTCAGCATCCCGTCCTGGTGGATACCGCTCTCATGGGCAAAGGCGTTCTTGCCGACGATCGCCTTGTTGTACTGCACCGGGAAGGCGATGGTCGAAGACACCAGCTTCGAAATCCGCGCGATCTGGCTCGTGTCGATCTTGGTCTCGAACGGCATGGCGTCCTTGCGGACCTTCATCGCCATGACGATCTCTTCCAGCGCGGCATTGCCAGCCCGCTCGCCGATCCCGTTGATCGAGCACTCGATCTGCCGCGCCCCACCCAGTACGCCGGCCAGCGAATTCGCGACAGCGAGCCCGAGATCGTTGTGGCAATGGGTCGAGAACCGCACCGTGTCGGCGCCCGGGACCCGGGCGATCACCTTGGCGAACAGCTCGGCATATTCCTGCGGCGTCGCATAACCCACCGTATCGGGCAGGTTGATGGTCGATGCGCCCGCACGGATCGCCGCCTCGATGCAGCGGCAGAGATAGTCGAACTCCGTCCGCGTCGCGTCCTCAGCCGACCACTCCACGTCGTCGATCAGATTGCGTGCATGCGTTACGCTGCCCGACACAGCGTCCAGCACCTGCTCCGGCGTCATGTTCAGCTTGTGCTTGATGTGCACGGGGCTGGTGGAGATGAAGGTGTGGATGCGTCCGCGCTTGGCGTGCTTCACCGCTTCACCGGCGCGGTCGATGTCTTTGAGGCCCGCGCGCGCAAGACCGCACACCGTCGCCTGCTTCACGATCTTGGAGATTTCGGAAACGGCTTCGAAGTCGCCGTTCGACGAAATGGGAAAGCCGGCTTCGATCACATCCACGCCGAACGCATCGAGCGCTTCGGCGATACGGATTTTCTCTTCCAGATTCATGGCCGCGCCCGGCGATTGCTCGCCGTCGCGCAGAGTGGTGTCGAAGATGATGACGCGATTGGGTTCGGATGTGATGGTCATGGCTGCGAAGGCCTCGGGGTTTTCTGGTCTGTTTCGGATTTCGTGGCGGCAGTCCCCCTAGGCGCCGGCCCATTCGAAATCTGAAAGAGCGATGGCGACGCCTAGGGGCGCCTAAGGAATAGACCCTCGCAAAGTCGAACCACGGCACGCGCGTGCGCTTCGGTGGCCCCAGCCCCGAACCGTAAATCCCCAAATTTGACGATAGCAGCGATCACCGCTGTTCCCCGTCTCACGCGACCGAAATTATTTAGTCGAACCAAAGGGTAAGCGCGGGTCTTTAACGACTCGTCAAAACCTTTGGCATGCACAAGGCTTTTAGCCGCCGCTAACCTGTGCGGCAAGTGCCGCAGTGCGAAAAAGGGGGCCGGACGCAGGCCTCGCACGGGCCGCGCAGACGTGCTGAGGTAGGAGCCAGAGATGACTCAAACGCTCGATCAGATTATGGCGGCATTCCCCGGCCGGTGGGCTGCGGGCTCGTTGTTGGTCGGCCCCAACCCCCAAATCGTCCGTGTGCTTGAAATCTGGCAGTCAGCGGCGAGTGCGAACCCCTTCCCGGCAGCCGGCAGTCTTGGTCCGAACGAGCTCAAATCGGTTCTCCCCGACGTCCACATCTACACCGTTGCGGCCGATCCTCCGCGCTACCGCGTCCGCCTTATCGGCACCCGGATGACCGAGCATATCGGGCGGAATTTGTCGGGGAAATCCGTCGATGACATCCCGCTCGACACGCTCCGCCACGTCATTTCCGGCCTGCTCGGGGCTGTCGAAACGGGCCGGACCTGGCTCCACCTCATGGCCCCGCGCGCGATCGCCCTGCCCAACGGCGACCACAAGGCGCTGGAGAGCATCTGGCTCCCCTGCGCCAAAGACGGCACGACCATCGACCGGGTCATCGCGGTCAGCCTCCTCAGCGCCATGGCGGCCTAACCCCAAGAATCCTCATTGCCGCCCATGAGGCGGCCATCCAGTCCGGCTGTGCAGGAAAGTGCTGGATGGCCGGGTCAGCCCGGCCATGAGGAAATGAAAGCGAACCCTAGTTCTTCGCCTTGTCCACCAGCTTGTTCTTGGTGATCCACGGCATCATCTCGCGCAGCTTGGCGCCCACTTCCTCGATCGGATGCGCCGCCGCCTTGGCACGCGATGCCTTGAACGAGGTCTGGCCGACCTTGTTCTCCAGCATCCAGTCGCGCGTGAACTTGCCGGTCTGGATGTCGCTCAACACGCGCTTCATCTCGGCCTTGGTCTCCGGCGTGATGATGCGCGGCCCCGTCACGTACTCGCCATACTCGGCGGTATTCGAGATCGAGTAATTCATGTTCGCGATGCCGCCCTCATAGATCAGGTCGACGATCAGCTTCACTTCGTGCAGGCACTCGAAATAGGCCATCTCGGGGGCATAGCCGCCTTCGACCAGCGTCTCGAACCCGGCGCGGATCAACTCAACCAGGCCGCCGCACAGCACGGCCTGCTCGCCGAACAGATCGGTCTCGCACTCTTCCTGGAACGTCGTCTCGATGATGCCGGCGCGGCCGCCGCCGATGGCGGAAGCGTATGACAAGCCGATCTCCTGCGCATTGCCGCTCGCGTTCTGATGGACGGCGATCAGGCACGGCACGCCGCCGCCCTTCAGATATTCGCCGCGCACCGTGTGGCCGGGGCCTTTCGGCGCCACCATCAGCACGTCGAGATCCTTGCGCGGCTCGATCAGGTTGAAGTGCACGTTCAGCCCGTGCGCGAACAACAGTGCCGCGCCCTGCTTCATGTTGGCGTGCAGCGAGTCGCGATAGATGTCGCCCTGCAGCTCGTCCGGCGTCACCATCATGATGACATCGGCCCATTTTGCGGCATCGGCCACTTCCATGACCTTCACGCCCTCGGCTTCAGCCTTGGCGGCCGTTGCCGACCCGGCGCGCAGCGCAACGACAAGCTCCTTCACGCCGCTGTCGCGCATATTCAGCACATGGGCATGCCCCTGGCTGCCATAGCCGACGACCGCGACCTTCTTGCCCTTGATCAGATTCACGTCCGCATCGCGGTCGTAATAAACACGCATAATTCTGGTTCCTTTAGTCAAGATTTGGGATTTCACAGGCAAGGATTGTCATTTGGAAAGCTCCGGGCTCTTCCATGTCACGCGCGGCGTCTCTTCGAATTGGGCTAGGCATATCTGCTTCGCGTGACCGTCCACCGCTTCGATGAAGGCGTGGTTCAATTGCTGGTCAGTCATCGGTTTTTCATCCCCGCCACTTCGGTCGAGGAAAAATCGGCCATTCGCCTCGAACAGCGCCACGTCCGCAACGCAGTTATAGACGCCCAATTCATCGCTCTCCGACTGCATTTGGTTCAGCAGCGTCTGTAGCGGCGACGCGCTGAGCTTCGTGCCGGCGCCGTTGCCCTCGACGATCCGGAAGAACGACCCGGCACAGCCGCGCCCGGCCCCCGATGACGAATTGACCTTCCACAGCTTTAGGCCTTCGAATGGACCGCTGGCCGGCGCATAAATCTCGCCGCCGCTATAGCTCTCCGGACCGCCATACTCGTCGCGTCCCGCTTTCATCTGGGAATCCAGTTCATTCACGGTCGCGTCATCCAGCGTG
>Ga0105044_10005486_pt1 | contig 17441 bp, 11 predicted proteins | sample MAT01_FD_78092 | JGI IMG/M metagenome (GOLD analysis project Ga0105044, IMG submission 78092) | Freshwater microbial communities from Lake Fryxell liftoff mats and glacier meltwater in Antarctica - MAT-01 | ecosystem: Environmental > Aquatic > Freshwater > Ice > Liftoff microbial mat | place...
CGAGGCATCGAGCGCCGCCGAGATCGCCGCGACCGGGTTGCGCGAAGCCGCGCCGACCGCCGCGCTGCGCTGGAAGTCGTCGTCGAATTTCGGCCATGCGGCGATTACTGCTTTTGCCGATGCCTCGTTTATGTCTTCAGCCGCGAGAGCACGCAGCGCCGCCAGCCGGACTCCAGCGTCGGTATCGGCGAGCAGGAATGCCGGGGCCATCGCTGCCACCGCAACGCGTGACAACACTTGCGACTGCGATTTTCCTTCGACGACAAGCGCGGCGTTGCGGCGCACATCTGCGCTCTTATCGTGAGCGATTAGATCCAGCGTGTCGGCGTGGAGATCGTCGCAGCGAAACAGAGTCCAGAGCGCAGCGATCTTTCCCTCGGTCGAAATCGCGTCCCATTGATCGTGAGTGGCAGAAAGTCCGTCCAGAAGGTTTGCGGTTTCTCGAACTCCCGGTGCCGGAAGCGCCATGTCCTTTTCCACCATCAACCTGCTCGCCGTCATCCGCACCGCTTTGTTCGGGTGAGCAAGCGCGGCGCCGAGTTCTTTCACCGAAGCCTTCGACAAATCCGGCACCGCGATCTTCTTCGCGTCCTTGTGATCAATTTTCCAGATCCGCCCGAAGTAGTGGTCGCGGTCGGGGCGCACGGCGGCGTTGACCTTGTTGTGGTCCGGCCCGCGCGTGTCGTTGTGGATGACGGCCTGGTTGTAGAAGTCCGCGATGTAGAGCGCGCCGTCGGGGCCCACGCGCGCCTCGATGGGCCGCCACCACATGTCCCTGCTGCGCACGAACTCCGTCTCCTCGCGCCCCGGCAGCTTGTGAAACGTGTAGCTGCTGCCCTGCGGCGTGAGGCGCGCGTGGTGGATGATGTTGATGGTCGGCTCGGTGGTGAAGTAGTCGCCGTTGTATTCCGCAGGCCACGTGCCGCCGTCGTAAATCGCGCACCCCGCCGCCGCGGTGAAGCTGCCCACCCAGTCAATCTGCACATACGCCATCTGCTCCCACGACATGAGAGGGAAGGTCTTCAGCGACGGCTCGACGACGTTGTAGCTCGGCGTGTTGCCGATTTTTCCGCGCGCGAGCGCATACTCGGGCAGCACGGTCTGCATGAGGAGCGCGCCACTCGTGGGCTGCGTCCACATCACGCGATTGTCCGCGGTGATCGTGAGGCCCCACGTGTTGCCGCCCTTCGAGCTGTATTGCTCAAAGGCGGAGCCGTCGGGCTTGAAGCGCACGACGCCGGAGCCGATGCGCCCGAAGTGTTTCGTGCCGTCGCCATTCGTCACGTCGCCGCTGCCGCTGTAGCCGTGTGTCGCGTAGATCCAGCCGTCCCAGCCCCAGCGCGGATTATTGATGACCGCATGCGTGTCGCCGGTGCCGAGGCCGGTGTAGAGCTTCTCGACTTTGTTCGCCGTGCCGACACCGTGTGTATCGCGGATGAAAAGAATGTCCGGCGCCTGCGCGACGATCACGCCGTCCTTGTGAAAGACGAAGCCGGTGACGAGTTCGAGACCCTGGTAAAATACCTGCTTCGTGTCCATCACGCCGTCGCCCTTGCTCGATGTGAGGATGCTGATCTTATCCTGCGCGTTGCGCGTCTGCTCGCCCGGCGTCGGGTCGATGCCGCCGTGATCCTTCCACTCCTTGCCGCGATAGTCGGGCCGCATCCCGCGCCGCCCATTCGGATACTCCGGCGTCTCCGCGACCCACAGCCGCCCCGCGGGATCCCAATCAAAATTCATCGGCTTCGTGATGAGCGGCTCCGATGCGACGATCTTCATCGTGAAGTCGGGATGCACTTCGAGATTCGCGAGCGTCTGCTCCGGCTTCTGCGGCCCGCCATCGGGATACGTGAGCGAGGAGATTTCCTCCGGCTTGCAGAACTCATCGAGGTTCGTGCGCTTCCCCGCCCAAGCGATGCCGCGCAGCAAAAGCGCACGGTAATTCGGCCGCTCGAACGTGCTCCACAGATGGCCGGGGATCGCAACGAACGCGCGGTAAGGCGTGCCTTGCTGTGGCACAGGCATCCTGCCTGTGGGGCCAGCGGGCGTCCCGGCCGCTTTGTCCGAAGAAACGAGCAGGATGCCCGCTTGCCCCACAGCCGGGACGGCTGTGCCACTCTGCACCGCGCCACTCCACACGCGCTCGTACACCCACATCTGCGGCTGGATGTCGTAGATGTTCGCCTTGCCACCCGCCGCCGGCTTTTTCCCATCTTTGACATTCGGCGTGTAGCTCGTCGCGAGCACGCGCACGTCCGGCGAGATATCCATGTCGTAGTAAATCTCGTCGTCGAAATGGAAGTTCGAAGCGCCCTTCGTGATCGGATGCCCACCGTCGAGTCGCTGATTTTCCGTGAAGTAGAGATCCATCGGCCCCTCCTTCCACTTCGTCTGCCCCGCCACCCACGAACCGCCGATGATCGACTTCCAATACGGCGACATGTCCGGCTTGTTCGCCACCGAAGCCGTGTGAATCACCACGATCCCGCCCCCGCGCTTGATGAACTTCTCCAACCGCGGCCGCTGCTCCGGCAGAATGTTCCCGCCGTCCTGCGCATACATCACGAGCACATCCGTCTGATCGAGCTGCGCCTCGCTCGGAAATTCCAGCGCCCCATCCACCTTCATCCCGCGCTCCGTCAGCAGCGGCGTCCATTTTTCCAGGAACCGCTGATGCTCATGCGCCTCCGGCCCATGCGATTTTTTCCCGCCGCGAATGAACACGCGCAGCGGTTCAGCGTGCGCGCTTACGATGGACAGGACGACGGCGAGGAGTGTGAGGAGACGTTTCATGGTGTTCGAGAATGAGGTTGGGGAAAGTGACTGCAAAGATGGCAGAGCAACGACCCGTGAGCATCCCAAGAGCCCTGCCCAAATACCATCGCGAAAATGCACCGCCTGCCTCATCGGCACGCTGAATCTTCCATCTGGAGACGGCCTCGCCACACGCGCCGAGCAAATCATCTGGTTCTGCTTCAACACGCCGACGCTCGCCCCAAACAACGCACCCGTTCCCGCAAAAGCTGCCAAGTGAAGTAGCGGCGCTACATGATCCTGTCCGTGCAGCGGATGCCGGGGATGTGCGAGAAGTGCTTGTCGAATGTGAGCACGACCGCGCCGATGCGCCGCGCGCAGCAGGCGATGAGGATGTCCGTGAGCGGCAGGATCACGCCGGTGCGGTCGAGTTGCCAGGCGAGTTGCTCGGCGTAAGCGAGGAGACGGTTGTCCAGCGGCACGGAGAGCATCACATCCCAGCGGGCGCGGAATTTTTTCAGCAGTCCCGTGTCGCGGATGCCGCGGGCGACTTCCGCGCGCACGATTCCGCAGGTGGCGATGTCCCGTGAAAATGCGATGTGCTCCAGCTCCCGCAGGGGGTGGCGGCCCTCGCGCATTTGCCGGATGTACCAGCAGCTATCGACGAGGACGGGGCTTGCGCTCATATTTTACGGGCTTCTTCGGTGTGGCGATGGTTTTGGTTTTTCCAGCCGTCTCGGCGACCTTCGCGGTGAAATCCTCCGCGTCTGCGCCCGGATCTTCCCATGCGTTTTTCCAATCTTCGGAAGTCATCCCAAAGTCGTCCTTGGCCAACAATTCCCGTAATTTGTGCCTTCTGTCCATTTCGTTGAGTGCGACGTGAATCGCGTCGGTCTTTGTTTTTGCGCCAGTGGTCTCCCGGACGCGTTCCAGGAGTTCGTCGTCAATGTTGAGTGTGAGCTTCATGCACGCATCATACATATCGGATATGTATCAGCAAGGTGTTTGATGCGCCCATCGATATTGACGCCAGATTCCGGTGCTTGCCATGAACTGTAGAATCGCATGAGTGAACGATCCGTATGGAAACCCCGGCAGCCGCGAAATCCGCCTCATCTTTCCGAATTCCCAGATGGGCGCAGCTTTGCCTCGCCTTCGTGCTCGCGTTCGATGTGGCGGCATTTTTCCAGTGGGCCGACGGCGCGTTTCAGAGCGAATTCGGCGGGCATCCCGAGGAGGCGCAGCATTACCTCGCCGGTCTCCGCACGCGCGCTGCGCTCATTCACGCCGGGGGCGGTGAGTCTGCGGCGGCCACACCCGGTCGAGCCTACGGGTTTCCTCACGTGCTCGGCGGTTGGATGGCCGTCTTTGGCCTCTCGCGAATCTCGGCGGTGCTTTTCATGGCCGCGCTGGCTGCGGGGACCGCGACGCTCATCTTCGGTGCTGTGCGCCGCGAACTCGGTGCATGGGCCGGGATTGTGGCGGCCGCGGTATGGCTCTGCGCGCCGGCTGTGCGCGAATCCTACGAGACGATTTTGCCGGAGCTGTCCGGCGCATTCGTGATGACGGCTGCGTTGTTGCTCTGGGCGCGATTGATGGACGACGGAAGGCTGCGTCGCGCCGCGGTCTCCAAATGGTTCGGCAGAGCGGCACTGCTCGGCAGCGGATGCGTGCTCGCGTACGCACTCGGCGTGACTTTGAACCTGCTGCCCGGCGACCCGCGTGCCGCTGGGTTGTTCTTGAAGGAATGCGCGTTCGTCCCCGGTATCGCCGTCGCCGGATTCGCACTGGTCGGCGCGATGTTTCGCCTGCGTTCTGGAGCGCCGGCGGGTGCGGTCTGGGTCGCGATGACGGCGCTCGTCGCCGGTGTTCTGGTCGCGCGATGGCTGCAGGTGGGCGCGCCCGAGGTGCGCACCCTCATCGTCGCGACTCCCGCGCTGACGATGCTTGCGGCGCGCGGTGCCGTTTCGCTCGCCGGACTCCTCTCCGGCAGAATGGCCGCTGCGGATGGTGTATTGCCGCGTCGCAAAGCACTGTGGCTTTTCCTGCTTCTGCTGCTCGCAGTCCCGCTGAACTTGTTCGAAATCCGCCGGAAGGAATGGGAGGGTTTTGCTCCCGTTGCGCAGACGCTGCTGGAGATGGCGGGAGCCGGCACGCGCGTGCTGGTGGTGTCCGACCGGCGCGGGGAGGGGATGCTGCAATCGGAAATCGCGATGCGGGATGGCGAGGGAAAACTTTCCGTCGAGCGCGGCAGTAAAACGCTGGTGGAAGGCGAAGGTCCGGCAGCCGGCGGGAGGCAAATGGAGCGCTTCATCGAGGACGAGCACCTCCTCGCGTATCTCACCTCTGGACGCATCCGCTACATCGTGCTCGACAGCGCGGTGCCGTACGAGACGCATGCCGATTACCACGATCAAGCCCTGCGCGTGTTGGAGGGAAACGTCCGCAACTTCTGGCCGGTCTATGAAAGTCCCATCACGCGTGATGGCGAACCGCAGGGACATCCATTGCGAGTCTTCCGCGTGGTGCAGGCGGAAGGTGCGGAGCGGTGATCCGTCGCCAGGATTTTCGCAGCCTACTTGCGCGCGAGGAATTCCTCGAATGCACCGCCGAGCAGGCCGTGGACGTCGCGTTCGATCTCGGCGCGCGTCGGCTGCCAGCCAGCCACGGCGAGATCCTCGTATTTGTCAGCCAGGACCTTAGCGATGATCGGGCGGCTGTGCGCCCACTTGTACGTGAGCTGGTCGAGCACGCGGCAGTCGCTGTGTTGCGGGGTGCAGCTCAGGCCGATCAGCTCGAGCCGCATGCGGGTGATTTCCTCGATGATGCTCGGCACATTCATGAACCACCAGCAGCCGAAGACGTGCAGGTTGCGGAATTTCCGCGCGGCGATGCAAAGGGCGTGCTGGTTCTCGCGGGCGAGCATGGTGCAGAGGAATTTGTTCTCCGGAAAAGCGGCGCACAGCCGTTCGACGGCGGTCACATCCGCGAGGCCCACGCTGTCGCCTGCAAGCTGGAGCTGCGGGTTCACATTTCGCCGCACGCCGATCATCAGAGCGAATGCCTGATTGTGCTCCCGCCCGTGCGGCATGATCGCGTGCTCGATGACCTTCGCCGCATCCGTGTTCGCCGGGAACTGGAACTCCGGCGGCAGCGAGACCATGCAATACTTTGCGTCGATCCGTTTCGTCCAGTCGGCCAGGAATCGGCGCACCTCGGCGAAGGTCTGCCCGGAAAAATCCGCGCTCACTTTGTATCCCCACCCGTGGAGCCGTTTCGCGGCATTCGGCCAGTCCACGAGCAGCGGATCGATGCGCAGCGCGGCGACAAAACGGGGATCGCGTGCAAAGCCGCCTTCCCAGACCGGGCGCTCGGCATCGTCGAACGGCGAGTTCGTCATGGCGATCTTGCGGACGTTGGCGAGTTCGCAGCAGCGCTTCACGTAGCTCTCCGGTTTCCAGCCTGCGAACCACCGGCGCAGCGCCGCGAGATCGCGTTTGTTCGCGTCGATGCCGAGCCGGTTCAGGACCGTCACCACGCCGCGGCAGGCCTCGCTAATCGGCGAGTGCTTGAGGAAAAGCTCATTCCAGATCCATTCGGTCTGCTGCTGCTTGGGCGCGGCCCAAAACTTCTCGTATGGCACGTCCATCCAGCGGAAAGCCTCGCTCACGAGGTAGTGGTAGATGAGCAGTTCGTCGATCCCCCACAGCAGCAGGCCGCCAAATGCCGGGTCGTAGAGATGCGTGTGGATGTCGAAGACGGGCGTCGATTCGACGATTTCGGCGACAGTCGTGCGGAGCGTATTGGCGGCCATGATTGCGAGCACTAGACGGACATGCCATGCGGGTCAAATGCGAGCGTGGAGCGCCGCGCGTCCCGCCGGCCACGTCATGTGCCGCAGACCTGATCCTTTCTTCCAGGTCTGCGTGAAGTCGAATGCCCGGGAGGAGAAGCGACGCTGCGCGTGGTGTCGCGGTGGCCGCCGGGACGGGCGGCGCTCCACCGCATTCGACGTTTGACCGATCGCTCCCGGCGAAGGATCAATTGCCGCGATGAACAGCGTGACCATCCGCGTCCCAGCGACGACCGCAAACCTCGGACCGGGGTTCGATTGCCTCGGCGTGGCCCTGAAGATCGGCAATCTCGTCACGGTTCGCCGCGGTGCGCAGGCGTCGCATCCGCTGATCGTCGATGCCGCGGCGAAATTGTATTTTGAAACGTCTGGCATCGCTCCATTCGATTTCGCATGGAGAATCGAAGGTGATGTTCCGCGTTCGAGGGGCATGGGAAGCAGCGTCACCGTGCGACTGGGATTGCTGCATGGGCTCAATGCGCTCTCCGGCAGCGCCCTCAGTGCGGTGCGGCTGTACGAATTGTGTGCAACTCTCGAAGGCCACCCGGACAACGCGGCACCCGCGGCATTTGGCGGATTCACCGTCGCGCTCGCCGACGCCGAGACGCTGCGCTGCGCTGTGGATCCGGCGCTGAAATTCGTGCTGCTCATCCCGGACTTTGAGATCTCCACGCCGGACGCCCGCAAGGTCCTGCCGGATTCCATCGCCCGCAGCGGGGCAGTCACCAGCGTCGCGAACGCCTGCCGGATCACCGCGGCATTCCTGCAACAACGCTACGAGCTGCTCAAGGGCTGCTTCGCCGACGGTCTGCACCAGCCGTTTCGTGAGCCGCTGATTCCGTTTCTCTCAAAGGCGATTGCGGCCGGTGAGCGCGCGGGTGCGATCGGCGGCTTCCTCAGCGGGAGCGGATCGACGATTTGCTGCATCACGCTCGACGATGGGGATGCGGTTGCCTCCGCGATGCTCGACACGGCTCCTCCCGGCTCGCACATCGTCATCACCACCGCCGACAACGACGGCACACGCGAGGCCCGGGACTCCGATGGCATTTCGTGATTCACTCGACCGCTTCGAGCAGTTTGCGACGGACGTCATTCTCGAGCGTCGCTTCGGCAAACGCGCGCTGCTCCTGCGCTGGTTCCTCTACTGTCTGTCGTGGCTGTTCCGGGGCATCGTAAAGACGCGCCTCTGGCTCTACCGCCGTCGCATCCGCAAAGCGCGGCAACTCGGCGTCACGGTCGTCAGCATCGGGAATCTGACGGTCGGCGGAACGGGAAAGACCCCCGTCGTGGAGCGCCTTGCCCGGCAGCTCAAGGATGGCGGCAGAAACGTGGTCATCCTCAGCCGCGGTTACAAAAGCCGGAAGCATCCGTTCCTGCGCAGGCTGCGCCGGAATTTCTTCGGAAAATTCAAACCGCGTGTCGTGCATGATGGCAAACGGCTGCTGATGGATTCCGCGTGGGCGGGCGACGAACCCTACATGCTCGCCCGGAGCCTCGCGAACGTGCCGGTCGTGGTGGACAGGAACCGCGCGAAGGCCGGAGCATTCGCGGTGAAGGAGTTCAACGCCGATGTCCTCATCCTCGATGACGGCATGCAGTACCTCGACGTGGAGCACCGGCTGGACATCTGCCTCATCGATCGCCAGGCACCGTTCGGGAATGAGTTCCTCCTTCCCCGCGGAACGCTCCGCGAGCCGCCGTCGCATCTTCGGCGGGCGAACTACATCCTCATCACCAAGGCCATTCCCGGTGAAAGCGCGGCGCTCATCGATCGCATCCGGCAATACAATCGCACCGCCGAGATCATCGAATGCGTGCATCAGCCGAAGCATCTCGAAAATCTCTACGACCCCGCTGATCGCCTTCCTCTTTCCCACCTGCGGGACAAATACATCGGCGTGCTCAGCGGCATCGCCCGGCCCGAGAGCTTCGAGGACATGCTGAAAAAGCTCGGCGCGGAACTCGTCATCACCGCGCGCTTCGCCGACCACCATCGCTTCCGGGGGCAGGAGCTGCAGGACTTCGTCGCGCGCGCCGTGCGCCGCGATCTCGACTTCATCGTCACCACGGAAAAGGACGGCGTCCGTTTCCCCGCTCGCATCGGCGGTGCGGACAAGCCCGAGGTGCCGATCTACTTCCTGCGCGTGGCCATCGAAATCATCGCCGGGCAGGAAAGCTGGGACGGGCTGATCGCGCGGCTGACGCAGCGGCGCAAGGTCGCCGCTCGCGAGCGTGTGCTGGTTTAGCCACACTCATTGGGTGAACACGCGGATTTGCGCAAGTGCTTGGACATCCGCGTCCATCCGCGCCATCCGCGGTTCCCATTCATTTTTTGGGCTTACCGGAATCACCGATCACTCCACCTCCCCGAATCCCTCCATCACGGCCGGACGTGGAGACGGCGTTGCACAATTTCTCCGCAGCCAGCCTGTCTGGCACTTTGGTCTAAAGCCGCGGTCCTTCGTTCTCGGAGTGACACCCGGCAGGGCGGACTTTCGGCCGGGGCGGTGCGACGCGCTTGCATGATCCTCCCGCCAAAGCCGCGCAGGCCGAAAAGCGAAAGGTTGACTATTTTCTGAATCCAATGAGTGCATGGATCATACAACTGCATGCAGTTTGGAATTTCATCCTTCCGCCGCCTCACTGCTCCTTCACGCCCTGCGCTCACGCCACCGCTTGAAGAAGAGCCTGCCGAACCCACGCCCGTCGAGCGGGCCTACGAAGCCATTCTCGAACGCATCCTCGATGGGCGGCTCGCCGAAGGCACTGCGCGGAGCGAGGTGGCTGTGGCTGGGGAATTGGAAATGAGCCGCACGCCTGTGCATGACGCGCTCCGGCTGCTGGCCATCGACGGTTTTGCCACTCAGGAACGCAACCGCCGCGCGCGTGTCGCGAGCTTTTCGGCGGACGATCTGTTTGAAGTCTTCGAGATGCGCAAACTCCTCGAAGGCCACGCCGCCGAACTCGCCGCCGGCCGCATGGACAGCCGCCAGCTCGCGCCGCTGCGCGCCACGGCGGATTCGCTGCACGACGGACTGAATGCGCGCGACTGGAACCGGCGCTGGACCGATTTCGATGCAGCGTTCCACCACACCATCGCGGAGGCCAGCGGCAATTCGCGGCTCTGCGCGGACATCCTCCGCTATCAGCTCCTGCATCGCGGCATCCACCGCTTCTCCACCGATGCCAAGTCGCTGCGTCGCGCATTGGCCGAGCACGAAGGCATCCTCGATGCGCTCGAAGCTCGCGACCGTGTCGCCGCCCGCGAGCGGATGGTCGGGCCCATCAATGCGTGGCAGAAATTTTTCAGTGATCGCTTGCGCGAGGCGAAGCCGCGCGACGCAAAAACGAAACGTATTTCATGAGGCGGGCGATTCCCGAGCGGCAGTCGTTCACAGCGTCAGCAACATGGCGGGAGCGTGCGTTTCTTCTGCGCGCCGCCTTGCAGGTCCGGATGCTGGCGCGAAAAATCGGCAGCGTTTCTTTTCTTAATCCTACTCGTAATCTTATTCTTAATCCCGCGCGTGCTCCACGGAGGAGGATTAAGAATAAGATTAAGACAAGATGGGCGGCCGGGCTTTTTGCGTTCGCATCGGTTCTGGCCACCGCCTCCGCTCTCGCCGCGGCTGAAACAAAGCCCGTCCCGCCGATGGGCCATCCGGATTTCTATCCTTCCAGCGGGCGGCCCGTGGGCTTGCGCGGCGATGGGACCGGGGCTTGGCCGGGGGCAAAGCCGGTGATGGACTGGAACGCGGCCACGGGCAAAAACATCGTTTGGAAAACGCCGATGCCGGGGCCGAGTTTTTCCCAGCCGATTGTCGTGGGCGACAAAGTCTTCACGCTGGCGGATCCGAACTGGCTCATCTGCCTCAGCGCGAGCGATGGGAAAATTCTCTGGCAAAAAGCCGTGGACCACACCGCCGCCATGACTCCGGAAAAAGCGGCGAAGGCCCGCGAGGAGATCGCGTTTTGGGACGATCAGTTCATGCAGTACTCGATCTGGCTGGACCTCAAGCAGGGCTACAAGCCGAAGCTTTCCCAGTCGCAGATCGACCGCGCGCTCAAGGCCGCCGACGAGCACGGCTATGCGGTGAACGGGCCGGGTCAGGCGAACTTCAGCATGATGAGCCTCGGCAAGCATTCCGAGCACGACCCGTTGTGGGATCGCCTCTGGAAGGATCAGACCGAATACAGCCTCCATTACTTCGGCCATTGGGAAGGCATCATGACGCACACGTTCCCGACACCGGTCAGCGATGGCGAACATGTCTTCGTCAACATGTCGAACGATCAGGTCGCGTGTTACGATCTCGAAGGCAATTGCAAGTGGCTCGTCTGGGATCGCCCGGCGCAGGCCGCGCCCGCGAAAAGTGAGCACGTCCGCTACGCGCTCTCGCCGCGACTGGTCGGCGACAGGCTCATCGTCACGGCGTGCGGCGAGATGCGCGCCTATGACAAACGCACGGGCAAAAAACTCTGGGGTGTATTTCACAAAAAGGACTTCGGCTCGTATTGGTCGAAAGTGAGTTCGCCCGTCCCGATGCGGCTGTCTCTCGATGGCAAACCGTTCGACATTTTGCTCAGCCCCGGCTCGGGCATCTACCGCCTCAGCGATGGCAAACTCATAGGCTCGCTGCCGGACCTGATGGGCTACGAAGGCTCGACCGCGATCACCGACGGCGAGATCTACGTGCGCCGCGATGCGCCCGACGGCGGCGGCAGCAAGCGCGTGGCGGGGCGATTCGAGGCGCTCAGTGCGGACAAGGTGGAATTCAGGGAACTCTGGCGAAAGTTCGCCGGAGGAAAATCTCACAACGCCACCGACGTGCTGCACGATGGATGGATTTTTTCCCCGGCAAGCGGCGTGCGGGTCGAACTGCGCGCGGGCGACGCCGAGGAACTGCCGCTCATGAAGGGCCAAACCATCAGCCCTTCGCTCGGCGGCAAAGTGCTGGTGAGCCTGAGCGGAGGCGCCTACGAGCGCTTCGGCCGCGAGGAAAAACAAGCCGGGGTGATGAAGGCGACCGTCATCTCGCTCGATGATCCGGCCAAGGCGACGACGCTCGACGTCGCGTTCGTGGATTCGCGATACACGGAGGACGAGGCGTTCCGTCTGCGCTGGCGCTGGCGCGGCAATGGCAATCCGATGTCGAACAGCTCGCCCGTGTTTCAGGCGAACCGGATGTTCTTCCGCACCGTCGGCTATCTGTGGTGTGTCGGCGATCCGAAATCTCCGTGGCCGACACCGCGCACCGCACGCTCCAGTCGTCCGTGAACAATATTCGCACATCTTCAAACGACTCACAGGCTCGCGCGAAACTCGCCTTGATCCTGCTGGCCGCGCGGTCGCGACCGATGACAATGTTGATCCAACCTCCGCTCCCATGAACCGCCCGCTCGCTTCGTTGTTCCCCCTCTGCCGCGTGTCGTTCATGGCGGCCCTGCCCGGCACAAATTCCCAGTGCGGACGTGACACCTAAATCATATGTATTCACTTTTGCATAACCTGCATGCAGTTAATAAATTCCATCAACGCGCTCTGATTCAGCACCGGGCCGTGTCGCTCAATATCAAAGCAATTCCTTTCAATCCTGATTCGTGAGAGCCCTGCTGCGCCACTTTTTCCGCAAGCTGCCACAGCAGCCATTTTTTTAACCCCCTGTCGAATACCATGTCTATGCAACGAACGTTCTATTTAAGGTGCAGCGTCCTCGCGACCGCCCTTGCCGCCATCGCCACGAACCGGGGGGAGGATTGGCCGACTTGGCGCGGACCAAACCGGGACGGCCGGTCGAACGAAAAAGCCCAGCTCGAAGGCTGGCCGAAGGAAGGCCCGCCGGTGATCTGGAGAGCCCAAGTCGGCCCCGGTTGCTCATCGGTCACCATCGCGGACGGACGGGCGTTCACGATGGGCCACATCACCGAGGACGAAGTGGGAAAGGACGTGATGTATTGCCTCGACGCAGCCACTGGGAAGGAACTCTGGCGCTTCGCCTATCCGCAACCCCTGGAACCTCTCGGCTTCGTGGGCGGGCCGTGCATCACCCCGTGTGTGGAAGGCGACCGGGTTTACACGGTGAACAAACGCAAGCGCGCATTTTGTTTCGACGTGAAAACGGGCAAGCTGATCTGGGATACGAACCCTGCGGAAGTGGTCGATCCGAAGAATCAGAAGACGATGCTTTTATACGGTGGACACACGGCCTCGCCCTTCATCCATGAGGATTTGCTGATCACCGGGTTTGGCGGATTGGAAAAGACGACCGGCAAGCCGCGGTGGACTTTCAAGCGAACCGCAAAGAACGCCACGCCCCTGCCCTGCCTGCTCGGCGGGAAAAAGTGTGTGATCCTCTTCTGCGATGGACTCAAGACCGGCGGGGTGGCGGCCGCCAGACTCGATGACGGCCAGGAACTCTGGCACGTCCCCCTTGGCGTCAATACGGTCATCGCCGATCCGATCTTGATCGGCGACCGGGTGTTCGTCTCGTGGCGGGCGAGCACGGATCCCACGATCAAATGTGCGGTGCTGAAGATCGGGCCGGACGGTGCCGAGGTGGTCTGGCGGAATGGGGCCGTCAGCTCGTATTTACATGAGTTCGTCCTTTGGGAAGGCCACCTCTATGGCTGCGATGAGAAGGCAGGCCTGTCCTGTCTGGATTTTCAAACCGGCGAACTGAAGTGGAGCGAAAAGAAAATGCAGCGCTGCCAGGCCAGCCTGGTGGATGGGAAGCTTCTGCTCCAATCGGCCAACGCCCTCATCGTGGCCGACCCGTCGCCGGAAGGCTACCGTCCCTTGAATCAAATGGCCATGAAGGCGGGCGGGATGCCGGCGCCGCCGGTGCTCGCGAACGGGAAACTCTTTTGCCGGACGACCGCCGGCGAGGTAATCTGCCTCGATGTGACTAGAAAGTGAAGACACCCGAGGCTCTTGCAAAACCTACACGGTCACCGACGCGCGGCGTCATCGCTCAGAGGAGTGAAGGCATCTCGCCCTCTTACGGCTGAGGTTTTGCAAGAGCCTCACCCGTGTCCTTCCTATTCTGCATTGGTCAGTCTGTGCTCTTTGTCGAACTTCCCAGGCACGCCGCCGTAGCCACGCAGCCAGCGTTTATACAAACCAACCCACCATGAAAAAACTGACCCTCCACGTCTTCGCCTTGCTCGCCACCATCGCACCCACACAGGCTGCGGACGATCCCGCGCGGCTCGAACGCATTCGCGCGGCGACGATGCCGCAGTTCACGAGCGCCGTCCTTTTCAACACACCGGAAGCTGACGCGATTCTCACCGCGCTCGAAGTCTTTCCGCCGGACAACGCGTGGAATCAAATCGTCGCCGAGTGGCCGCTGCACCCGGACTCGAAGCAGATCGTCGCGTCGGTCGGCGCGCAAAAGCCGGTGCGATACAATGCTGACATGGCATTCGTCCTCGTGCCGCCAACGCAGCCGCCAATCAAGGTCGAGATCGGCCGTTACTCGGGTGAATCGGACAAGGGGCCTTTCCCCGTGCCGGAGAACACGCCGATCGAAGGCTGGCCTGCATTCTATCATCGCAATCCCAAGCACCACGCTGCGACGCTCGATGACGTCCAGCGCGACAAGGCAGGGCTCGGCGGCGACCGGCACGCCATCGTCGTCGATCCGATCCGGCGAATGCTCTTCGAGTTTTACACGTTGAAGAAAACCGATGGAGGCTGGCAGGCGGCGCAGGCTTCGATCTTCGATTTGAAATCGAACAAGCTCCGGCCCGATGGATGGACCTCTTCCGATGCCGCAGGGCTGCCCATTTTTCCCTCCATCGTGCGCTACGATGAGCTAAAGCGCGGGCGCATTGACCACGCCTTGCGCTTCACCGTGACCCGCTCGCGCCGCGCCTATGTTGCTCCGGCGACGCACTTCGCCAGCAAACTCACCGATGCGACTCTGCCGCGCATGGGCGAGCGCTTCAGACTGCGGCAGGACTTCGATGTGAGCGGTTTTTCGCCCGAGGTCCGCACGATCCTCACCGCGTTGAAACGCTACGGAATGCTGATGGCCGACAACGGCCTCGACTGGTCCATCTCCGTCGCACCCGATGAACGCATCCCCGACATCCACGAAGAACTCCGCCGCGTGAAAGGCTCGGACTTTGAAGTGGTTGTCGCCCCATGACCCGCGCCCTCTCCACACTACTGCTGACGTTCTTTGGCCTGCTCATTTCGCACGCAGCCAGTGCGCTCGATCCGTATGAGGCATACATCCGCACATCGGAAGATTTCCGCGCGGTGAAACAGGAAAAGGAGTGGGCGCTGCGGGCGTGGCCGAGCTGGACGTTCATGCCGTGGACACATCAATGGACCATCGGCTACAACGACGACGCGGGCCGGTGGAGTCTCGCGCATGGCTACAACGGCGCGTTCATCGATCGCGACGGAATCGGCTCGGAAGGCTCGAAGACGGGGCGGCTGGGTTGGATCGAAAAGTTCAAGCTCCGCTTCTACGTGGATCATGCGGCGGGAAAGGGGCTGCTGCACTTGTGGGATGGCGACAAGGTGAAGCCGCATCTCGGTGAGTTGCACGGCACGGGAGTGCGGCCGGTGCCGCTGAATGCCGCGACGCGCGCGAAGCTCGAAGAGACGATGCGCAAGAGTATCGGTGCGGTGAAAGCGTCGCCGCAGCGCGCGGCTTACGCGCTCGATGATGAAGCATCGTGGGGGCACTTCGTGCATCCGACGATGTGGCAGGTCACGGACGATCCGGCGGCGTATCCGCACTGGCTCGCGGAGGTGTATGGCGCCGATGCGCCGAAGCGCGAGCGCTGGGTGAGCTACGACGACATTCGCACCAAGCTCGCGTCGTGGAGCATCGCGGAATTCGACGCCAGCCCGCTCATGGATCAGTGGAGCTTCAACGATTCACACTGGTGCAACTACGTCGGCGGACTCGTGGAATTTTCCAACTCGCTCGATCCCGCCACGCCCTGCGGCCTCGTCGGCGGACAGATGCCGAGCGCGTTCGGCGGCTACGACTACGCGAAGCTCATGCGCAAGGTGCAGTTCCTCGAGAGCTACAATCTCGGCTCCTCGCAGGCGATCATCCGCTCGTTCAATCCGCGCAATGCGCTGCCCGCGGTCACATCGCTCTTCCACAAATCGGCGGACGATGACATCTGGCAGTCTTGGTATTACCTCGCGCACGGCAACCGCGGACACATCGGATGGGTCGAGAAATGGTTCGATGGCAAGACGCCGAAGCCCTGGCATGAGCAGGTCGCGCCGACTTATCTCGAAGCCGCGAACAAGATCGGTCCGCTGATGAGCGGCGCGGAGTGGAAGCACGACGGCATCGCCATTTATTACAGCCACGCCTCGATCCAGCTCGGCTGGATTCTCGACGCCGAGGCGCACGGAAAAACATGGACCAATCGCAACGCCGACGAACGCCTGAGCAGCGCCGCGCACGTCCGCCGCGCGTGGGAAAACATGCTGCGCGACTCCGGCCTGCAATACAGCTTCGTGAGCTACGCCGACGTGATCCAGCGCGGTGTGCCGGAGGAATATCGCGTTCTCATTCTGCCCGCGTGCCTTTGCCTCTCCGATGCCGAGGCGCGTGCGATCCGCGCCTTTGCCGAGCGCGGCGGCACGGTCATCGCCGACTACCTGCCCGGCGTGTGGGATCAGCACGGCAAAGGCCGCGCGGGCGGCGGTGTGCTCGATGACATGTTTGGCCTGAAGCACGACCCGACGACGCACGCGGCGGATATTTTCCGCGGGAAACTGTGGGTCGAGGTGGACCAGGACGCGAACTACTCGTGGAAGACTTACGAGGAATTCCTCACAAACAAAAACAGCTGCATCAAAGACACGAGCGGCTTCCACAAGGCCGTCCGCGCGATGCCCACCGATCGCGTTGCGACGGTCGGACGCGGCAAGGCGGTGCTGATGAATCTCTCCCCGCAATGGTATAACGCCTACCGCGGCGCGGGCGCAGACGCCGCGACGAAACGCGCTGTCTTCGTGCACCACATCGCAAATACAGGCCTCGTCCCGTGGGTGCGAATCGCCGACGCAGGCGAGCGCGAGCACGGCTGCGAGATCACCTACTGGTCGCTGCCCACAGGCCGCACGCTGCTCTTCGTTTGTCTGAATCCAGAAATCCGCGGCACTTCACTCGGCGGCGGAAACTCCGTCAGCCTCAAGACCGATATCGCGCCGATCAAGCTGCGCTTCACTCGCGAAATCCGCAACGCGCGCGAGGAACGCACGGGCCGTGCCCTCGGCAACGGCGCGGAGTTCGCCTTCGACTGGAAGCAAAACGAAGCGGTCGTCGTCTCCTTCGATGCACCCTGACCGGCCAACCACCGTGAAACTCACATCGCTGCTTTTGCTTGCCGCTCCGACTGTCGGGCCCCCATTTGCCGGTGTCCTTGCTGTTGTCATTGAAGTCGTCGCCACCGCTGAAGTTGGCAAACGTGGGTGCCGTGGCAAATGCCACTAACCCCGAGTTCCGCAGTTCGCGGCGGGGGCGATAAAAGTTTTCTCTGTTGGGGGTCGGCGGGAGGCGCGGGCTACAGAGAGGGGTGCGGCGGTTTGGCGTTGTAGTGAAGAAGACCCCATTGCGCGGGCGGGGGTTGGGCTGGGGTGTTCAGCGCATGTTTCTACGCCGCCATCGCAAGGTTGTTGATGAAGTCAGTTACGATTATTGGACGCTGTGCCCGTGCGCCGGGGCGGCACGGTCATGGAACTGACCGTGCGCACCGTCGCGCGGGCCCGACCGGCACGTCGCCGAACTGCTCACGCGCCTGGGCCTGGAACTGCCCCGCCGCAACCGGATCCTCACCGCCTGCCCCAAGC
>Ga0105044_10005491_pt1 | contig 17433 bp, 9 predicted proteins | sample MAT01_FD_78092 | JGI IMG/M metagenome (GOLD analysis project Ga0105044, IMG submission 78092) | Freshwater microbial communities from Lake Fryxell liftoff mats and glacier meltwater in Antarctica - MAT-01 | ecosystem: Environmental > Aquatic > Freshwater > Ice > Liftoff microbial mat | place...
GAGGCGTCGTTCAGCTTCATCTTCTCGAGCGCATCACGCAGCGTTTCGTACTGCGTCGTGTCGGTCGGATAGATGCCCGCGAACACGAACGACTTCACTTCCTGATAGCCGGGCAGCGCTTCCGTGGCGCGATTATCCTGGTCGAAAATCGTGTCGCCAGCGCGCGTCTCGCGCACCGAGCGCACGGCGGCGAGCACGTAGCCCACTTCGCCGGCGTGCAGCACCTCGGTGGGCACCTGGCGCAGCTGCAGGTAGCCCACTTCGGCTACTTCGTACACGTTGTCCGAGGCGCCGAACGTGATCTTGGTGCCTTTGCGCATTGCGCCGTCAACCACGCGAATGCTGGGAATGGCGCCGCGATACTTGTCGTAGTACGAATCGAAAATGAGCGCGCGCAGCGGGGCATTCAAATCGCCCGTCGGCGACGGCACGCGCCGCACGATCTCTTCCAGAAGCTCCGGCACGCCCGTGCCTTCCTTGCCGCTCACCTGCAACACGTCTTCCGGCCGGCAGCCGATCAAGTCGACCACTTCCTGACGACGACGCTCGGGCTCAGCGCCCGGCAGGTCGATCTTGTTGAGCACCGGAATGATCTCGAGCCCGGCATCCATCGCGAGAAACAGATTCGACAACGTCTGCGCCTGAATCCCCTGCGACGCGTCCACCACCAGGATCGCGCCTTCGCAGGCGGCAAGCGAGCGCGACACTTCGTACGTGAAGTCCACGTGCCCCGGCGTGTCGATCAGGTTGAGCTCGTAGTTCTGCCCATCGACCGCTTTATAGCTCATGCGGACGGCGTTGAGCTTGATCGTAATGCCGCGCTCGCGCTCGAGGTCGAGCGTGTCGAGCACTTGGGACTTCATTTCGCGCTTTTGCAACGTGCCGGTTTTCTCGATCAGGCGGTCCGCGAGGGTGGACTTGCCGTGATCGATATGCGCGACGATACAGAAGTTGCGGATGTGGCTTAGCTGCAACGGAATGCGGGCTGAAGGAGCGGTACGGCGACAGGGGTGAAAGGTAGCGGAGTGCCCCCCAAAAGCAGTGACGATCTGGTGATCGCTCAGTTCTGACCACGACGATACCTTATCCGTATGTCAACGTCTCGCGCCGACCAGCTCGATCCCGCCGTCCTCGCCGCCTTGGGCCATTTGGAGCTTGTGGCCCGCTGGGTGGTTGACGGTTTCATCACCGGATTGCACCGGTCGCCGCGCAAAGGGTTCAGTGTCGAATTCGCCGAACATCGCCCCTACATGCCCGGTGACGACCTGCGCTACCTCGACTGGCGCATCGCCGCGCGTGCCGACCGGTGGGTGGTCAAGCAGTTCGAGGAAGAGACGAACGCACGGGCCATGATCGTGCTGGACGTCAGCCGTTCCATGCAGTGGACCGGCGACCCGGCACGTCTCACCAAGCTCGCGTACGCCGAGCGACTGGCCGCCGCCGTGGCGCTGCTGCTCATTCGTCAGCGGGACGCCGTTGGGCTCCTACGATTCGATGCGAGTACGCGCTCAGTCATTACCCCGCGAGCTCAGCGCGCGCAGTGGCGTCGACTGGTGGCTGCCTTCAGCGAGCCCGGCGGTGGCGAGGCCTCCGACGTTGCGTCGGCGCTGCTGCAGGCCGGCCGACTTGTGCGTCGGCCTGGCTTCGTCGTGCTGCTGTCGGACCTGCTCGTCGATCCAACGCCTGTTGCCGACGCCGCCCGGACACTGCGCGCCCGCGGCCACGAAGTGCTGGTCCTCCATGTAATGGATCCGGCCGAACGCGATTTCCCCGAAGCCGGAGAGGCGTTGTATCGCGATCTCGAAACGGGAGTTGAGGTCCCTGCGGCTCCAGCCGACGTGCGCAGCAGCTATCAAGCCACGGTCCGCGAAGCGCTCGGTGAATGGCGCGCTGCGCTCGGCCGAGCAGGTGCGCGGTATGCGCTTTCGGTAACGGATGAACCCTACGGCCGAGCGCTCCGACATTTGGTCGGGGTGAACGGTCGCGGCGCGATGGTTTAAAGGGAGCCACCAATGGCCTTTCTCGCGCCGTTTCTCTTGGGGTTGGCCGCACTCGCGGGCGTACCGTTGGCGGTTCACCTTCTCCGCCGTCGCGTGAGTCGTCGTGTCGATTTTCCGGCCGTGCGCTACCTCACGCGCATGGAGCAGGAGCACAGCAAGGAACTCAAGCTCCGCCATCGGCTGTTGCTGCTCTTGCGCGTGCTCGCGGTCATTGCACTCGCGCTCGCCGCGGCACGCCCTGTGGCCAATCTCGTGGGCCTCGGACACGCCCCGCTTTCGCTGGCGCTTTTGGTCGACAATTCCATGAGCAGCGGCGCCGTGCGGGATGGGCGCGCGGTGATTGACGACCTCCGGGCAGACGCGCTCGCGCTGGTAGGCAAGCTCACGCCCGAAGACCGCGCGTGGATTGTGACCGCTGATGGACGGGTGAACGGGGGCGCGCCGGCCTCACTCACCCAGCTGCTCACCGATCTCAAGCCGCTTGGCGGACGTGGTGATCTTGGATCGGCGACGCGTCGCGCGGTCGCCCTCGCGCGGAGTGGCTCTCCGCGCGCGCCTGTGGTGGCGATTCTCAGCGACGGTCAGGCCAATGCGTTCGTCGCCGGCGGCGACAGCGCGATCACCGCTGGCGACGTGCCGGTTGTTGCGCTGGTGAAACCGCGTCCGGCGCTTCGCAATCATGCACTCCTTGAAACCGCCGCCACCCCCGCACGATGGACGCCGGCTGGCGCCGTTCAGTTTGCCATCGCGTCCGCGGAGCCCACGCCTTGGCGCATAACGCTGGATGGACGTACGGTAGCGCGCGGTACGTCCAACGCCGGCACGGTCGGCTCGCCTGCGCGCACCGCACAGAAGCTTTCAACCGCGAGCACGGGGTGGGTCCGCGGCAGTGTCGAACTGGATGCGGACGAACTGCGCGGCGATGACACGCGCTGGTTTGCCGTGCGGGTTGCGCCGCCGCCATCGGTCGCGGTGCGGGGGGAAGCAGGGCCGTTCCTCAGTGCGGCGCTGGCCACCTTGGTTGAAGAGAAACGACTGGGTCGCGGAACCGAAGGTACGACTGGCGTGGTGGCGGTTTCCGGAGCCGATGCGGCCAATGTCCGCGGCCCCGTGTTGCTCACCGCGCCCACCGATCCGGTTCGAGTTGGCGAGGCCAACCGCACGTTGGCACGTCTTGGTATCCCGTGGCGCTTCGGCGCGATTACGCGCGGACTGGTACTCGCCCGCTCAACAGAAGTGCGTCCGGCGGCCGCGGTCGGTTCCACTGGCGGTCCCAGTGTTGCTGCCGCCGCAACGGGCGCCAACGCACTTGACGGTGCCTCGGTGCGCCTGCGCTTTCCACTAGTGCATTCGCCCGGTAACGCCGGCCCGCCGGCCCGCACGGACACGCTGGCTACTGCCGGTGGCGCACCGTGGGTTGTTGCCGGAGCCGCCTACGTGCTGATCGCTTCTCCGTTGGACCCGGATGCGACCGATCTCCCGCTCCGCGCCGGTTTTGTCCCTTGGCTGTTGGAATCGTTGTCGCGTCGACTTGGCGATGATGGTCAGGTGATTGCCGCACATCCCGGGCAGTTCCTTGCAGGACTCGAAGGGGTGAGCGCGTTGGAACGTCCTGACGGCACGCTCGTTCCTCTCTCGGGCGACCGTCTTACCGTGCCCAATGATGCCGGGGTGTATCTTCTCCGTCGTCAAGCGGCTCGTGTTGGGGCGCTGGTGGTCAATCCGGAACCGGAAGAGTCGGATGTGGGGCAGGGAGCTACGGCCGACGCAAAGTTCCTTGCACGCGTCAGCGGTCGCGCTGTTTCGGTGGTTGCCGCGGCAGACGGGTGGCGCAAACAGATCTTCCAGCAGGCGGCCGGTCGTTCGCTGACTCCCATGCTCCTCCTTATCGCCCTTGTCGCGTTGCTGCTCGAAGCATGGTTTTCACGCAGCGGGCCAACGGGCGCGCCACACGAGGCTGAGCAGCGCACTGCCACCACACGCGCCGCCTGACCGGCACGACCGGGCACGCGCGACCTCGCGCGACGTTCATACCGACACCGATTACTTCGTACCGAGTTAGCAGAGAATAGATGGCTCTACCACGCCTCCTCGACGCCGTCGAGGCGCTTCCCGCTTTTTCGCGCGTCCTCAAAGCCATCCCAGGCGCCGGCGAAAGCTTACGTTTGGGCGGTCTCGCCGGATCGAGCGACGCGGTGTGCATTGCTGCACTGGCTCGCGCCCTTCCGCAGCGATTGATCGTCATCATCACCGATCAACTGTCGGATGCCGAACGGTGGCTCTCTGACCTCGAGTCGCTGGTTGACGATCTCCCCGTTGCCCTCTATCCGCCGCGCGAAGGCTTTGGAGAGGTCGAACCGCACGCGGAAGTCGCGGGGGAACGCGTCGAGACGCTCGAAAAGTTGGTGCGCAGCGGGGTTCGTCTCTTACTGACGACGTCGCGCGCCGTTCTCGAGCGCACCCCGCTTCCGCGCGCGCTTGCCGGCGCCCGGCTCGAACTGCGCAAGAACGACGTGCGTCGACTGGAAGATCTCGCCGCACATCTCGAATCGATCGGATTCGAGCGCGTGCCGATGGTCGAAGACGTCGCCCAGTTCTCCGTGCGCGGCGGCATCTTCGACATCTACTCGTTCGGTATGGCCGAGCCGGTGCGCCTCGAATTCTGGGGCGACGAGATCATCGAACTCCGCCACTTCGATCTCAACACCCAACGCAGCACCCGCGACGCCGAACTCGCACTGATCCTGCCGGTCGACGGGCGCGTGCGCGACGATGACGGCACCCTCGAACGGGTGACGCTCCCCGAACTGTGGTCGCCCGATACCCTCGTCGTCATGCCGGCCGGCAGTCAGGTGCTGCCGGAGCTCGTACGCACCTACGACGAAGCGGCGCACCACATGGAGCTCGCTCGTCGTCGTGGTGAACAGTGGATTCAGCGAGAAACGATGTTCGAGGCGCCGCCGGCAATGGCGTCGCGACTCGCCCGCTTCGGCACCATTCGCCTCAACCCGCCGCCGGTCCGGGCCACCAGCGCATCGATGGCCGATGTGCAGCCACAAGGCCCCGAACCCGATATCGCCTTCCCGCTTCGCGCGCCGGAAACGATCTCGCGCGACCTGCGTGTGCTCCGTCGTCTGCAACGCGACGGACTGCACACGATCATCCTGTGCGATAACGCCGGGCAGGCCGAACGTCTTGAGGAACTGCTCACGGAAGACGGCCCCGTCGCGGCATCGCTGACCATCGGCGTACTCGGCGGCGGCTTCATCGTCCCGAATGTCGTCCGCGTGCTCACCGATCACGAGATTTTCCGTCGTGACCGCCGCATGCGTCGCACCCGCAAGTACACCACGGGCGCAACGTTCGACACCATCGGCGCGCTCAAGCCGGGTGACTATGTCGTGCATTTGGAGCACGGCATCGGCATCTATCGCGGCATCGAACGGATTTTCGTCCGCGAAAGCACGATTGAAGCGGCCGTTATCGAATACGAAGGCGGCGACCGGCTGAACGTTCCGCTCTATCGTATCGATCAGATTGAGCGCTATCGCAGCGCCTCTGACGTCTCGGAAGACGCGCCGGCCCCGCGTCTCCACAAGCTCGGCGGCAATCGCTGGAAGCAGCAGCGCGAAAAGACGCGCATGGCGATTCTCGAGATGACCCAGGAGTTGCTCGAGCTTTACGCGCGGCGCAAAGTGACCACACGGCCGCCGCACGAGCTCGATGGGGCGTGGCAACGTCAGCTCGAAAGTTCGTTCCTGTTCGAAGACACACCCGACCAGCGCAAGGCGACCACGGACGTCAAGAAGGATCTCGAAGGCGAACGCCCGATGGATCGTCTCCTTGTGGGAGACGTTGGCTACGGCAAAACCGAAATCGCCATTCGCGCCGCGTTCAAAGTCGTGCAGAGCGGACGTCAGGTTGCCGTGCTTGTGCCGACGACCATTCTTGCGGAGCAACACGCGCGTAGCTTTGGCGATCGCTTCGCCGATTTCCCGGTGCGAGTCGAAGTGATGAGCCGTTTTCAGACCGCGAAAGAGCAGGCGGTCGTCGTCGAAGCGCTGAAGAAGAAACAGATCGACGTCGTCATCGGCACGCATCGATTGCTCAGCCCCGATGTGCAGTTCGCCGATCTCGGGCTCATCATCGTGGACGAAGAGCATCGCTTTGGTGTGAAGCACAAGGAGCGTCTCAAGCAGCTCAAGCTGCAGACCGACGTGCTCACACTCACCGCTACCCCCATTCCGCGCACGCTGCACCAGTCGCTGGCGGGGCTGCGCGATCTCACCATCATGGCCACGCCGCCGCGCGATCGTTCGCCGGTGCTCACCTTCGTTGAACCGTTTGACGATGGTTTGATCGAAGAAGGTATTTCGCGCGAGCTCGATCGCGGCGGCCAGGTCTTCTTCGTTCACAATCGCATTGAAACCATCATCGCGATTGCCGACCACCTGCAGCGACTCGTGCCTCGGGCGCGCATTGCCGTCGGCCACGGTCAGATGAAGGAGCGCGAACTCGAATCGGTGATGAGAAAATTCGTGGAAGGCGAGGTCGACATCCTCGTCTCGACGCTCATCGTCGAGAGCGGACTCGACGTCCCCAATGCGAACACGATGTTCGTCAATCGTGCGGATCATTTAGGACTCGCGCAGCTCTACCAGCTTCGCGGTCGAGTGGGACGCTCGCACCGCCGCGCGTACTGCTACTTGCTCGTGCCCGACCGCATCGATGACGAGGCCGAACGCCGACTCGCGGTTCTCGAACACCACACCGAGTTGGGCTCGGGGTACAAGATCGCGCTCAAGGATCTCGAAATGCGCGGCGCCGGCAATCTGCTCGGCGCCGAGCAGTCGGGCTTCGTGCATGCCGTCGGTTTCGACCTGTATCTCCGTCTCCTCGACGAGACGGTCACGCAGCTCAGCAACGGCGAGGGGCAGAAATCCTGGATCCCCACCGACGTCTCGCTCGACTACCCGGCCTACCTCCCCGACGACTACATCACGTCGCAGGAGGCCAAGCTCGATGCCTACCGTCGGCTCACGGCATTGCGGGCGCCGGCTGACATCGAGGCGCTTCAAGCCGAGCTCCGTGACCGTTTCGGTCCGCTCCCGGCGCCAGCGCTTGCCCTCTTCGGGAGCGCGATGCTCCGGGTGCTCGGCGCGGCGCTCGGGGTGGAAGGGGTGCTTGTGCGGGCATCGGAAGCCCGTGTTAGTTTCAGGGCTGACGCAGTTCCGCGCCTGAAGGGCCTGTCTACGGCGTTCCACGGGGTGCAATTCCAAGTGGACGTCCGTCGTACGCAGCCGCTGGCACTCAAGCTCACCCGGCTGGGCGGTGCGGAAATGCTCGAGGGATTGGTGCGCGCGTTGCGTGCCCTCGCTCTGTAAGGCAACCAGCTTGGTGCCTTCCGGGCCCCATATTTACACCTTCACTCCGCTGGCGGAGTCCGACTCGATGAAATCATACCGCTTGCCCGCGTTTGCCGCTGTTGCGTTTGCCGTTGCCTGCGCCTCGTCCAGTCCCGACGTCGCCGCCAAGGCTGGCAGCCAGCAGTTGTCGGTGACGCGCTTGGCCGACATCCTCGGCACTTCCCAGGCGCCCCTCGAAAAGGACGTGGCGCGCAAGATTGCTGAACTTTGGGTCAACTATCAGCTCGTCGGCCTCGCCGGCGCGAAGGGCGACTCGCTGTCCGACAAGAAGGTCATGGACGGCGCGCTCTGGTCACTGATCGACAATATCCGCGTCAAGAAGTTCTACGATCAGGTTTCCAAGGGATGGGATACCCTCTCGCCGGGGCCGGACGAAGCGCGCTACAGCAGCGGCGAAGCGCTTGCTGCGCGCCACATTCTGGTCAAGGTCGACTCCAATGCGACGCCTGAGGTAAAGGCGGTCGCGATGAAGAAGGCCCAAGCGATTCGTGCCGAAGCCACCCCCGCGAACTTTGCCAAGCTCGCCGCCAAGAGCGACGAACCGGGTGCCGCCGAACGTGGTGGCGATCTCGGACTGTTCGGCAAGGGCATGATGGTCCCTGAATTCGAAAAGGCCGTCCTCGCGATCAAGCCGGGCGACATCTCCCCGGTCGTGACGACGTCATTCGGCTACCACGTGATCTATCGCTCGCCGTATGCGGACGTGAAGGAAAAGTTCGCGCCGATCGCGAAGCAGCGGAACGTCGCCATCGCCGAAAGCACATATCTCGCGAAGATCGAGAAATTCAATGAAGTGGCGCTCGTGAGCGGCGTGGCCATCAAGGCCAAGGCCATCGCGCGTGATCCGCTCGGCCACTCGAAAGATTCGGACAAGCTGGCGTCGTACAAGGGCGGGGAACTCAAGGCCTCGGAGTTCGCCGATTGGGTTGCCGCGTATCCGCCGCAGTCGCAGATCGGGCCGCAGTTGCTCAATGCAGCCGACTCGCTCGTCGAGAAGTTCGTGAAGCAGATCGTCCGCAATGAACTCGTGCTCCGTCAGGCAGACAGCGCCAAGGCACAGGTCGACACGGCTGAACTGTCCAACCTGTACCTGAACTTCAAGAACGCGGTCACGCAGACCTGGGCGGCACTCGGCGTCGATCCGACCAAGCTCGCCGACAGCGCCAAGGCGCCCGCCGGTGGTGACAAGGAGAAGATCGCGGCGTATCGCGTGGAATCATTCTTCGACAAGCTGATCAAGAGCGAAGTCCAGTTCATCGACGTGCCGTACCCGGTTGCCCGCGCTCTCCAGTCCAAGTATTCGTACGTCGTCAACGACGCCGGCCTCGACAAGGTGATCGAGCGCGCCAAGGTCGTGCGTGCCACGGCAGACAGCACCCGCGCGCAGAAGACGCCGCCACCGGGGGCAACAGCACCGGGTATGGCGCCGCCGCCGCCGCGTGATTCGGCAATGTTCAAGAAGCCGTAACTTTTCCCTTCGTTTGCGGTACCTGCGGGGGGCCGCCATGTGGCGGTCCTCCGTTTCCCGTTTCCGGCCTGGCCACATCACATGTTCCGCACTCGCATTAGTCCTGTCGCATTTGGCGCCATGCTGCTCGGTGCACCGTCGTGGGTGACGCTGGGCGCGCAGACTGGGACGTCCAAGCCTGTTGAGACGGCAGCCACGTTGGCCAAGGCGGGCGGACAGGACACGGTTCGTGGGCTGCCCATTGATGGGGTGGCGGCCGTGGTTGGGGACCAGATTGTCCTCGTCTCCGAAGTGCTGGCGGAAGTGAATCGGCGCCGAGCGGCCGGTGCGAAGGTGACCAGCGCCGCTGAACAGGTGGCACTCGAGCAGGGTGTGATGGAGCAACTGGTTGAGGCGGAGCTGCTGGTGCAGAAAGCCAAGGCGGAAAAAGTCGAAGCCAACGAAGTGGACGTTTCACGTTCGTTGGAGGAAAACGAGAAGAAGATTCGCGGGCAGTTCAAGACCGAAACCGAGTTCCGCGAAGCACTCAAAGAAAACGGCTTCGGCACGCTTGAAGAGTGGCGCAAGATGCAGGGCGACCTGCTCAAGCGTGACAATCTGCAGCGCGACGTCGTTCAGAAGCTGCGTCGCGACGGCAAGATGACAGCGGTGAATATCACGGAGGCCGAGGTCTCCGACGCCTACGAATCGAATAAGGAAAAGCTGCCGCGTAAGGAAGCGCGGATCGGGCTGCGCCAGATCGTGATCGCGACGCGTCCGTCCGATGCGTCAAAGGCGCGCGCGCGCGCCAAGATCGATTCCCTTCGTGCGGAGCTGGAAGCGCATCCGAACGATTTCGAAATGATCGCGAAGCGCGAGTCCATGGACCCCGGTTCCAAGGAACTCGGCGGTGATCTCGGCTGGAATCGTCGCGGCAAGATGGTCCCTGAGTTCGACCGCATCATGTTCGGCCTGAATCCCGGTGCAATCGGACCGATCGTCGAGACGAGCTTCGGCTATCACATCATCCGCGTCGATCGTGTGCAACCCGCTGAAGTGAAAGCACGCCATATTCTGATTCGTCCGACGCTCGATTCGGCCGATGAAGCGAAGGCGCGCGAGCTCGCTGATGATGTCGCCAAGGCGTGGCGCGCTGGTGCCTCCCTGGACTCGCTCTCGGTCAAGTACCACGACGAAGCAGGCGGCGAGGAGAAGACGATTCCGGAATTCCCGCGCAGCGAGCTTCCTGAGGCGTATCGCAACGCCATCGAAGGGAAGAAGCTGAACGAGATTCTTGATCCGTTCGCCATCGCCGATGCACAGGCGGGTAAGAACAAGTACGTGATCGCACAGATCACCTTTCTCGATGAAGCCGGTGAGTACACCCTCGCCGAAATGCGCGATCGGATCCGCTCGCAGCTCTCCGAAGAGCGCAGCATGCGCCGCCTGATCGACACGCTGAAGAAGCAGACCTACGTGTCGATGCGCTACGATCCGTCCAAACAAGTTTCGGCCGTGGTTCCTTAGGGCGTATGCCTTCAGGGGCGGCACGGCGCGTTGCCATCACGCTTGGTGATGCCCGCGGGATCGGCCCCGAGATCGTGCGGAAGGCGCTCGCAGATCCGCGCGTGCGTGCGCTCGACGTTCGTTGGTGGATTGTCGGGCCATCGGGCACCGAGGTGGCGCCTGACGACGTCATTGGCGTTTGGGCCCCAACCGGTGAGCCGCGCGCCGACGCGGCGCAGGCGGGGCGTCTGGCCGGTCTGGCCGTAGAGCACGCCGCGCGTATGGCGCTCGCCGGCGAGGTCGTCGCCATTGTCACGGCGCCGCTGGACAAAGCCGCACTACATGCCGGCGGATTCGACTATCCGGGCCACACCGAAATGCTGGCCGCAATCGCTGGCGTTCCGGCCACCATGATGCTCGCGTCGGATCGGCTGCGTGTGGTCTTGGCGACGACGCACTTGGCCCTGCGGGACGTGCCTGCGGCCGTGACGCACGACGCGATCGTGCATGCGGCCGCGGCCACGCGGGCGGGGCTGATCCATGGTTTTGGCATTGCGGCGCCCCGCATCGCGTTGTGCGCCCTGAACCCGCATGCGGGTGACGGCGGCCGGTTTGGCGATGAAGACGATCGCATTCTGGCCCCCGCGGCTCGGGAGGCTGGCATCGCCGGACCGTTCCCAGCCGATACGGTGTTCGTGCGGGCGATGGGCGGCGAATTCGATGCCGTCATCGCACCGTATCACGACGTCGGCATGACGGCCATCAAGGTCGCGTCGTTCGGCTCCGCCGTGAATGTCACACTGGGACTTCCATTTGCCCGTACATCTCCCGATCACGGGACCGCCCTCGATATTGCCGGGCAGGGCATCGCATCCCCCGAAAGTCTGATTGCCGCGATGACTTTCGCAGTTCGACTCGCATCCTAGTTATCTTTTCAGGCTATGCAGATTCGCAACATCGCCATCATCGCCCACGTCGACCACGGGAAGACCACCCTCGTCGACAAAATGCTCCGCCAAGCCGGTGCATTCCGCGACAATCAAATCGTGGAAGAACGCGTCATGGATTCGAACCCGCTCGAAAAAGAGCGCGGCATCACGATCCTCGCGAAAAACACGTCCATCCGTTGGAAGGACGCAAAAATCAATATCATCGACACGCCGGGACACGCAGACTTCGGTGGTGAAGTCGAACGTATCCTGCGCATGGTCGACGGCGTGTTGCTCGTCGTCGATGCCTTCGACGGCCCGATGCCGCAGACGCGCTTCGTCTTGCGCAAAGCACTCGCACTGGGCCGCACACCGATCATCGTCATCAACAAGATCGATCGCCCTGGCGCCGATCCGATGCGTGTGCATGACGAAGTGCTGTCGTTGTTCATCGAGCTCGAAGCGACTGAGGAGCAGTTGAACGCCCCAGTGGTGTATGCGAGCGCGAAGGAAGGCACCTCAACGCTGGATATGGACGTGCCTGCGGTTGATCTCGTGCCGCTGTATGAGACCATCATCACGACCGTGCCACCGCCGCCGGCGGAAGAAAACGGCCCGTTCCAGATGCTCGTCTCAACCATCGACTATTCGAATTATCTCGGACGCATGGCCATCGGGTGTATCGGACGCGGCACCATCCGTACGGGCGATTCGTTCATGCACATTCCGTTCAACAGCGACAAGCCACCGCAGCGCGCGCGCGTGTCCAAATTGTACGGCATTGAAGGACTGGAGCGCGTCGAGCTGCAGGAAGCGACCGCAGGCGAGATCGTGCTGATCGCCGGCTTCGAGAATGTCGAAATCGGTGCGACACTGACGGATCCGGAGAATCAAGAGCCGCTGGAAGGCATCAGCGTCGAAGAGCCGACCATCAGCGTCGACTTCCAGGTCAACAACTCTCCGTTCGCCGGCAAGGAAGGAAAGTTCGTCACGTCACGGCAGTTGCGGGAGCGTCTGCACAGGGAGCTCGAGCGCAACGTTGCCCTTAAGGTGGATGACGGCGAGAGCACGGACACGTGGAACGTTTCCGGACGCGGCGAGTTGCACCTGTCCATCCTCATGGAAACGATGCGCCGTGAAGGATTCGAGTTTCAGGTTTCGCGTCCGCGCGTCATCACGAAGCGCGACGAGAATGGTGAGCGCCTTGAGCCATATGAGGAACTGGCCATCGACGTTCGCGAAGACTATCTGGGCGCCGTCATCGAGAAGCTCGGGCCCCGCAAGGCCGAGATGATCGAGATGAAGAATCCGGGGCAGGGATTGGTGCGTCTGCTGTATCGGGTGCCGGCGCGCGGATTGTTCGGCTACCGCAGCGAGTTCATGACCGACACGCGCGGCACGGGCATCATGCACCACCGTTTTCTCGAGTACGGGGCCTGGGCCGGCAGTTTGACGGGACGTACCCGCGGTGTACTCGTCTCCATGGAGTCGGGGACCATCATCGCCTTCGCACTGTTCAGCCTGCAGGACCGCTCGACACTGTTCGTCACGCCAGGCGATGCAGTCTACGAAGGCATGTTGGTGGGAGAAAACTCACGTCCGGGTGACATGGACGTGAACCCGACCAAAGAAAAGAAGTTGACGAACATGCGCAGCAAGAGCTCCGACGAGATGATTACGCTCGAGCCCCCGCGCGAGATCACGCTCGAAGTCGCACTGGAATACATCGAAGACGATGAACTGATCGAGATCACCCCGCAGAGCATTCGACTGCGCAAGCGCTTGCTGGCCACCAGCGACCGCAAGCGTACGAATCGTGAAGCGAAGCGGGACCGTGATCGCGACTAGGCAAGGAATTGGTATCGGTTGCAAAGAACGCAGTTGCGCCAGCGCCGATACCGGTCGATACTCCCCCATACCGGCGCAACGTGAAACGGATTTGCGTCGTACCGACTCACCGTTTGATGTTCCGTAGTTCGTTCGTGCGGGTTTCGTTTCCCGGACCTGACTTTCAGGTCCCACCCTACACCATCTCGCAGGAGATCCGTCCCATGTTGGAGCAGTTCGGGTCGTCGTCGCTGGACGCGCTCGAAGAGACGTCGCAGTTGTCGGCCTTCTCGTCGTTCGGGTACGCTTCCGCGGGCTTTGCCCTTGCTGGTGATGACGATTTCGATGATGAGGCCCTCGACGAGGAAGAGCTCGACGATGAGGACGATGTCGACTTCGATGATGATGTCGATGATGATGACGACGACGACGATGAGGACGACGACGATGAGGACGACGACGATGACGACGACGACGATCTCGATGACGCCGACGACGATCCCGACGCCGACGATGACCTCGACGCGAGTGACGACGACTACGATTACGAGTGATCTCCAGCCGTTGACGCTCGGGTGCAACGAGGTTTAATTACTCGGCTCTGGTGGAACGGCTCAGCTGCTCTCCCCGGGCCTTTAGCTCAGGTGGTTAGAGCGCACGCCTGATAAGCGTGAGGTCGTAGGTTCAACTCCTACAAGGCCCACTCGACACACGGCGACCGTATCGGATCCTTCGACACGGTCGCCGTTTGTATTTCCCGTCGGGGCGTAAGTTCGCGGCCGCTTCCGACCGCAGACAGGTCATTTGGCGGACGTGGCGAGCAAATCCCGCATTGCCTGTGACAACGTTTCAGACGTAAACGGCTTCCCCATGAAGTGGCGCGGCACGGTTTGCGGCCAGTCGGTGGGCAGGGGAGCGTCCAGCTGCCCCGACATAAACAGCACGGGCAGGTCGATGCCCTTGGCCAGTAAATCGGCGACCATCTCGACCCCGCTGAGCCCCGGCATCCGTACGTCCGACAACAACGCGCGGATTGACGACCCCGCTTGCTGAGCCGTGGCGATTGCATCGGTGCCGCTGCCCACTGCGAGCACCTGATAGCCGTCGCGTTCGAGTAGGCGAGTGACCACTCGTCGCACCGCGTCTTCGTCATCGACGACGAGTATCACCCCGTTCGATTCGCTCGCCCTATCCGCTGTCACACTCGACGCCGATGACTCAGAATTTGGGGGCGCGACGGAGCGCATCGACATCGCGGGTGTCATGGCCACATGGCTGCGCGCCGCGTCAGGCCCGGCTGACGGAATCATTGGCCAATAGATGCTCATGGTCGATCCGTTTCCTGTCTCACTCTCGACCACGATGGCACCGCGCGCCTGCTCGACAATCCCGAAGACGGCGGCGAGCCCCATGCCGATCCCGCGACCCTGAGGCTTGGTCGTGTAGAAGGGATCGAACAGGTGCGACAGCACATCCGCGCTCATCCCCGCGCCGGCGTCTGCGACGCTGATGACGACGTACCGGCCGAGAGCAATCGTTCCGTGGCGATGTGCACGCTCTTCCTCGACATGGTCCACCGCGCCGTGCAGCGTCACTACGCCGCCGTTGGGCATCGCATCCCGCGCGTTCATCACCAAGTTCAGGAGCACCTGTTCGATCTGCACTGGATCGGCGAGGATCGTGGCTGTTTCGGCGTCGGGCGTGAACGACAGCGCGATCGAGATGCGTGGCCCAACCATGCGCGCAAGAAGCGCGCGCGTGTTGCGCAAAAGTTCTGAAACCGCGACGGAAGCGGCCTCGGTGTGCTGACCGCTGGAGAAAGCCAGCAGCTGGGCCGTGAGCTGCGCGGCGAGATCTACAGAATCGCCTATGGCATCGAGGAGTTCGTCGCGCTCGGCCGGCTCCACAGGATCGACTCGCAGCAGGTCGGCCGTCGCGCGAACGACGGTCAGCAGATTGTTGAAATCGTGCGCGACGCCATTCGCCATGCGCCCCATCGCCTCCATTTTCTGCGACTGGTTCAATCGCTCCTCGAGCGCGCGTCGCTCCGAAACATCCCGCTCGGCCACCTGCACTCCGACAAGAATTCCGTTGACGTCGACGATCGGCCGCGCGACGCTTTCAATCCAGACATAGTGCCCATCCCGGTGACGTGCGCGCAGCAGGAGTGGAAGGGCGTCTGCATTCACGTTGAGCGTCGCATTCCGCCGGCGTAATGCTTCCGCGTCGTCGACGTGCACGAGATCGATCGCACGCTGACCAATCAATTCGTCGGCGCGCCAGCCAAGTACGGTGCGGTACGACGGACTGGCGTACTCAAACGCACCCTCCATCGAAAGCCGACTTACGAGATCAATGCTGTTTGCCGCCAGGGTGCGGTAGCGCATCTCGCTCTCTTCGAGAAGGCGCGTCGCTTCGCGTTTGGCCGTGACGTCGCTCAACGTCACTTCCACTGCGTGTGGTACCGCGCTGCCTTCGTCGGTGAGTGGTGCGGCCGTCACTTGCATCCACACACGGCTACCGTCGGCACGATCCACCCCCATGAGCCCCGAGGTCGGGATCCCGGTGCGCAGTGCGATCGACGCGAATTGCTCGTCGACAGCCATCGCTTTTCCGCCCTGGTCAATGAAGCGCCACTGCAAATCGTGAGCGTCCTTACCCGCCAACTGATCGCCGGTGAGTCCGAGTATCCGTTCCGCCGCCGGATTCCAAAGTTCAATGTTCAGCTTTGCGTCGTAGAGCAAGACGCCTTCGGCCATCTCATGAAGCAGCGTGCGGTAGCGCTGCTCGCTCACTAAGCGCGCACGGTCTGCGGCACGACGTTCCCCGACATGGAAGGCGATGGACTCTGCCAATGCCTTGTCGATCGATTCGTTGAAGCGCATCAAGTCTTCGATGTCGGCTCGGGCAAGTCCGTCGCACGCGGATGTCCATAACCGGATGACACTGGCCCGTAGCGCGCGATATTCCGAAGCCATTTCTTCCACGGAGAAGCCGCTGGCTGCGCGGTCGGCTCCGTGTACCTCAGCGGCAGTCGCGACATGCTGACCGTCGTCGGTGTTTGCGCCGAGCGCTTTCGCCCTGCGTTGCTGTTCGGATTGGTAGGAACGCAGATCCACCACGATTTCGTCGAGCATCTGCGACGCATGGTCACGAAGCTCGGTCTTGGTCATATCGACCGCCGCGGGGGCGCAGGACGCGGCGAACGCCACCCATTCGGCCAGGATCGGCGCCTGCTGTGTTTCGATGAAATCGGCGAGTCGCACTTTCACCTCTTGCGTTGCGGGGACGGCGAGCGAGCGGCACAGTGGGACGTGTCAACGCACGGGCGGCCGTCTCATCCGGCTTATGCGCAAAAGCGCGGCCACGGTTCGTTCATCCATCCTCGCACGCACCGCGCGTGCGTGGCGGGCGCGACTGCCGCCAAAACGTACGAACGGGGCGCCTTCGCAGGCGCCCCGTTCCTTGCTTCTACAACAACCGGCCAGTCACGGCTGGCGAGCCTGGAATCATTTGCAGTGGCCCGGTCCCGTTACGCCGTTGTTGTAGTTGTCGAGCGTCGTTGCCAGGCTGGTCCACGTTGCGTTCTTGATGAACGTCGTGCCCTGCGGAAGGCTGTTGAACAGCGACTCTGCCTGCGTGATCGATGCATTGATCACCGGATCGGACCCGCCATTCACATTCAGCTTCGCCGCGACGTACTGATGCGCGAGCTGGATGTATGAGTTGCCGCCCGACGGGTTCATCGCCATGATCTGGGCATAGGTCCTCCCAGACTTGAAGAACGTCTGGCCGGTCCAGACCACGCGCTCCCCGAGCCTGTCCCACTCTTCCTGATGGTTCTTCCAGTAGCCCTGCGTGAGCGTGCAGGACGGACCGGCTTTCGGAATCAGGATGAAGCCAAAGTCGATCGTGGTATTGGTGCTGTTGTTCGCTGCCAAGCTCACGATGGCCGGGTTCGTGTTCGAGTCCTTGCCCTGGTCGGCGCCCGCGTTCGCGGTGGTCGGGTTGTAGCCCGTCACGCTGCCGACCGTGACCGTGTAGCTACCGGCGAAGAGCCCCGAGAAGACATAGGCGCCGTTGGCATTGGTGGTCGTGGTGGCGCTCTTTGCGCCGCCCAGCGTCACCGTCACGCCTGAGAGCCCGGGCTCGCCCGAGTCCTGAATGCCGTTGCCGTTCAGGTCGTTCCACACGAAGTCGCCAATCTGGCCGAGAGCGCGGGTGTAGCCGAAGTCGACCGACAGGTCCGAAGAGGTGCTGGTCGCGAGGGTCACGCTGGCCGGGCTGCCGTTGTTATC
>Ga0105044_10005492_pt1 | contig 17429 bp, 10 predicted proteins | sample MAT01_FD_78092 | JGI IMG/M metagenome (GOLD analysis project Ga0105044, IMG submission 78092) | Freshwater microbial communities from Lake Fryxell liftoff mats and glacier meltwater in Antarctica - MAT-01 | ecosystem: Environmental > Aquatic > Freshwater > Ice > Liftoff microbial mat | place...
AGGGGCCGAGGCGGAGCGAACCGGCTAGATTAGCCTTCGGTTGTGGGGGCGTCAACGAAGCTCCCTGGGTCTCACTCACAAATACCTGTCTCGAATACCTGTGCAGATTCCGTCCGTTCCGTGGCAGCTTACTGGCAATCACTGGCTCACGCTTCCTTGCATCAACCCGGCGGACGGCGCGATCCATGCCGTCGGCGTGCTGCACCGCGGTGCGCGCGCGGCAATCGAATTCGCTGGCGCAGCCGGCTTCGAGAGTGCCGCGGGGACACCGCTTTGTGGGCCGGTGCTCCGCGTGAATGGCGAGGTGATCACGCTTGCGGCGGAGGGAATTGCCTGGGAACAGGCTGTTGGTTGGCTCCCAACATTTACGTGCACGGTCGGCGAGCTCGTGGTACGCGGGACAGTTTTTGCGCCCTACGGCCGCGATGCGGACATGGCTGGGGCGGTGTACACGCTGGCGGTGGAGAATCGCGGTAGCAAGGACGCCACACTTGAAATCGCGCTTGAGGGGACGCTTGGCCATCGACAGCAGCGCGTGCGCACCCCGCGGCCATTCGACGACGATCATCTGGTGAGTGTTGGCCCTGACGAAGTGCTGCTGCTTGAGGGCGCAGCGATTCCGGGACTCGCAGCGCTCGCAATCGGCAGCGACGGGCCGGCGCGTCTTGAAGCGCCGAGTGCTCCGTCGCGTGAGCCGCGTCCATTTGCGATTCGTCGCGATGTCATCGCCCCTGCGAATGGGTCGGTGCAGGTGGCTTTCTATATGGCCGTTGGGCCCGAGCGTGATGGCGCACAGGCAACGGTCGCGGTCCTTCGGCGCCGTGGCTGGCGGGCACTGTTGACGGCAACCCGCGAAGCGCTCTCGACGATGGAGCAGTCGACGGGCAGCGATGGCATGGATCGTCTGGTGAATCGCAACCTGTTGTTCGCGTACTTCTATGGTGTAGGTCGGGCGCTCGACGATGCGCACTATTATCTCGTGCGCTCTCGGGCACCATGGCATTCAGCGGGATGTACCGTGCGCGATTGGGAAGCGCTCATGTGGACATTGCCTGCCGTGCAGTTGGCCGACACCGGGCTCGCGCGCGAGTTGCTGGTGCGCGCCTGCGAACTGCACGGTTATGCGCCGGGGCAGGGAGTGCATTACCTCGATGGTACTCTGTTTCAGCCTGGCTTTACGATTGAAGGGCCAGCAGCGTTTGCGATTGCGACTGACCGCTACATCCGCGATTCCAACGATGAGCAGATTGTCGAAGAACCCGTTGTTGCGGACACGCTTTACCTCGCGTCGGACGATATCGCTGCCCGCCGCGATGAACGCATTCCGTTGTATTCGACGGAGGTAATGCCGTCGGGATCGCCTGCGCCGATGCCGTTCACCTTGCACGGGAACGCGGTTGTCGCGCTGGCGCTCGATGTCTTCAAGCGGACGCTCGATGAAGAGGCCGCGAACGCGGTCGAAGACCCGGCCGCTGTCCGCGCCGCGTTGCGTCGTCACTTTGCGGTCGATCGCGGTGGCAAGGCCCGCCTGGCTTCTGCAATCGATCTCGTCGGTGGCGCCTCGCTCGAGGATGATCCGGTTGGCTCGTTGCTCTGGTTGCCCTTGTATGAAGCGCTTGATCGCGACGACTCGTTATATCGGCGATCGGTGCGAGCTGTTGCGGCCGATACGGGCGCGCTCTTGCCGCAACTGGCGCGACTACTCGGCCCCGACGCACAGGAAGTCCTGGCATGGCTGCGGCGGGCGCCACTCGACAATGGGGTGGCCGCAGAATTTGTGGACGAGACCGGTCGGGCAATCCGCAACGGCGGCGATGCGGCGCTCGCCGGCCTGCTGGCGCACACACTTTGGTACGCGGCACACGCACTCGGCCTGCGCGGGTAGATCGAACAGCATCGCGACCACACGCAGCTCGCAGAATACCGTCGGCGTGACAGGTGCGCCGCTTGTCGTCTTTGTGGGGCTGGGATAGTTTCACGGTTCGCGGGAATAGCTCAGTTGGTAGAGCACAACCTTGCCAAGGTTGGGGTCGCGGGTTCGAGTCCCGTTTCCCGCTTCGTAGCGGTTGTTGCGGCGCCAGCACAGTGTTTTGAGTTCAGCGGGACCAAGTGTCAACGCGGGGCATCGGGAGCGCATAAACGCTCCCGATGGCATTTCCGGGACCGACGTTACCCGGATGGCGAAACTGGCAGACGCTCGAGACTTAAAATCTCGTGACCGTAAGGTCGTGCGGGTTCGATCCCCGCTCCGGGTACTTTTTTCAGGAAGACGCGATGCGGACCGTTCGTGATGCGCGTGGCGTGATGTGGATCTGCCTCGAATTGCCGGAGGTGCCGGCCGACCATCGGGTCGCCGCTGCGGCTGTTGGCGCTGAAACCGTCGCGATCGAATGCAACTCTGGCGCGGAGCGTGTCATCGCGCTCATGCAGCCTGGCTGGGATGAGGACATGGACGACGCAGCGCTCGCGGGAACCATCCTCCGCACGCTGACGTAAACACGAGTGTTTCCGCCGCCAGTTAGCGGCTGTCTTATAGATTCTACTGCCACGACAACTTGTCTTTCGTCTCCTCCGCTGGCGCCTGCGCTGGCGGAGCAAGTGTTTCGTGGCTCTCCTCGTGCGCTCGAGAGTCGTCATGACTGCACCTTCCGTCCCGCAAAAGGCGGCGGAGTACAATGGTATTCGCACACGCGCCGATTGGACGCGCCTGCGTGGTGAGGCGCACCGCGATCCCGGCGCATTCCATGGCGATATTGCCGCGCGGGAGATTCACTGGTTTGACCGTGCGGCCAACGTGTGGATCACACTTGGCGACGACGGTAGCTGGGGCGGGTTTGATGCAACGAGCGGGGCTGCGGTCGCGGGTGTGTATCCCCCGGCATACAGACCTTGGTCGCGCGCATTCGACGATGACCACGCCCCCTTTTATCGCTGGTTTGCCGGCGCACTGACTAATGCGTGCTTCAACGAAGTCGATCGTCATGTGCTGGCCGGCTTTGGTGACGAAGCGGCGTTTCTCGTTGAGGGCGATCGGTGGGATCAGTCTCGCGACAGCGGTCGAGGTGGGCCGGTGGTCGCGTCTTCGTACACACGCAAACAGCTGCTCGTCGATGTAGCGCGCTGCGCGATCGCATTGCGTCAGCTTGGTCTCAAGACGGGTGATCGGATCGCGCTCAATCTGCCGAATATCCCGGAGCAGATTGCGTGGACGGAGGCGGCGAAGCGTCTCGGGATCGTTTATACGCCGGTGTTCGGCGGCTTCTCGGACAAGACGCTGGCTGATCGTGTCTACGATGCTGGCGCGCGCGTGGTCATCACCGCCGACGGTGGATATCGCAACGCACAGGTGATTCCTTTCAAGGCGGCGTACACTGATCCGGCGCTGGACCGCTATGTCGCGGCTGAGCACGCTGTCGAAGCAGTGCGGACAGCTGTCAGCACGCTGGGCTTGACCGACGCCGACTCCGTGCGACTTGTGGATGAAGCGTCACGCGCGATTGCAGGCGAAATCACCGTCGAACGCAGCGACGTCATGCGCGGTATCGGTCGTGCGCTTGCAGCGCTCACGGAGTCCGGTGCCCTCGATGCATCAGCGGCGAGCCGAGCGCGGACCACGCTGGCGCGGGCGCTAGTGGCGGTGCACAGTCGCGTGGAACGTGTGGTGGTGGTGCGTCACACGGGGCAGGCGGATGTGCCTTGGCGCGAAGGGCGTGACGTGTGGGCGCACGATTTGCTCGCGCAAGCCGACGTGGAGTTGCTCGCTGCCGCGCGTGCGTCAGGCATTGGCGTCTCAACGATCGAGGCACTTCTCGCACTCGATGACCCCACGTGCGTGCGAGCCGTCTGGGCGTCCACATCACCCGTGCCTGTGGACGCAGAGTTCCCGCTCTTCTTCATCTACACCTCTGGCTCGACCGGCAAGCCCAAGGGCGTTGTGCACGTTCATGGTGGCTATGTCGCCGGCATTGCCAATACGATGCGGGTGTCGTTCGACGCGCGTCCCGGTGATGTGATGTATGTGGTCGCCGATCCGGGGTGGATCACCGGGCAGAGCTACATGATCTCTGCGGCGCTCACTACACGAGTGACGTCGGTGCTTGCGGAAGGCGCGCCGGTGTTTCCGAGTGCGGGGCGTTTTGCGTCGATCATCGAGCGATACGGCGTCAAGATTTTCAAAGCGGGTGTCACCTTCCTGAAGGCGGTGATGTCGGATCCGCAAAACGCGGAGGACGTGCGTCGTTATGATCTCTCCTCGTTGCGCGTTTCGACATTTTGTGCGGAGCCGGTCTCGGCGTCGGTACAGCAATTCGGGATGGAGTTGATGTGTCCGCAGTACATCAACTCGTACTGGGCGACCGAGCACGGCGGGATCGTCTGGACGCACTTCTACGGTAACGCAGAATTTCCGTTGCGCGCTGATGCGCACACGTACCCGCTGCCGTGGATTGAAGGGGAGGTGTGGACGCCCGATGGCGAGCCCGACGCAGATGGTCGTTTGCCCTGGCGCCGCACCGATGATGGCGAGAAAGGCGAGATCGTGATCGGTGCGCCGTATCCGTATCTGGCGCGGACCATCTGGGGCGACGTTGCGAACTTTACAATCGACGGCAACCGCGTGGCAGAGACGTGGCGCGGCGATGTCGCGCGCTATACGTCCACGTACTGGTCGCGCTGGAAAGATCGGTGGGCCTACACGCAGGGCGACGTGGCTATTCGTCATGCCGACGGCAGCTTCTCGCTGCACGGACGCAGCGACGATGTCATCAACGTGTCCGGCCATCGCATGGGCACCGAGGAGATCGAAGGGGCCATTCTGCGCGACAAGCAGATCAACCCGGACTCTCCGGTCGGAAACGTCATCGTTATTGGTGCGCCCCACAAAGAGAAGGGGCTCACGCCGCTCGCATTCGTCATGCCGGCACCTGGTCGTCGTATTACCATGGACGACCGACGTCGACTGACTGAACTCGTGCGAACGGAGAAGGGACCTGTCGCCGTCCCTGAAGAGTTTCTGGAGGTTACGCAGTTTCCTGAGACGCGCAGCGGCAAGTACATGCGGCGCATGGTGCGAGCGCTCGTTGAAGAGCAGCCGGTAGGCGATACCACCACGCTGCGCAATCCGGAATCGATTCCTGAGCTGAAGCGGGTCATCGATGCCTGGCGCGTGCTGCAACGCATCAGCGAATCCCAACGCATTCTGTCGTACTGGCGCTACTTCCGCGTGCAGTATCACACGCATACAGCGGGTGCTCGCATCGCCGTCGTGACCGTCACCAATCCACCGGTCAACGCGCTCAACGAACGCGCGCTCGATGAACTGTGCACGGTCGTCGAACATCTCTCGCGCCAGGACGATGTGCGTGCGGTGATCTTCACCGGGAGCGGCACATCCTCATTCGTTGCAGGCGCCGACATCAAGCAGTTGCTCGAGGAGATGCACACGCTCGAACAGGCACTGCCCCTGCCCAATGTCGCGCACCTCGCCTTCCGAACGATTGAGCGCATGAACAAGCCATGCATCGCCGCCATCAACGGCGTCGCACTTGGCGGTGGTCTCGAGTTCGCGCTCGCCTGCCACTATCGCATCGCACAAGAGACGTCCCTCTTCGGTCAACCCGAGATCCGTCTCAACCTGCTCCCCGGCTATGGCGGGACACAACGGCTAACACGCTTGCTCGCCGATCGTGACGGCAACGAAGGCTTCATCACAGCGCTCGAAGTCATACTCGGCGGGCGACAAGTGGGTGCTGACGAAGCGTTGGCTACCGGGCTGATTGATGAACTCGTGACCGGAAGCCATGACGTCGTCTCGCACGCGTCGGCACTTGCCCGCGCATTCATCGACGACGAACACAGCACGCTCGCCAAGCGCTTTCGTGTTGTGCAGGAACGTCGCGCAGCTTGGGAACGGCCCGGGCACATTGACGTTGAACGCGTGCTCACACTCGCTCCGATTGTGCGCTTGACAGACCAGGCCGCGCGTGTCGGACGAAGCGCTGCAGTTGCACGCGTGCTTGATGCTGTGCGCACTGGTTGGTCGGAAGGACTCGACGCCGGGCTCGCGCGTGAAGCACGTCTCTTTGCCGAAGCCGTAATCGACCCCGCGGGTGGGAAGCTGGGCATCAAAGCGTTCTTCGATCGCCGCACTGCGCCACTCGCGACGCGACGCGGCCAGGATTTCGATACCGAACGTCGTGCATCGCTGATCGCACAGGGTGAACTGCTGCCAGTTGGCGCGCCATTCTATCCGGGCTTCACGCCAATTCCGAAATGGCAGTTCGGGCTTGGGGTCGCTCGTGACAGCCTGACCGGCGCGCCCGTGCACGGCGTTCCCATTGAAGCTGAGCACGAAATGATTGTGCCAGTGGATGATGTCGGACCGAATGACGCGTTGGTGTACGTGCTGGCGTCGGAAGTGAACTTCAACGACATCTGGGCGATCACCGGCATCCCGGTTTCGCCGTTCGACAATCACGACCAGGATTGGCAGGTCACGGGTTCGGGCGGCATTGGTCTGATTGCATCGGTCGGCAGCGAAGCCAAAGCGGAAGGTCGACTGCGTGTCGGTGATCTGGTCGCCGTGTATTCGGGGCAGAGTGAATTGCTCTCGCCCTTTGCTGCGCGAGATCCCATGTCTGCTGACTTTCGCATTCAAGGCTACGAGTCCCGTACGGGCAGTCATCAACAGTTCCTTGCCGTGCAAGCGCCACAGCTGCATCCGGTGCCGCAGGACTTGTCACTCGAAGCGGCAGGCTCGTACATCCTCAACCTTGGCACGATCGTTCGGGCACTCTTCACAACGCTGCGCATCGAACCGGGGCGCACGATGTTTGTGGAGGGCGCCGCGACAGGAACCGGACTCGAAGCCCTGAAGAGTGCGGCGCGCTACGGTTGCGCGGTCACCGGCATGGTTTCGTCGGCAGAGCGCGCCAATGTCGTGCGCGCGAACGGAGCGATGGGAGCGATCAATCGGCGCGACGACGGCATTCGCGACTGCTTCCGCATGGTGCCTGGCGACGCTGGGTCAATTGCGGAATGGGAAAGACAGGGTGAGGCACTGCTCGCGACGTTTCGGGCGCAGCACAACGGACGTCTGGCGGACTATGTGGTTTCGCATGCCGGCGAGACGGCGTTTCCGCGCTCGTTTCAACTGCTTGCCGATGGCGGCGCGCTCACCTTCTACGGCGCGTCGTCGGGCTATCATTTCACGTTCGCCGGCAAGGATGGGGCCTCTACGCCGGCCGAAATGCTCGCGCGTGCGTGCGTGCGTTCGGGCGAGGCGGTACTGATCTACTATGGTGTCGGTCTCGCGGTGGGCGAACTCGTTGACGACGCCGGACTGGAAGCAATCGAAGCGGCCGCCGCACGCGGTGCGCGGTGCTGTGTGGCCACGCGCACTGATGCGCAGCGTGAGTTTGTGCAGTCGCTTGGCTTTGGCGACGCAGTGCGGGGTGTGCTCAGCATCGAAGAACTGCTGCGCAGAGGCGGCGGCGAGTTCGAATGGCCCGACACGATGCCATCCCTACCCGATGTCCGTAACGATTCCGCCGCGTTTCGCGAGGCTGTGCGCAGTTTTCAGGAGAAGACGATCAAGCCGTTTGGGAGTGCCGTCGGTCGCATCCTCCGATCGGCAGACAACCCGCGCGGTGCCCCCGCACTCATCATTGAGCGCGCTGGCCACGACGCGCTCGCGGTGTCGACATCACTGGTCCAACCGTTCACCGGACGCGTCGTCTACTTCGAGTCGATGCGCGGTCACCGGTACAGTTTCTACGCGCCCCAAGTCTGGACGCGCCAGCGACGTATCCTCATGCCGACGGCGAACATACTCGGCACCCACCTCTGCAATGCGTACGAAGTCACGCGGATGAACGAGATGGTCGATGCAGGATTGCTCGAAGTGACGACGCCCACCATCGTGGCGTGGGCATCGTTGCCGGAAGCGCATCAGGCGATGTGGGACAACAGACATGCAGGCGCGACGTACGTCGTGAATCACGCACTGCCCGCACTTGGCTTGCGTTCGGTCGATCAACTTTATGAAGCCTGGGCGGCGATGGAGACGAGCAATGAGTGACGCGCGCACCGAAGAACATGCGGACACACCCGGCGCAAAGGACCGACGTCGGGCGGCACGCGGTCGGCTCGCTGGTAAGGTGGCATTGATCACGGGGGCGGCCGGCAACATCGGCACTGAGATCACACGCCGTTTTCTGGCGGAGGGCGCAACGGTCGTAATGGCCGGGCGCGATCGCAAGAAGCTCGAGGCAGTGAAGGCGGCGCTTCGCGAGGAAACACATCTCAGTGCCTCTCGCATTGTGGTGTTGCCGATGGACGCCGCCGAGCCGGGACAAGTGCGTGTCGCGATTGCGGAGTTGATGGCGAAGGTCGGTCACATTGACGTGTTGGTGAACAACGCGGGCACTGCTGGCCCCAAGTGCCGCCTGCAGGATCTGCCGCTGCTTGCGGAAGACCTCGATGCCCTGCGCGAGCGTGGCATCAACGAAGTCGAAACAGTTGGCGCTGCGGCGCGCAATCTGCTGGGACTTTCGTGGAACCTGGTGCGCGCGGTTGCACCGCACCTGCACGCTGGTGCTTCTGTGATCAACGTGTCGACGATCTTTTCGCGCACGCAGTACTATGGTCGTGCAGCGTACGTCGTCCCCAAAGCCGCACTCAATGCCTTCTCGCGTGCGCTGGCATCGGAACTGGGCCCACGCGGCATTCGCGTGAACACGGTTTTTCCGGGCCCGATCGAATCGCCCCGCATTCGCACGGTATTCGCGGCCATGGATGCGTTGCGCAAGGCAGAGAGCGGGACGACAGCGCAGGACTTTCTTGGCCTGATGACACTGTCGCGCAATCCTGCGGTCGACGCAGTTCGCGCGGCGGCAGCAGTCAGCAACAGTCCAGCGCCGAACGAAGCGCCGACCAAGGGTTTTCCAACCGTCAGCGATGTCGCGAACACGATTGTGTTTCTCGCGAGCGATGAGTCGGCCGCGATCAGCGGGCACAACCTCGAAGTCACGCACGGCATGGCGGTGCGCGCCGAGTCACGTAGCACGTGGGTGTCGCGCCCCGAGCTCCGGACGGTGGATGGTACCGGCGTGCGGGTGCTCGTCGCTGCTGGTGATCAAGTCACTGATGCGATTGCAGTCGCGCGTGTACAAGCCGGTTGTGGTGCGGACGTTCGTCTGACGCTCGGCTCCGAAGAAGGTGTGCGTGCGGCGATTGACGCGCTCGGCATTGATGCTGCTGACCAACGTATCAGCGTTTCGTTGCTCGATCGCACGCGTCCGGAAACGGTGGAGACGTTCTTCGATCAACTCTCGGCGAGCGGCGAAGTGTTGCAGGGGGCGATCATTCTCCCCGCTTATGGTGCGTGGCGTTTTCGCGGGCCCTTTGCGGCGCTCTCCGACGGCGATGTCGACACCTTCCTCGACGGTGAACTCGTCGGGATGATGGCCCTTGCCCGGGCACTCACACGCATGTGGGCCGCGGCCCGTCTCCGTAGTGCACCCAGTGTCGTCTTCCTCTCGAATGGCGATGACGGGCACGGCAACACATATGGCGATGTGCTGCGAGCGGCGACTGAGGAGTTGTGTCGCGTCTGGCGGGATGAGTCGGGCGAGCAGGAGCGCGCCGGCGAACGGCCGTTCGTCGAATGGTCCAACCAGCTCATTCGTTGGGGCAATCGTGATGCCGAAGACGTACCGTTCGCGGCTGGGCAGGCGGCGCGACTCTTGTACACACGTCGTCGGATTCGTCAGGTGAATCTGTATCTGCCCCAATCGATCGTTGAAGCGACGGGCTCACGTCGTGCGATTTTTGGCTGGATGGAGTCGCTGATGGGCCTCCACTTGGGCAAGGTGGCGTTGATCACTGGCGGTTCTGCCGGCATTGGCGGCCAGCTCGGCCGCTTGCTGGCCATTGCGGGCGCGCGCGTCATGCTCGTCGCCCGTCGTACCGATCAACTCGAAGAGATGCGCGCGTCGATCGTTCGCGAACTCGAAGACATCGGCTACTACGAAGCGCAGGACCGTGTTGCCATTCTTGGGGATATCGATGTCGCCCAAGAAGCGTCATTGGGTCGCGCGGTCGATGCAGCGGTCAAGGCATTCGGCCGTATCGACTATCTCGTGAACAACGCCGGAGTCGCGGGCGCCGAGCAGATGGTCGTCGACATGGACGTGGATGCGTGGCGCTACACGCTGACAGCCAATCTGGTCTCCAACTATTCCCTGATCGAAAAAGTGGTGCCGATCATGAAGAAGCAGGGGACTGGATACATTCTCAACGTATCCTCGTACTTTGGCGGTGAGAAGTACGTGGCTGTCCCCTATCCGAATCGTGCGGACTACGCCGTGTCGAAGGCGGGGCAGCGCGCACTCACCGAAAACTTGGCACGATTTGTTGGTCCCGAAATTCAGGTCAACGCGATCGCACCCGGCCCGGTCGACGGCGATCGCTTGCGCGGTGTTGGCGGCAAGCCCGGACTGTTCGAACGGCGCGGGCGACTCATCCTCGAAAACCGGCGTCTCAACAGCTTGTACGCTGCCGTTGTGGAGTCGCTGCGGGCCGGGGCGGTCGCGAGCGACCTGTTGCACCTGTTGGCTGCAAACGATGCGACATCGCTGGCCGCCGCACCTGATGTCCCGGCACCGATCCGCGCCTTCTGCGATAAGGTTTTGCGCGCCGGTCGCGCCACCGAGGACGGCGCGAGCTCGTCGCGCTTTCTCATGCATCGAGCGATCGCACAGCGTCTCGTTGCGCGACTTCGTCTCGCAGGTCGATTCCTTACCGAACCCGATCGCGGTGCGCACTTCGACGATGCTTGGTTAGCGGCGCTTCCCGAACCGCCCGAGCCGTTCCTTTCCCGCGACGAGATTCTGGGCGAAGCAAAGAAGATCGGCCAAGGGGTGCTGGGCATGCTGCATCTTCGCAACATGCCGACCGAAGTTGAAGTCGCACTCGCGACCGTGTTGTTTCTCTCCGATCGCGCCGTCAGCGGTGAAACGTTTCAGCCATCGGGCGGGCTGCATCAGGAGCGCACCATCACGGAGCGAGAACTCTTCGGACGCGCCAAGCCCGAGCGTCTGGCGAAGATGAAAGGCCAGACAATATGGCTGATTGGTGAACATCTCACGGCGCATCTCGCCCGCGCGGCGCGACTTTCGCTCGAACAGGGCGATGTCGGTCGCATCATTCTGCTCACTCGCACCGCAGCAGCCGGACGCGAAGTGCAGTCGATGTTGCGCATTGTCCTCAACAGCAATCGGATCGAGAATATCGTCGTCGGAGACGAACTCGAAGCGGGAATGGATCAGGCACTGCAGCTGGCGGGTTCGCCAGCAGCGGTCGTCTCAACGCCCTTCACGCCGCTGCCGGCGCACATCCTCCACGAAGAAGGTGCGGCGGCGCTCGACGCTGCTGGTTTTGCGGAGTTGGTTGAGGCGCACCTCACGCACCATTTCAGAGTTGCGCGGAAGGTGTCGTTGATGGACAACGTCCGTCTCGTGCTCGTCTCGCCGGATGTCCCGGTCCGTCCGACACACGCCGAATTCGCGCTCGCCAATTTCGTGAAGACGACACTCCACGCGTTGACTGCGACACTCGGCGTCGAGAACGAACGGCTGGTGCACAACGTCCCGGTCAATCAAATCAACCTGACGCGTCGCGTTCGCTCCGAGGAGCCGAGGGATGCGGCGGAGCAGGCGGAACAACAGGAACGTTTCGCTGCCGCTGTGCTCCTGGCCAGTGCACCGTTGCCCGACGCCGAAGACAGCCGGTACCGCGCGCGGATCTATCGCGGGTTGGCAATCACTGTGTAGTGCTGTCGGTGCGGGGGCGCGCCGTGGACATTCGTCATTTATCTTTGCCGCATGTCAGACGTCGTCGCCCTCGCCACCGAACTTCTCTCCCTCGAATCCACCACAGGCCGCGAGCGGGACGCGGTCGATTTTGTCGCGCGCTGGCTCGTCTCGCGTGGGTGGAACGTGACGCTACAGGAAGTGGAACCCGGACGGTCAAACGTCTGGGCGACGCGACGCGGTGGCGGCGTCACACTCTCGACCCATCTGGACACAGTGCCCCCCTACGTCGGACCGACCGTTGAAGGTGATCGGCTGTACGGACGCGGCGCGTGCGACGCCAAAGGCATTGCTGCGGCCATGATGATCGCGGCGCAGCAGCTCGTCGACGCCGGTGAGGATCGCGTCGATCTCCTTTTTGTCGTCGGCGAAGAGAAGGGCTCTCCCGGTGCGCGGGCGGCCAATCGCCTTCCGGCCACCAGCAAGTGGCTCGTCAACGGTGAGCCCACCGAAAGCAAACTTGCGTCCGGTGGCAAAGGTGCCCAGCGCGTGATTGTTCGTGTGCGCGGACGCGAAGCGCATTCGGCGTACGCGCACCTCGGCAGCAGCGCACTCGAACCGTTGCTCGACATTCTCCCCGAACTCCGTCACGTTGCCCTGCCAGTTGACGATGTTTTGGGCGCGACTACCTACAACATCGGTGTGCTCCGCGCCGGCACCGAGGCCAACATCGTCCCTGGTCTCGCCGAAGCGGAGATCATGATTCGTCTCGTGGGCGACGTCGCACCGGTCAAGGCGGCGTTCACCACGTGGGCTGGAAGCCACGCCGAATTGGTGTGGGGTTCGCACATTCCAGCTCAACGATTTCACATCATCGAGGGTTTTGATGTGGAGCCTGTCGCATATACCAGCGACATTCCGCTGCTGACTCGATGGGGAACACCGTTGCTCTTTGGGCCCGGTTCCATTCACGTCGCGCACACACCGATCGAGTACATCGACATCGCTGAACTCGAAGCTTCGGTCGACGCATACCAACGCATCGTTCGCAACCTGCTCGCATGACGGCTCACCCAACTCGCTGGCCAGTCGCTGTTCTTGGCGCGACCGGTGCCGTCGGACAGGCTTTCATTCGGCTGCTCGACGGTCACCCATGGTTCGATCTCGTCGAAGTCGCGGCCTCCGAGCGCAGCGCCGGTCGCAGCTATCGCGACGCCGCGCGCTGGCTCGAGGGCACCCTGCCGCCTGCCGTCGCGTCGCTCGAAGTCAAGACGTGCGACCCGGCATCGGTCACCGCGCCCATTGTCTTCTCGGCACTCGATTCATCCGTTGCCGGAGACGTCGAAGCGGCATTCGCGAAGGCTGGGCGCATGGTGCTCAGCAATGCCAAGAATCATCGCATGGCGCCCGACGTGCCACTCGTCATTCCAGAAGTGAATGGTGATCACCTCGCACTGCTCGCCGCGCAGCGCACAAACCGTGGCTGGCCCGGTGGCATCGTGACGAACGCCAATTGCGCGGTCACCGTGATCGCGATGGCGCTCGCGCCACTGCACGAAGCATTCGGTGTGCGCAAACTCTTCGCGACCACCATGCAAGCGGTTTCGGGAGCGGGGTATCCCGGTGTCCCTTCACTCGACATCCTCGGGAACGTGATCCCATTCATCGGCGACGAAGAGCCCAAGATCGAAACCGAACTCGTCAAGCTGCTCGGCAAGTTTGACGGCGACTCCATTATCAGCGCGGACATTGTCACCAGCGCACACGCCAATCGCGTCGCCGTCGAACACGGCCACACCGTGTGCATGTCAGTCTCGTTCGAGCGTACGCCTACGGTCGCCCAAGCGCTCCAGACGCTCCGCGCGTGGGAAGGATTTTCGCCAGTCCGCGGGCTTCCATCCGCGCCCACGCCGGCACTCATCGTTCGCGACGAAGACAACCACCCGCAGCCACGTCGCGACGCCAACGCCGGCCGAGGAATGGCAACAACAATCGGCCGCGTGCGTACGGACAACCTGTTCGACCTCAGATTCGTGGCTATGTCACACAACGTCGTGCGCGGCGCTGCTGGCGGTTCGATCCTCAATGCCGAGCTGCTCGTGTCGACAGGGCAACTCGACGGACTCGGCCGCTCGTGATCGTCTGCAAGTTTGGCGGGACCTCGGTCGGTGACGCCGCGGCCATCGAGCGTACACGCGCCATCATCACGAGCAAGCTCGGTCGTCAGCCGGTCGTCGTGGTCTCCGCGCTCGGTGGCGCGACCAATCAGCTGCTCGAAGTTGCCAATCGCGCTGCGGCCGGCGAACTGCTGCTCGCACTTGGACTCATCGAGCAGCTCCGCGATCGTCATCTGCGTGAAGCGGCAACACTGCTGGGCGATTCGCCAGAGGCCGCTGAGATTGCCGCAGAGATCGGCGCAAGTTTCGATGAACTCGCGCACCTGGCAGAAGCGCTGCGTACACTTGGCTATCTCACGCCGCGTTCCCTCGACACTGTCGCGGCCGTCGGCGAGCTGCTGTCCTCGCAGATCGTCGCCGCCGCATTCCGCCAAGGCGGTTTGCCCGCCGTGTGGGTTGATGCTCGCGATGTCATGCGGACCAATGATTTCTTTACGCGCGCGGAGCCTGACCTCGAGGAGATCGATAGCGCCGCACGACGCATCATCGTTCCCATTACCGAGCGTGGCGGCGTCGCCGTGCTTGGTGGATTCGTCGGCAGCGCACCCGGCCGCGTAACCACAACGCTCGGGCGCGGTGGTTCGGACTACTCGGCCTCGCTCATCGGAGCCGCCATCGATGCCGAAGCGATTGAGATCTGGACTGATGTCGATGGGATGCTGACGGCCGATCCGCGGGTCGTACCCAACGCCAAACTAATCGAGCGTATTCGGTTCGATGAGGCAGCAGAACTCGCGTCGTTTGGGGCAAAGGTTTTGCATCCCAGCACGATCGCGCCTGCGGTCCAGCGCGGCATTCCGGTGTATGTGTTCAACTCCCGCAACCCGTCAGGGCGCGGCACGATGATCGCCTTCGAGGCGCCGCGAATGCCCGTGCGCGCAATCGCGGGCAAGCGACACACCACGTTGGTGAAGCTTCGCTCGGCGCGCATGCTGCTTGCGCCAGGGTTCCTGCGCCGTGTCTTCGAAGTGTTCGAGACGCATCGCACGTCCGTTGATGTTGTCGCGACATCTGAGGTGTCCATCTCCGTGACACTCGACGACGCATCCAATCTCGACGCCGTTGTGTCGGACTTGATGGAGTTTGGCGACGTTGCGGTTGAACGTGAGCGCGGCATTGTTGCCATCGTCGGCGCCGGCATCGCGGATGGCGGTTCTGCAATTGCCGATGCGATCGGAGCGCTCGGACCAATTCCCGTGCACATGGCTTCCCTCAGTGCGACTGGCATCAACTTCACGCTCGTCATCGACGACGCACAGGTTGTGCCGGCCATGCAGCGATTGCACGCCACGTTCTTTGAGCGCGACGCGTGACCGACTCGCCGGTGCGTGTCGCCTTGATCGGGATGGGGCGCATGGGACGCGCCATTGACGCGCTTGCAGCCGATCGTGGATGCGCGATCGTTGCGCGACTTGGCGTTGATGGCATGTCGGCAGCGCTCACTCTCGACGCTCTCAACGGTGCGCAAGTCGCGATCGAGTTCACGGAACCGGAATCGGCAATCGACAACGCCGTCGCGTGTTTGCGCGTTGGCTGTCCGGTGGTGATTGGCACGACCGGCTGGGCTTCCCGCAGCGCCGAGTTGCAGCGCGTGGTGGACAGTACCAACGTTGCCGCGCTCTGGTCGCCCAACTTTTCCATCGGCGTACAACTCTTTCTGGCTATCGCTGAAGATGCCGCACGTCGATTACGCCACCTGACGCTTTTCGATACACACGTCGTCGAAACGCATCACAGCGCCAAGAAAGACGCGCCGTCAGGTACAGGCATCGCAATCGTCGAAAAGCTGGCCGCAGGGCTCGGACACGCGGTACCCATCAGCAGCGTTCGCGTTGGTTCTGTACCTGGCACGCATGAAATCATTGTCGACGCGCCGTTCGAGCAGATTCGCCTCACGCACGAGGCACGCGATCGACGAGTCTTCGCCGACGGCGCGCTGACCGCCGCCCGGTGGCTGGCGGGCATGAAGGCGCCCGGCCTCTACACCATGCAGGATGTGCTCGCCTCCGCTGGCAGAGGAGCATGAGATGGTTGGACTGAATGGTGCGATCAGCGGTTGCGGCACGGCGCTCGTCACTCCGTTCACTGCGAGCGGGGCCGTCGATGAGCCGGCCCTTCGCGCGTTTGTCGAGTGGCAGCTCTCGGAGGGCGTGCAGTTTGTCGTTCCGTGTGGATCAACCGGCGAAGCCGTGACGCTCTCGGCCGTCGAACATCGGCGCGTCATCGAGATTACCGTCGAGCAGGTTGCCGGACGGATTCCGGTCGCGGCGGGTGCCGGCTCAAACGACACGCAGAAGGCGATTGCGATGTCGCGAGAAGCAAAGAGTGCAGGTGCCACACATCTGCTGCATGTCACGCCAATGTACAACAAGCCGCCGCAACGCGCACTCATTGCACACTTTCGAGCCATCGCCGATGCGTGCGACCTGCCGATCGTGTTGTACAACGTCCCCGGTCGCACCGCCGTCAACCTCGATGCCCAAAGCTGCCTGACACTCGCAGCCGATCCTCGCTTCATCGCCGTGAAAGAGGCGTCGGGTAACCTCGCGCAGATTACGCATATTCTCCGCGAGCGCCCCGATGGTTTCGGTGTCCTCAGCGGCGACGATGGGTTCACACTCAGTCTCATGGCGCACGGCGGTGACGGAGTGATCTCGGTCGTGTCGAACGTCGTGCCGAGGCTGGTCGTTGAGTTGTGCCATGCCTGTTCGCGTGGCGACTATGCCGGTGCGCGTGATATCGAGGCGCGGCTCGCTCCGGTGATCTACGCAGCGTTTATTGAGTCCAATCCGATTCCGGTAAAGGCGATGCTGCAGATGGCTGGACGCATGGAAGATTCACTGCGTCTGCCACTCGTTCCGCTCGCCCATGAATTCCGCGCTCTCGTTCGCGCTGCGCTGGTGCGCACGCAGCTGCTCGCCGACTGACCTTCCTCCGTAAGCGTTCATGGGACTCAACATCGCCGACCTCGAAGCGCGTCTGACCGACCCGGGTATTCTCGATTCGGGCGTTCCGCTTCCGCACGATGCACAGCACCTCTTCGATCACTGCATTGCACTGATGGAGCGTGGTGAAATTCGCGCGGCACAACGCGATGCCAACGGGCAGTGGCATGCGATCCCGTGGGTGAAGCGCGCAATCCTGCTCGGGTTCCGTATCGGCAAAGTCGTTGAAATGTCTGGCGGCAGTGGTGCGTTCCATTTCTTTGACAAGCACACGTTCCCGACGCGTGAGTTTCGGCTTGAGAATCAGGTCCGCATCGTGCCTGGTGGCTCGACCGTGCGTCGTGGAGCCTACCTCGCACCGAGTGTGGTGTGCATGCCGCCGATGTACATCAACGTTGGTGCCTACGTTGGTCGCGGAACGATGGTCGACTCGCATGCACTCGTGGGTTCGTGCGCGCAGATCGGTGAGCGGGTGCACCTGAGTGCCGCAGCGCAGA
>Ga0105044_10005494_pt1 | contig 17420 bp, 7 predicted proteins | sample MAT01_FD_78092 | JGI IMG/M metagenome (GOLD analysis project Ga0105044, IMG submission 78092) | Freshwater microbial communities from Lake Fryxell liftoff mats and glacier meltwater in Antarctica - MAT-01 | ecosystem: Environmental > Aquatic > Freshwater > Ice > Liftoff microbial mat | place...
GTAGGTCAGGAAGTTGACGCTGGTCGGATTCTGGAAGTAAGGGGCGACCATCGCGCCCCCGAGCAGCGCCGGGGCGTTGCTGACGGTGAAACGATTGCTGCCGCCCAGCACCGCGCCGGCCGTGACGCCCGGATCGCCGAAGAGCACGCCGCTGCCGGTGCGGGCACCGAGCGTGGCGTTGAGCGTAGTGGTGGTGAAGGTCGGAGTCGGCGAGTTCACCCGGACGGTGACCAACCCGTCGAAGCTGATCACACCGACGGTTTCGTTCGTGGAGTCCACCGCCGTGCGATTCAACCCACGGAGCTCGAGGGCGCTACCGCTGGAAAGGCTGATCGGCGCCGTGTCCGGCAGGCGGTTTTCATTTTCCCCCGAGGTCACGTCCACGCCGCCGTCGTTGTTTAGGAGGATGGTGCCGCCCGCGATATTCAGCGCGCTCGCGCTGGTGAGCGTGCCGTTCGCGCCGATGAAGAACCAGGTGCCGGTCGAACTCTTCGTCAGGCTGCCCGTGCCGAGGGCGACGGCGCCGGAGACGTTGCCAGTGCCCTGACCGGACAAAGTCAGATTCTGATTGGCCGCGGTGATGGCGGTGGCATTCGTCAAATTGAGCGTGCTGGTGTTGCTGGCGACGATCGAGCTGGCAGCCGCCAGGGTGATCGGTCCGGACACCGTCCCGGTGACCACCGCGACGGGAGTGCGCAAGGCGCCGTTGATCCCATTCAGGCCGAGCCCGGAGAGGGTCAGGGCCTCGGCAATCGAAACCGTGGCGGTGAGTTCGAGGGCCGCGCCACTGTTGACGGTCGTCCCCGCCGCGGTGTCGCCCAGCGAGTTGGCGTGGAGGACGTTCGTCTGGCCATCGGCCAGGACGATTCCGCCGGTGAAGCCAGCGAAGCCGGTGCTGGCCTGGCCGAGGACGAGGGTGCCGACCCCCGTCTTCGTGAGGATGCCGGATCCTTGAAGCTGGCTGGCTTCGTTCACGGTGAAGGTCGTCCCCGTCGGCGTGTCAAAGGTGCCGCCCCCGGTGCCGCTCGCGAAGCTTTTGGTGGAAGTCGGATCGGAAGTCGTCGTCGGGCGAAGGACGGCGTTGTTGGAGAGGGTGATCGTCTTGGTGCCTGTCCCCAGATAGGTCGCGTCGGCATTGCCCTGGCCGGTGAAGGCGAGCACGCCTCCCGTGACGTCAATGTTTCCGGTGAAGGTATTGACCGTCGTGGCGAAGGTCAGCGTCCCTGGACCTGCCTTGGTCAAGGCCAGCGTGCCCGCCGCGGGTCCGCCACTGATCGCCAGCGCGGAGGTGAGATTGCCGGCGACGGCGGCGACGGCGATGGTGAGTGCGCCCGCGACCGCGCCGAGGGCGACGGTCTTGCCGAGCGTGCCCGCCCCGAGGCCGGTGTACTCGAGGGTGGCGCCGGCCGCCGAGAGGCCGCTGGTCGTCCCGAGTTGGGCGACGTTGGAGATGGAAAGCGTGCCGCCATTGATGGCGGTCGCGCCGGCATAGGTGCTGGCCGCGCTCAGCGTGAGCTTGCCCGCGCCAGCCTTGGTAAAGCCACCCGCACCGCTGTTGCCGATCGCCACGGTGGGCGCGTAGTCGTTGCCGTTCGTGTCGAGGATGAAGCCGCCGGTCCCGAAGATGACGGTGCGCAACCCGAACAGATCAAAGGCCGCCCCGCTCGCAAACTGGATGCCGCCGCCGGCGCTGGTGATCGTGTTGGCCGCATTGCCGAGCGAGGCATTGGTCGAGGGGCGCAGCACTTCGCCGCCGCTCGCAAGCGAGATCGCGCCGGTGAAGTCGTTGGAACTGGTCAGCGCCACGGTGCCGGCACCGGTGCCGCTCGTCCCAATCTCCAGGGTGCTCGTGCCAGTCAGGGCGTTCACCCCGGCGATGGTGAGGACATGCCCCGCCGTGCCGCCGCCGAGGCGGTAGGTGGTGCCATTCGGCGTGAGTGTGCCGCTGAAGTCGGCCGATCCCACCGCACCGAGGCGGGCGAGGGTGAATCCAGCGGTTCCGAAGTCGAGGTTGTTCGCGCTATTGGCGGCGAGAGCGGCCACGAAGGTGTTGCCCAGCGAGGCCGCGGCCACATTTCCCAGGAATGCCTGGGCGATGGCGTATCCAGCGGCGAGCACGGTGGCATTCGCGGCGGCCACGCTGCCAGCCGTATCAGGGGCGGAGGCCGCGGTGTTGAATTGAAGCGTCCCCGCGTTGAGCGCCACGGTGGCGGTCGGCGCAGTCCAGCCGCCGTCGATGATCAAGCGGCCGACGCCGTTTTTCGTAATGGCAAAGTCGCCGCCAACTCCGCCAAGCAGCGCGAGATCAGCCGTGGTGGGATTGAAAGTCGCCGCGCCACCGAGAGTGGTCAGGCCGGTGAAAGCGGCGCTGTAGGCATTGCCGCCGATGACACCCAGCGCAGTCGCGCCGGCACCAAAGGTGAGGGTGCCGAGCTGGAAGGCGTGGCCGATGGTCGCGCCGCTGGTGCGGTTCAGGTCGAGAGTGTTGGATTGCGAGCCGGCGTCGCCGTTGTTCAGGACGCCGGTGGGCACGGTCAGCGAGACGTTGTTGCCGTAGGCGAGCGTGCCGCCACTGCCCGTCCCATTGTCGCGCAAGACGAGACGCCCCGACGCCAGGACGATGTTCGCGGTGTTGAGGGTCTTGCCGGCACCGTCGGCGGCAATGTTTTGCAGCGAGAGTCCCCGGCCCACGGAGATGGTGCCGGAGTAGGTGTTGGCCTCATTGGTCAGGATGAGCGCGCCGGCGACGAAGTCCTGGCTGGTGCGGTTCACCGCCACGGTCAGGCCGCTACTGCCACTGACCACGCCATTGAGCGTGATCGTGCGCGACCCGCCGTCGTCCTGGTGGAAGTCATTGTGAAAGGTGAATGAGTTCGCCGTGACGTTGACCGTGCCGCTAAAGATCGGATTGCTCCCGTTGGCGCTCAACGCCCCGCCATTGAGCGTGATGTTCTGCACGTAGGTGCCGTTGGTGGCCAGATTGCCGCCATTGATGGTCACGGTGTTCGTCGCCGAACCGTCGCCGAGCCTCGCGCCGTTGGAAGCTTCGAGCGTCCCGCTATGCACGACCCACGCGCCGGAGAAAGCGCCGCTGTTTGAGTTGAGCCATAACCGTCCCCCTCCGCTCTTGGTCACCTGGCCGCTGCCGACAAACGTGTCGCCGGTCGTGGTGACGCGGAGCTGGGTGGTATTGCTCTCTCCGAAAGTGGCGCTGTAGGTGCCGCTGATATTCAAGGTGGCGCCGCCCGCCTGCACGGTGAAGGTCCGCCCCGTCATCGTCCGGTCGTTCGCCCCATAGGTCGCCTGGAAAGTGCCGCCGTTGAGGATGAAGCTGTTGCCCGCGGCCCCGAACTGCGTGTCAAAGGTCGGGTTCGAGGAGGAGCTGCTGGCCTGGAGGGTGGTCCCCGCATTGATCGTGAAACCGCCGCTGAAGGTGTGCCCCACGCCGCTGCTATTGAGCACCACGATCCCGCTATTGATGACGATGCCGCCCGTGAAGGTGTGCGCGTTGCCATTGAGGATGAGGCTGCGCGTGCCTTCCTTGACGATCCCGCCGTTGACGATGTTCAGGTCGATCGAGGCGTGCGCGCCGGTCTGGGCGTGGTCGGAATTGGTCGTAAAGGTGCGCGTCGCCCCGCCCAGGTTCAGCGTGCCGCCGCCGTTCGCGGCGGTTCCGTAGCTGCCGGTGGAGGTGATGAGATTCTCCCTCCCGGTATTGCCTGCGGCGTCGCGGCTGTGGTTGAAAATCACGTCACCTCCGAGCACCAGCGTGCCGCCGGCGCCGGTGCGGATGACGGCCGTCAGGTTCGTGTCCGTGAACATCGTCAGCGGCCCGATCGTCTCGGTGAAAGTATTGAGATCGAGCGCCGCCTGGAGGCTGCCCTGGGCGCTGATCAGCACGGCGGCAGTATTGCTGAGCTGCTCGCTGGCGAGCAGCCGCACCGTCGCCGCGCCTGACCCGGCGGTGCTGTGGCTCTTCACTTCCAGCGCAGCGGGAATGGCATTGCCCGCGGTCTTGTTGAGTGTCAGCACCCCATTCCGCACGGTGGTCGTGCCGGCAGAAGTGTTCCCCGCCGCGCCGATGAGCGCCACGGTGCCCGCGCCCAGTTTCGCGAAGCCGCCCGTGCCACCAAGGGAGCTGTCCACGGTGAGGGTGATGCCGGTCTCGGCGCTCAGGCCGTTGCCGGCCACGCTGTTGAGCGTGATCCCACGCGTGATGGTGAAATCGGCGCTGGCATTGAGCGCGCCGCCGTTGAGGACCACGGCGTTGGCCGCATTGCCGAGGGCGGCGTCGGCGCTCACGGAGAGCGTGCCGGCGTTCACCGTGGTCGTGCCGGTGAAGGTGTTCGTCCCGCCGAGGGTCAGCGTGCCGCCGCCGGTCTTGACGAGGTTTTGCCCCGCGCCGGAGATGACCCCGGTGAGGATCGCGAGGGTGCCGCCGGTGGCGGTGTCGAAGGTCACGGAGCGGTCTTCGCCGAAGCCGCCGTCCATCGCGATGCCGCCGGTGATGGTATTGACGGCGCTGGTATTGAGGGACTGGATGATGCGGTTGGTGCCGTTGCCGGGGTTGACGCTGATGGCATTGGTAAAGGTCTGCCCGCCGGTGGTGCTCGCGAGGGTCAGGCGCGCCGCGGTGCCGGTCGTGAGCCCACTGCCGAGGAAGAGGGTGGCGGCGGCATCGAGCCCGCCCGCGAGGCCGATCCGCAGCTCGCCCGCATTGATCGCCGTGTTGCCGGTGTAGGTGTTCGCGGCGTTCAGCACGACGATGCTGTTTTCCCGGACGACCAGTGCGCTGCTGCCGCTGATCACGCCGGCGAAGGTCACGGTGTTCCCGTTGTTGCCAAAGATGCGCAGCTCATCGGTATCGACCAGCGTGACGGTGCCGCTGAAAAGCAGGCTGCCGTCCATGGGGTTGATCTCGGCGATGTTCCCGGCGCCCGCGTCGCTGTCGAGAGTCAGGTCGAGGGTGATGGTCTGGAGGCTGGCGGAGTTATTCTCGACCTTCGGGGCGCCGCCGCCGGAGTCGAAAAGGGTGAGCGCCGTGCCGCCGAGGGTGAAGCCGCCCGCGCCGCTATTGAAGAAGATGCGGTGGGCGCTGTAGCCGGCGAGGTCGTTGGTGGTCGTGAGATTCACGGCGCCCGCGAAGTTCAGGATGTCCGCGCCGTCCGGGGCGGCGTCGCCGACCCAGTTCAGGCCGGTACTCCACAGGCCATCGCCGCCTTCGCCGTCCCAGGTAAAGGGGCTCTGCGCGGGGCTGACGCTGGGGAGGACGGCGAGGAGGCTGGCGATGGAGGCGGCGAGGATGAGGCGGGGGGTGGTGGCGGGGGGTTTAATGGGGCGGTGGTAGTGACGAGGTGACAGTTTTTTATTATCCTACTCCTGCTCTTGCTCTCCCGACGGTGGGCAGGAGCAGGAGCAAGAGCAAGAGCGGGAAGGCGGGGGGCTAAACGGGAAGTGGAAGGGCGGGCGGAGCCGGGGGGCTTCGGGCGGGCCTTCGCCTGCTGGGAGATATCGCTGCCGGGGGGATGCGGCGGGAGGGGATGGGAGGCGCGTCAGCGTGCCCGATCTCTCTGCGGGCGCAAGGATTAATCCTTTATCCGCGTAAAACGAGTGTATTCAGCTCTGGCAGAGGCGGGGGCTGGCGCGCGGGATGGTTTCCCGAGCGCTGGGAGGGGCGGATTCTCGTTCCCCACCTCCAGCTTGGGAACGAGGAGCCGGGGGGGACGCGCGCGGCGGCATCGCTGTGCCGAAATAAACAGGTGCAATCCGCTGGCGAGGGACGAAGTAGCTGCCGTGGTGACATGGTCGGGCAGCCTCAAGTCCTCCCCTTTAATGAAACGCCTCCTCCGCTCCACGGTGATCCTCGCCGCCTCGATCGCCTCCGTCCTCCCGATGCAGCACGCCAAGGCCGCGTCCGGCAAAGCCAAGAAGCAGCGCGAGTCGGCACCCGCCCGGCGCGCCGCGAAGACGCCCCTCCCGGGCGGCCACATCGCGCCGCCGGCCCCGGCCAAAGCGCCGCCCGCCGCCGCCGCGCTGACCGCCCCGGCCACCGCCGCGCTCGCGCCCGCGCCGTGTCTGGCGGTCGCGCCCGCGCCCGCGCCCGTCCTTTCGCAAGACCGCTACCCGTGGAAGCGCGACATCGTGACGACGACGTTTTGGATCGGCGAAAAGCCGGCGAAGAACAACCCGGTGCCGAATCACGCCAGCTCGTGGGACGAAAAATGGGCCGAGCACTACGGCGGCACGGATTCGCCGGACAAGGCGGAGCGCGCGGACTACCGGCCGGTGGCGTTCGAGCCGGGGCAGAATCCGTTTTACGTGGCGCTGCCGTATAACAACATCCAGCGGGACGGGCACAAGCCGGAGGCGGCGAAGGTGGTGCCGTGGTTCAAGGAGGACTTCAAAGGCGCGGGGAAAACCGTGCTCAAAGGGCGCTGGATCGCGGTGCGTTTCAAGGACCGCGTGACCTACGCGCAGTGGGAGGATTGCGGCCCCTTTCGCACGGACCACTCCAGCTACGTCTTCGGCAACGAACGGCCGAAGCCGAACCTCAACAAAGGCGCGGGCCTGGATGTCTCGCCCGCTGTCCGCGACTACCTGGGCATGAATGACACGGATGTGACGGATTGGAAGTTCGTGGACTTCGCGGAGGTGCCGCCGGGGCCGTGGTCGCAGCACGGGGACAACAATACGTTCGTCATCAACAAGCGCCTCGCCGACGCCCGCCTCGCCGCCCTCGGGACGGAAAAGCCGGCGGTGCGGTAGCGGCACAACGCGCCCCGCACCTCGTCGTTCGCAAGCAGCTTGGGAACGCGAATGTCGTTGGAAGCTCCGCTTCCCGTCGCCCCGCATCCGCGCCGCGCGCCCTGAGATGGCGCGGCGGAGAGCCCCGCGAGCAGCACCTGACACGATTTTCACATTCCCTCTGCCGGAACGGGAGGCGGGTTCTCAAGGAGTCGGGGCGTCTCGCCCCGAATGGTCAGGAGAACGGGGCGGGACGCCCCGGCTCCTGGCAGGTTCTTGCGCCGCGGTTCGTGCCATCGGACTGTGAAAATCGGATGACTGGGATTTAGCCTGCCTCGGGATGCTGCCAGCCTTGGCGATAGGTCCGGCGCAGGAGCTTGTTCGCAGCGTCGTCGCCCGCGATCTGGCGCTTTTTCGGATCGTAAACGAGCGGGCGTCCGAGCTGCATGGCGACGTTGGCGAGGATGCAGCTCGCGGTGGAGATGTGGCCTTGCTCGATGTCGGCGATGGGGCGACCGCGCGAGTCGATCGCGGCGAGGAAATCGAGCATGTGCCGGCGGGTGGCAGGTGCGGCGTTCAGCTCGATGTCTTTCTCGGTCACGTCCTCGGGGAACTGCTCCTTCTCGAAAACGCAGTCGAAGTGGATCGTCTGTGCCTTCTTGTCGTGCGGGATGAAATCCGCGCGCATCGTGCTCGCCTTGAGCACGCCCTTTTCGCCGTGGATGAAAAGCGCCCACGGGTAGTCGGGATCGGCCGGCGAGCCCCAGGAACGGTGCGTCCAGTGGCAGTTGAGCCCGTCGAATTCAAAGACCGCCGTCTGCGTGTCGGCGATGTTCGACTTGCCCTCCTTCTGGACGAAAACGCCACCGGCCGAGCTGATCCGGCGCGGCCAGCCGAGGTCGAGCATCCAGCGCGCGGTGTCGAGCATGTGGACGCACATATCGCCCATGATGCCGTTGCCGTATTCCATAAAAGTCCGCCACCAGCGCTTGTGCGGGATTCCGTCGTACGGCCGCAGCGGTGCGGGGCCGGTCCACATTTCGTAGTCGAGAAACTCGGGCACGGGCTGTTCGGCAGGGTTCCCATTCGCGCGCATGTGGAAGTAGCAGCACATGTCCACGTGGCCGATTTTGCCGAGCAGGCCGGCGGCGATGATCTGCTTCTTTGCCTCGATGAGATGCGGCGTGCTTTTGCGCTGCGTGCCGACTTGCACCACGCGGCCGTGCTTGCGCGCCGCGGCGAGCATCGCCTCGCCTTCCATCACGCCGGAGCTGATCGGCTTTTGCACATAGACATCCGCGCCCGCCTCGACCGCCGCGAGCATGTGCAACGCGTGCCAGTGGTCGGGCGAACCGATGAGCACGATGTCGAGCTTCTCGTCTTTGAGCTGCTGGCGGTAGTCGGAATAGGTGCGCGGTGCCTTCTTCGACTTCTGCCGCTGCGTGGCGATCTCGACCGCACCCGCGAGCATGTTTTTGTCGGGGTCGCTGATCGAGACGATCTCCACCGGCGCGACCTGCACGAGCCGCCAGAGGTCGCTCTTCCCATACCAGCCCGCGCCGATGAGCCCGACGCGCCGGGTTTTCCCCGCGGCGATTTCGACGCCGTGTGCGCCGAGCGCGGAGAGCGCGAGGGAGGCCGAAGCTGTCTGGAGAAAACGACGGCGGCTGATGTGAAAGACGGGCTCGGCGAGGGGAGAAGGCTGGGGAGTTTTCATGGGCGGAGGATGAGATTTGGCGCGGCACATTGCAAACAGAAGGAGGGTCCTCGCGCATCATCCTGCGCCGTATCCATGCAGACCGTTTTCGGATTGAACGCAGAGGACGCAGAGGACCCAGAGGCGGTGCGGGGGGGCGAGTTGCGCGTCGGAGTTTCCCTTTGCGGCCTCTGCGCCTCTGCGTCTCTGCGTTAAGAGAGCGTACCGGAACTCCAAAGCGTGTCATCCTGAGCGAAGCGAAGGCGGAAAGGCGGGCGCAGCGCAGTCGAAGGACCCCGGTGGTTCATTGACGTGGGGCGCTGGGTCGGACCGCCGGGGTCCTTCGACTCCGCGCCCAAGGCGGCGCTCCGCTCAGGATGACGGACCTTTTTGAGTTCCGGCGCACCCTTCACGAAAAAGAATTCACTGCATGGCGCCGGCGTCGCGAGTCGAAGGATGAAACGCTTTTCGTCCGCCCGGGTTTTTTGGCAACATGCGCCCACGCTCCGCCCGCTCGACGGCACCCCCGTTCCTCTCCACAAAAGCGCATGACCCCTTCCCGACTCGATTTCCGCCTCGAAGCCCAGGCCGCGGGCTCACGCGCGCGGGCGGCGCGGTTTCGCACGCTGCACAATGAAGTGCTCACGCCGCTCTTCATGCCGGTCGGCACGCAGGCGACGGTGAAAGGCCAGCTCACGCGGTCGCTGGAGGACGCGGGCTCGCAGATTCTGCTCGCGAACACCTACCACCTGCTCATCCGTCCCGGCGCGGAGGTTTTCCGGCGCCTGGGCGGCATCCACAAATTTATGAGCTGGAAACGCTCGGTGCTCACGGACTCGGGCGGGTTTCAGATTTTCTCCCTGCCGCATTCGCGTTCGATGAGCGAGGAGGGCGCGGTTTTCCAAAGCTACCTCGACGGGAAAACGATCCTGCTCAGCCCCGAGGTGAGCATCGAGACGCAGAAGGCGATCGGGAGCGACATCATGATGGCGCTCGACCAGTGCATCCCCTCGACTGCGGATGAAGCCGCCGCGCGCGCCGCGCTCGGCATCACGCACCGCTGGGCCGCGCGCAGCCTCGCCGCGCGCGGGGATTCGCCGCAGTCGATGTTTGCCATCGTGCAGGGCGCGCTTTTTCCCGAGCTGCGCCGCGAAAGCGCGGAGCGGCTGGGCGAAATGGCGTTCGACGGTTTCGCCATCGGCGGGCTCGCGGTGGGCGAGGGCAGAAGCGAGCGCGAGGACACCTGCGAATTCACCGCGCAACTCCTCCCGCACGACCGCCCGCGCTACCTCATGGGCGTCGGCACGCCGCTCGACATCCTCGAGGCGGTCCATCGCGGCGTGGACATGTTTGACTGCATCATCCCCACGCAGGTGGCGCAGCGCGGCGCGGCCTTCACCTCGCGCGGCTACCTCCAGATGAAGCGCGGGGTTTATAAATTCGCCGACGAGACGCTCGATCCCACCTGCGCGTGCCCGGTCTGCGCGCGCTATTCCCGCGCGTATTTGCATCACCTCGCCAAGACCGGCGAGAATCTCGGCTGGCAGCTCCTGGGCAAGCACAACATCCATTTTTACCACCAGCTCATGCGCGAGATCCGCGAGAGCATTCTCGCCGGGCGCTTCCTCGATCTCTACCGGGAAAAGCGCGCCTTTCTGCACGAGTCGGACGTGGACAATCCGATCCATTTCCAAAAGTCGAAGAAGCCGCGCAAGGCCATCTGGGGCGCGTACACGGTGCATCTCGCGCCGGAGGGTTTTGCGAGCATCCGGCATGTGGCCTCGGGCGAGATCATGCACTCGCGCACGCCGCCGGAGGAGGAGGCGCGGCGGCTTTACGTGGAGCAGGCGGACCTCGCCAGGGGCGTGCGGCTCGGTGAAAGCGAGGACGGAAACGTGGAGGCGCTGGTCATCTGGGATGTGGGTCTCGGCGCGGCGGCCAATGCGATGGCGGCGATCCGCTGCTACGAGGAGCAGGCCGCGCTCGGCCCGGTGCGCCCGCTGCGCGTTCTTAGCTTTGAAAACGACCTCGACTCCCTGCGCCTCGCTCATCTGCACATCGACAAGTTCACCTACCTGCGGCACGCCGGACCGCCTGCGATTCTTGAAAAGGGCGAATGGCAATCCGCGAAACTTCCCGGCTTGAGTTGGCAGCTTCTCAGCGGCGACTTCCTCGAAACACTCGCCACCTCCCCCGCCCCGCCCGACGTTATTTTTTACGACCTCTTCTCCAGCAAAACTGAAGCGGGGCATTGGACCCTCGACGCCTTCCGCCGCGTCCTCGCCGCCTGCCAGGATCACGCCGCCGAACTTTTCACCTACACCTTTTCCACCGCGGCCCGCGCCGCCCTGCTCGCCGCCGGTTTCCATGTCGCCCGCGGACGCGCCACCGACGACCGGGACGAGACCACGATCGCCCTCACTCCCGCCGCGCTCGCCGCATCCCGTCACCAGTTGCTCGCGTCCGACTGGCTGGAAAAGTGGGAGCGTTCCGGGGCGCGGTATCCCACCGGCTTGGCCGAAGCCGCGATCCCCGCTTTCGACCGGGCCATCCGGGAGCATCCGCAGTGGCGGAAAAGCCCGGCCCGCTAGTCGCGCGCAGGTTCCTGCATCGGCTCGACGGGTTCGACCGGGATGGCGCGGCGGACTTCGACTTCCTCTTCGGGGTCACCTTTCTTCTTCTTCCGGCCTTTCTCGGCTTTGGCTTCGTTTTTAAAGACCTCGCGGAAGACCCGGCCGATGAGCGGGGCGGCGTGGCTGCCGCCGTGGACATCGTCGGCGTTTTTGACATCGCTCTCATAAACGGCGGCAAAGGCGTAGCGCGGTTTTTCCGCAGGAGCGAAGCCCGCGAACCAGGCGGCGGTGCGCTCCTTCGATTTCGGGCCCCACTGGGCGGTGCCCGTCTTGCCAGCGACCTGGACGTTGGGGACGGATGCTTTTCCGCCGGTGCCACTGCGGCTGGAGACGACCTGCGACATGGCTTTGCGCATCTCCTTCATGATTTTCGGATCAATGCCGAGTTCGCCACGGGCGCGGATCGGGTAGGCGTTGACGATCTGGCCGTCGATGCTCTGGACCTGCTTGACCAGGCGCGCCTGGTAGAGGGTGCCGCCATTGCCGACGGTGGCCATGCCCTGGGCCATTTGGAGCGGGGTGACTTCGACATCGCCCTGGCCGATCGAGAAGTTGGCGAGGTCGCCCTCGAGAAGTTTGCGACCGTGAGCTTTGCGCATGTATTCGTCGGTCGGAATCCGGCCGCCAGCTTCGGCGCTCAGGGGGATGCCGGTGCGGCTGCCAAAGCCGAGTTTGACCGCCCAGTCGCCCATCCGTTTCGCGCCCGTCTTGATGCCGACCTGGTAAAACCATGTGTCGCACGACTGGGTGAGCGCTTCGCAAAAATTCAGCGAGCCGGAGTCGGTGCGTTTCCAGTTGCGGAAGGTGATGCGACCGATGTCCAGGGATGGCGGACAGGCAAAGTAATCGTCGATTTCGATCACCTTTTCCTCCAGTGCAGCGAGGCCGATCGGCACTTTGAAAACGGAGCCGGGCGGGTAGGACGAGCGGTAGGCGCGGGGGATGAGCGGGATGGCGGGGTCGTCGTTGAGGGCTTTGAAAGCCTCCTGCGAGATGGTGGGGATGAACCAGTTCGGATTGATCGTCGGCCAGGACGCCATCGCGAGGATGTCGCCATTGTTGGGGTCGGTGACGACGATGGCGCCGCGTTTGACGCTCTTTTCGAGAGCCTGTTCACAGAGGCGCTGGAGGTTTTCGTCGAGGGTCGTGACGACGTTGTAGCCAGGTTGGGGCGGGATGGAAATCTGGTCGCTGGATTTCCGGCCGTCGGGGTCGAAGGAGATGTTGTACTGCCCGTTTTTGCCTTGGAGCTGGTCGTCGAAGGATTGTTCGATGCCCTCGCGACCGACGGCGTCGGGCCAGAGGAGTTCGTTGTTTTGGATGGGCCCGTCGGGCATCCGTCCAGCGCGTCCGGCGTAACCGATGATGTGGCCCGCGAGCTGGCCATTGGGGTAAAACCGCTGATAGACGGGAGTGAGCGTCAGATTTTCCGGTTTCAGCCGGTTGAAGTTTTCCACCTCAGGCGGTTTCAAATCCTGGGCGATGAGCATGGGGACAACGCCGCGGTTCTTGTAGTGCTTGAGAACCTGCTCCTGAGTGAGGGTGATGGGGCGTCCGGTGACCGCGCGAGCGGTGAGCACCTGCCGCTGGGCGAAAGCGAGCACGTCCGGATCCGCGAAGGTGAGCGGCGTGGGAAAGCTGATGGCGAGATTGTAGCTGACGCGCGTTTGCGCGAGGGGGGCACCATTCCGATCGACGATCTGGCCGCGCGGTGCAGGGACGGCGAGGACGTAGGTGCGGGCGTGCTTTTGGGTTTCCCAGCTCGGAGCGGGTGCTGCGGCAGCGGGCAGGGCGGGCTGGGTGGTGGCGGCGACTCGCGGGGAGCCGGGGGCCTCCAGTCGCGAGACGGCCTGCTGGGCTCGGGCGTCGGGAAGGACGGAGAGTGCGAGGAGGAGGAGCAGGCGTTTCATGGGCGGCGGTGAGGGTAGCGCGTTCGGGCCGCACCTCAAGCGCGGGGCGCGGCTAGCGGACGGTGAAGCGGGGATTCTGCGCGAGGAAGCGGATGGGGTTGTGAAAGACGAGCTGGTCGATCGTTTCCTCCGAGTGTCCGCGGCGGCGCATCTCGACGGCGGTCTTCGGCACGGCGAGCGGATCGCTGCGGCCCCAATCGCAGGCGCTGTTCAGCCACACGCGCTGGCCGCCGTAGATTTCATACATGTCGATCGCGCGCGCGGGCGTGGTTTTCGACTCCGGGTAAAGGGTGATGCCCGCCCAGAATCCCGCGTCGAGGACCATCGCGATCGTGTGCTCTTCGACGTGGTCGATGATCACCCGTCCCGGCTGGATGCGGGAGTCGGCTTTGAGCGCATCGAGGATCAGCCGCGTGCCCTTGTGCTTGTCCTCGAGATGCGGCGTGTGGACGAGGATGAGCTGGTCGTACCTCGCGGCCAGGTCGATGTGGCGTTCGAGGATCTGAAGTTCGTTCCGGGTATTCTTGTTCAACCCGATTTCACCGATGCCGAGCACGTTGGGCCGGTCGAGAAACTGCGGGATGAGCGCGATCACGTCCTCCGCCAATTTCGTATCCTCGGACTCCTTCGGGTTGATGCAAAGCCAGGTGAAATGCGGCAGGCCAAATTTCGCCGCCCGCTTTGGCTCATAGTCCGTGAGCTGGCAAAAATAGTCGTAAAAGCCTTCCGGTCCGCTCCGGTCGTAGCCGGCCCAAAATGCCGGCTCACACACCGCGCGGCAGCCCGCGAGGACCATCGCCTCGTAGTCATCGGTGACGCGGCTGACCATATGTCCGTGAGGCTCGATGTAGCGCATGGGAGTTAAATGACGAATGACGAATGTCGAAGGCCGAAGGAATGACGAATGCCAAAGTCCAAAGGTGCCGTTCGCGGCGTCGCCTGATTTGTCATTCGAGCTTCGTCATTCATTCGGAATTCCTCATTCGTCATTCGTCATTTTCCAAGCCCCCACCGCGCCCTTCCCATGCGCGTTCGCAATCGGCCTATCCGTCGGATCACTAAGCGACATCAGCACTCCCTTTGCGCGCTCGGGCTCCCCGCGGTGCAGCTCGGCCAGCGCCTTGCGGAAAGCATCGAGCCGGAAATCAGGCTCCCCTTCCCCGCGGTCCACACGGTCGAGGAAGGCGGCGATGTCGATGAGCTTCGATCGCGCGTCCATGAAGTAGAGATCGAGGATCTGCTGGCGGGTCATGAGTAAAAATAGGTTCATGGCAGCCCGGCGCAACCTCCGCTGACGAAACAGCCCCGGTAAATCGTTCCGGGGCTGCTCGTCAAAATATGGTCGCGGTGGACCGCAAACTACTTTTCCTCGGGCGCGAAATCCTTGTGCCCTTTTTCCTTCTGCTCGCTGAGCTTATCGAGCGCCTTTTTCACGTCGTCCGCCTTGTCGGCTTTGATCGCCGCTTCCAGCTCATCGTAGGTTTTGGCGAGGTCCGTCATCTGCGCCTTGTACTTATCGAGATAAGCCGCCTTCTCCGCCGCCGGCACGTCCTTCGTCTTGGCGGGTTCGAGTTTGATCGCCGCCTCCAGGCTCTTCTTGATCGTGGCGATGAGGGCCACGTTTTCGTCCTTCTTGGCGGGATCAGCCACCTGTTTCTTCAGCGCGCGCAGACTCTTGTTCTGCGTCTTCATTTCCTTCTCCAGCGGCGTGGGATCATCCTCCGCAAACGCGGCGGTGCAGCCAAAGGCGAGGGTGAGGGCGAGGGTCAGGAGGGATTTGATTTTCATAGTCGGAGTGGGTTGGTCGTTGGAATTTGCGAGGTTCGGCGCGGCTTGCCAATCCTTTGTTTGCCAAGCTGCGCGGTCGGATTGACGCAACCACCAGTCCTTTCACTCAATCTTAGCGCGAAAAAAGTGCGCTCACTCCGAGCGCAGTGCCGCCACCCCGCTCCCGCGCAGCGCCACGCGCGTCGCCAGCCACGCCCAGAAAACGCAGCCCAGCGTCAGCCCACCGAGCAGCAGCGCCATCTCCGCGAAGGGAAACCCGCCCGCCCTTTCCCGCAACCCCGGCCACACCGCCACGACCGCACTCGCCGTGCCGATAACCAGCCCGCAAACGATCAGCCACCGATGCTCCGCAAAGACCAGCGCCCGCAACTGCCGCTGGCGGAATCCCACCGCTTCCAGCAGCCCAAACTCCCGCCGCCGCTCCAGCACATTGCGCGCGACCACGATCGCCAGCCCCGCGCTCCCCAGCAGCAACCCCAACCCGCCGAGCGCTTGGAAAATCGACAGGTAGGTATTTTCCACCGCCTGAAACTCCGCCAGCCGCTGCCCCGCCGGCGTCAGTTCCAACCCACGATCCGCGAGCTGCCGCGACAGATGCTCCCGCACCGCCGCGATCTTCTCGCGCGGCGTGTCGATGAGGAAAAAGCGGTAGCCGCCATTGCCGGGAAACTTTTCGACGAAGTGCTTTTCGGAAATCAGCACGCTGCCTTGGAGGATTGAACCGCTGACCGTCGCCCCGATCCGAATTTTGAAAGGCTGACCGCGCTCATCCTTGTATTCGAGCGTGTCGCCGAGCTTCATTTTCAAAGCCCACTGCAGCGTGTTGGCATCGACAACTCCGGGCACCGCGTCCTCGAAATCCGCGCCATCAAGCGCGGGCCACCAATTCTCCGGCGTGAGCGGCAGCTTTGTCTCGGGTTCACCGTCGCCGAAATACTTTCCCGCGGTGAAGCGAAATGCTCCGCGCTGTGCAAGTTCGCCCGGCTTCACCCCCAGCACCCGCGGCTGGAGGGCTCGATTCAGATTCAAACAGCTCGCGTCATCTCCATCCCGCACCCGCAGCGGCACCACGCTCACGCCCTCCATGATTTTCTCATCCAGCGCGAAAGCCTCGCGTCCTTTTGCCGTGTTCAGGTCGTCGTAAATCGGCAGCGCCGATTCCCCGACCAGCGCAAACCCGCCCGTCCCCGTATCCCGCCGCGCCGTCTCCCCCGCCGGCCGCTGCCGAAACGCATCCACCGCCACGACCATGAACACCCCACTCGCCAGCACCCCGATGATCCCCACACTCCGCCCCCGCCGCCGCGCCGCATTCCGCACCCCGAGCTGCGCCAGCGATTCCAAATCCGTCCCCCTCGCCGCCCGCCGCAGCGCCACCACGCTCAAAAGCAGTCCGGCGATCAACAACAGCGCCCCCGCGCCAAAAAACGCCCCTGCGCTCGATGTCGAAAACACCAGCGCCACCGCCGCCAGCACACACACCGCCGCCATCCCTTCGCGCCAAAACCGCGTCCACTTCAGCGGAGCGGAAATACGCCTGTCATCCTGAGCGGAGTGTAACGCAGTCGAAGGACCCCGGCGGTCCGCTGACGTGCTGCGCTCGATCGAACCGCCGAGGTCCTTCGACTCCGCTCCGCCCGTTTTTCCACCTCCGCTGCGCTCAGGATGACAGGCTTCCTCGCCTTTCGCTTTTCGCCTTTCGCCTTCCTCCGTCTCCCCCGTCAGCAACTCCCGCGCACTCCTCCGCAACTGCCGCCGACTCGCCCACCACATCGCCAGCACCGCGATCATCACGCCCGACACCACCCCAATCACCAGCGTCCCCGGCTGCACCGTGAAAACAAAATCCGTCGCCCCGACCGCCCCGCGCCAGACCGTCGCCAGCGCCCGCAACACCAGCCGCGTGTAGAGCACCGCGCCCAATACACCGAGCACGCCGCCGACCAGCGCCAGCACCGCGCCTTCCCACAAAAACAGCCGTCGCACCTGCCGCGCCCGCAGCCCGAGCGCCAGCAGCAGCCCGGCCTCGGCGTTGCGCTGCGCGAGCGAAAACGTGAAGAGCATCCCCGTCAGCACCGCCGCCGCCGCGATCAGGAAGAACGAGAAATAAACGAACAACTGGCCGAAATCGACCGGCGCATCCGTCGCCGCCAGCGCCTGCGCGCGCAGCGGGATAAATTGGAAGCCGAGCTGCTCCGGCGTCAGCTTTGCCCGCAGCTCACGCTCGATCTCCGCGCGCTCCGTCCCCGCCGGCCACCGCATCGCCGTCACCTCGCCCCAGCGATTTCCCCACATCTCCTGCCCCACCTTCAGGTTCACAAACGCCTTCGGCGTACCCCGATATTTCTCCCAGTATTCCTGATCCTTGTCCCGCATCCGCGTCGCGTCGAACTCGAACCCCGGCTTCCAGTCGCGGCAGTTCGCCTTGTCCGACAGCCCCGGAAAATCCGGCATCCACGACGTATTGAGCTGCGGCTCATCCATCGGCAGCACCGCCAGCACCGTGAATTTCCGCGCCTGCTCCACCAGCTCCCGCCGCTCACCCATCACGAAATATTTCACCGTCACCTCCCCACCCGCGCCGATGCCCAAATCCTCCGCCTCCCACTGCGAAATCACGATCTCATCGTCCGCCAGCTCCGCCGGCAA
>Ga0105044_10005497_pt1 | contig 17416 bp, 18 predicted proteins | sample MAT01_FD_78092 | JGI IMG/M metagenome (GOLD analysis project Ga0105044, IMG submission 78092) | Freshwater microbial communities from Lake Fryxell liftoff mats and glacier meltwater in Antarctica - MAT-01 | ecosystem: Environmental > Aquatic > Freshwater > Ice > Liftoff microbial mat | place...
CTCGTACCGCGGTCGCCATGGCGACGAGCTCGTCTTCGCTCGGAGCCTCCAAGGGGTCAGCCCCCCGGTCGCCCATCACGTAGGTGCGGAGCGCGGCGTGGGGAAGGTGCGACGCAATGTCGAGCGTGTGGGGGATGGCCGCCAACGCGTCGAGGTACTCGGGGAAGGTCTCCCATCCCCAGGTGATCCCCTCGGCCAACGCAGTGCCAGGGATGTCCTCGACTCCTTCCAGGAGACCGATCAGCCAGTCGTGGCGGTCGGGGCGGGCCGGAGCGAAGCCCACACCACAGTTGCCGAAGGCGATCGACGTCACCCCGTGCAGCGACGAGGGAGCCAGGACGGGGTCCCACGTCACCTGTCCATCGAAGTGCGTGTGGATGTCCACGAATCCGGGGGTCACCAGGGCGCCGTCGGCATCGATCTCGCGCGCGGCCGAGCCGTCGACCCGCCCGACGGCGGTCACGATGCCATCAGTGATCTCCACGTCGCCGGAGAACCCTGGGGCGCCGGTCCCGTCGATGATCGTGCCGCCTCGGATGATCAGGTCTGCCATGGGAGCAGGATACCGACGCTCTGCCGTCGGTTCTGATCGGACACTGCGCGGTGGGGCGCTGCGATGCGATGTCGTGCTCTCCCGGTACATTCGCTCCATGGAGGACCACACCGGGACCCGACCCCTGCTGAGCGACGAGCAGGTCCGCGTCCTCGGCGTGCTGCTCGAAAAGGAGCGAACGACGCCTGACGATTACCCCTTGACCGCCAACTCGGTCATGCGGGCGGCCAACCAGAGCTCCAGTCGTGATCCGGTGGTCAGCTACGACGAACGCCTCGTCACCGAAGCATTGGAATCCCTCAAGCCGCTCGGACTGGTTCGCTTCGTCCACAGCCCATCGAACCGATCGGTGAACTTCCGCCACGTGATCGATGAGGCCTGGGCCGTCGACCCCGCAGAGCTCTCCGTCATGTGCCTCCTGGCGCTCCGCGGGCCGCAGACCCCCGGCGAACTGAAGACCCGATCCGAACGCCTGCACCCATTCCCCGATGTCGGGTCGGTGATGGAGACCCTGACCGGGCTGGCGTCCACCGAGCAGCCGTTCGTGGTCGAGCTCCCCCGCCAGCCGGGCCAGAAGGAGGCCCGATGGGCGCACCTGCTGTGCGGCGAGCCCGTGATCACCGGCACGTGGTCCGACCGGGTCGCCCCACGAGGCACCGCCAACCTCACGGCCGACCGGCTGTCGTTGCTGGAGGCCGAAGTCGCCGGCCTGCGAGCAACGGTCGACCGGCTGTGCGTGGAGTTGGGGATGGATCTGTTGGCGGAGGCGCCGCCGGCCGGCGCCGACAGCACGACCGACAGCACGGCCGACAGCACCGCTGAACCTGGCCGCGGATGGTGAACCGGCGAAGTCACCGCGACCTCATCGGAACGCTCGTAGCCATGGCGTGCGCGTTGGTCCTGCTGTGGGCACCGGTGGCAGATGCCCAGGACGGCTCGACCGCACCACCGGCCACACAGCCGACCGATGCGCCGGCTGCTCCAGCGGCCACGTCGCCGCCCAGCTCGGTCGAAGCCGGCAACGGCGCGGTCATCACCTCGGACTCACCCACGGTCAGCGCCGACCCGGTGGAGGCCGTGCCGGACGACTCGTCCACCGCTTCGCTCCTGGTGGTCGTGGCCATCAGCCTGGTCGTGGCGGCAGCCACGGTGGGCATCGTCGCCCTCCGTCGTCGCGCTGCACCCGGCGGGAGCTGATCTGCCGGAGCTGCGGCGCCCTGAAGTCAGTGCAGCGGGTAATGGCACCGCACGTCGTGCGGGTCGCCCGTTCGAGTCGGCACCTCGGTTCGGCATCGTTCTCTGTCGGCGCGTGCTTCAGGACCTGCCGGGCAACGCAGGTGGAAGCTGCACCCGCTGGGGCGGTCCGCCGGGTCAGTCGGCTCGCCGGTCAGGATGATCCGTCGATCACGAGCCCGACCCAGAACCGGAACCGCGTCGATCAGAGCATCGGTGTAGTGGTGCAGCGGAGCGCCGAGCACGGCATCGGCGTCACCCACCTCGCAGATGGTGCCCGCCTCCATCACTGCGATGCGGTCGCACAGGTAGCGCATGACCGCCAGGTCGTGGGAGATGGCGAGGTAGGTCAATCCCAACTCCCGTTGGAGCTCACGAAGTAGGTTCAGAACGGTTGCCTGGATGGAGACATCGAGCGACGCCGTTACCTCGTCGAGCAGGATCAAACGTGGCTCTGCGGCCAGCGCCCGCGCCACGGCCACCCGCTGCCGCTGCCCTCCGGACAGCTCGAACGGATACCGGTCCGACCAGCCTTGCGGGATCCCGACCAGATCCAAGAGTTCGCCGATCCTCGCTGTGGCCTCTTTGTGGCTCCGACCGGGGACGACGCTGGCCGCCTCGGTCAGTGCCACGCCCACGGTCAGTCTCGGATGCAACGATGCCGCCGGGTCCTGGAACACCATCTGCACGGTGCGACGCCGATGGGCGCCCCCCGGACCCGAGCCCTCAGTGGTGTCCACCCCGTCGATCTCGATCCGGCCTGCCTCGGCCGCCACCAGGCCCACGATCGCCCGAGCCACGGTCGATTTGCCAGATCCGGACTCGCCGACGAGGCCGAGGGTCTCACCCGTGGCGATCTCCAGATCGACGCGCTCGACCACACGGTGTGTCGTTCCGGGGTACTTCACGGCCAGGTCTTCGATCGTCAGCATTACGGATCCAGCCCGGCCTTCCGGCACGCCACGGCGCCGGTGGCGTGGGGGCGAAGGAGCGGGACAGCGCTGCGGCAATCGTCGTCGGCCAGCGGGCAACGCGGCGCGAAGGCGCATCCGGACGGGATCATGCCGGCATCCGGCGGCGCGCCCGGGATGGTGACCAACGGATGATCTCGTGGCGAGTCCAAGCGGGGCACCGACCCGATCAACGCCAGCGTGTAGGGGTGACGGGCCTGCGTCGCCAGGGACGCCGCGTCGAGTTCCTCCACGATCCGGCCGCCGTACATCACCAGGACCCGATGACAGATCTCCGCGATGAGGGCGATGTTGTGCGAGACGAGGACCACCGATGTGCCCTCCGTCCGGTTCATCTCAACGATCAGCGCCATGACGTCTGCTTGAACGGTCACGTCGAGCGCCGTCGTCGGCTCATCCGCCACCAGCAGCGCCGGCGGCGTCATCAATCCCATGGCAATCATGGCTCGCTGTCGCATCCCACCGGAGAATTGGTGGGGGTACTCGTCGACCCGGCGGTCGGGCCCGGCGATACGCACTCGACGCAGCCGGTCGACGGCGTCGGCTGCTGCGTCGCGCTTCGAGCGGCCGGCATGCACTCGGACGACGTCGGACATCTGGGCGCCCACCCGGCGAGCCGGATTCAGCGAGGCCATGGGATCCTGGAACACCACCGCCAGACGACCGCCGAGGGCGTCGGCCCGAGCCCGTCTGCTGGACGAGCGGAGATCCGCTCCCTCGAAACGCCAGGTGGTGGTGTCGGTCTGCGATCCGGGGGGCAGCAGCGAGGCCGCAGCCATGGCGGTCACCGTCTTGCCCGATCCGGATTCGCCGACGATGCCCACGATCTCTCCCCGCTTCACGCTGAGGGAGACACCGTGGACGACCTCGGTCTGGCGCCGGGTCGGGCCGAACGCCACCCGGAGGTCGGCAATCTCCAGGACGGGGTCGTTCGCCACTGCGGTCATGAGTCGGCCGCAGAGATGTCGGCGTAGGTTCGACGACGAACCACCAGACGAGGGTTGAAGGTCCGCCCGAGCGCATCCCCGAACCACCCGAAGGCCAGGCCGCAGATGGCGATCGCCACGGCGGGACCGAGCGCCCCGGCCGGGCGTTGACGGAAGTTCTCGATTCCCTCGTTCAGCATCCGTCCCCAGTCGATGCTGTACCGCTCGGACGACCCGACATCGGCGGGCACGCCGAGCCCCAGGTAGCTGAGCGCGGACACCGCAATGAGCGCCTGGCCGAACATGGAGAACACTGCGACCACCAGTGCGTCGGCAATGCTGCCGAGCACGTATCTCGTCCCGATCCGAACTCGCGAGAGACCCAACAGACGAGCCGCGGACACATAGTCGAGGTTCACCACTCCGGCGGCTGAGCTGAGCGTGATCCGAGCGAAAAACGGTGCAATCGACAGGCCGATGGCGACGGCCGCTGCGCCGGCTCCGGGCTCGAGAATCGCAATGATCAGCACCGACAGCAGGATCGAAGGGAACCCGAGCCAGGTGTCGATCACCGTGCCGCCGACCCGCTCAGTTCGCCCGCCGATGGTCACGAGCGCCGCTCCGAACAGCAACCCGATTCCCGCGGCAATGCTCACCGCGACCAACGCCAAGACCAGCGACAGCCGGGTGCCGACCAGCGTGCGGGCCAGGATGTCACGACCCGCCCCGTCGGTCCCGAGCGGGTGGGCGGACGACGACGGCTGGAGGATCGCCAGGAAGTCGGTCGTGGTGGCGGCGTCGCCGAACACGGCGGGCCCGATCACCGCCAGGACCAGGATGGCCAGGAGCAGCACCACGCTGATCGCGCCGGTCGGCGTGCCGAGCAATGCGCGAATCCGTCCCTTCATGTCACCAACCGCCGTGGGTCCACCACGGCCAGGGCCACATCCACGAGCGCGTTCACCACGACCACCACCACGCCCAGCAGGAGGGCAACGGCCTGGACCACCGGGAAATCACCGATGAGGATCGACTCGACCAGCTTCGACCCGAGCCCGTTGCGGTTGAAGATCCCCTCGACGACGACGGCGCCACCGATCAGCGAGGCGAACACCACACCGCCGATCGTGAGCGCAGGTGCGAGCACGTTCGGGAGCACGTCACGAACGACCACCCGCCCGGACGGCAGCCACTTGCTCCGAGCCGTTCGCGCGTAGTCCTGCCCCAGCACCGACAACGTCTCCAGCCGGATGATCCGAGCCAGCAGAAGCGCCGGACCGAGGCCAACCGCCAAGGACGGCAAGACGTCATCGGCCACGCTTCCCTCGGGAATCCTGGGAAACCACGGCAGCGAGTTCACGAACGCATAGATCAACAGCGTCGCCATCACGTACGGCGGAACCGAGCCGACGAACCCCGTGAGGCCGCTGAACCCCACCTCGAGCCCCTTGCGGCGGCCGTTGGTCGACAGCCCCACGATCAACCCGAGCGGCACCGCGATCCCGATCACCACCATCGTTCCGCCGAGCGCCAAACGGAGCGTGCTGCCGAGTCGATCGAGGATGACCCTGCTCACCGACTCCTGGGTACGGAACGACACCCCGTAGTCGAAGGTGATCGCCGAGACCAGCGACTGCACGTACTGACGGGGCAGCGACTGATCCAGGTTCAGATCCGAGCGGGCCCGCTCGATGGCAGCGTCCTTCTCCTTTCTGGTGCCGTCGAGAAACCCGACCGCCTTCTGCGCCGGATCACCGGGCACCAGGCGTACAGCGACGAAGACAACGGTGACCAGGATGAAGCAGACCGCCACTACCCGGATGAGTCGACCCAGGAGGAAGCGGGGCCACCCGCCGCTCACGCCGAACGGATGGAGAAGGGATCGATCTTGTAGTACCGGGCGTCGAACGTGACGCCGTTGCCGAACCAGTACTTCACCGGTTGATCGAGTGGCACCACGTTGGCGCTCTCAAGAACCGCCTTCTCCGCGGCCTGCCACAGGTCACATCGTTCGGTCGGGTCGGCTGCGGCCTGAGCAGCGGCCGCGCTGGTGTCGAAGTCGGTGTTGTTCACCACGCCGAAGTTGTCGCCGCCAGTCGACCCGATCTGGTTCAGCCAGAGGGCCGGGAGCGGCGTGGAGGAGATGTAGGGATACGAGCCCAGGTCGAACTGACCGGTCAACAGCGCCTGGATCGACTCCGCACGCGTCCCAACCTTCAGGTTGACGTTGAACCCGCCGTCCTTCAGCGCTTGGGCGAGGTAGTCAGGCGCTTTGAACTGGGTCGTGTCCCCGACGACGTTGATCACCATGGCGGAACCATCGGGCTTGGTGCGGAACCCATCGGCGCCCTTCACATAGCCGGCCGTATCGAGGAACGTCGCAGCCGCAGCTGGGTCATAGGCCGGCGCATACTTCTCGGCTGCCTCGTCGTAGCAGTCGATGTTCGGTGTGTAGAGCGTGCGTCGTGGGACGCCGAGGCCCTGGGTCTCCGCCGCGCCACCCTGCTCGGAGTCGATCAGCATCGCCATGCCCTGGCGGAGTTTGATGTCGGCGAGCTTGCTGCCCTCACCTTGAGCGAAGAGGACTGCGTTGGTGCCGTAGGCCTGCGCCGGAACGCTCACCAGCTTGCCCTCGTCCTGCAGCCGAGTCGCATCGGTGCTGAGGATCCCCGCAATGCTGTTGGCGGTGGCGCTCACGAAGTCCGCGGCGGTCTGGTCCTTTTCGATGACGCGCATGGTGACGGTCTTCGGGATGTCGGTGATCGCCGTGCCCTCGGGCAGGTTCGTGTAATCGTTCCGCCGCTCCAGCACGTACTGCTCGTTCTTCTTGAAGCCAGGCTGGAGGACGTAGGGACCCGAGCCGGAGGCTTGGGTATTCGACAGGCTGTCCGGGTCGGCCAGACCCGCCGGGCAGATGATCGGGGCGGCGTTGGCCACCCCGGTGACCAGGTCGTTGTTCGGCGAGTTGAGCTCGATGGTGACTGTCTTGGCCACGGGATCCGAGGTGATCGACTTCTTGCCGGCGGCCCCGAAGATCCGCGTCTTGCCACGGGTGGCCGGCGAGGTGGCGAACCGTTCGAACGAGGCGGCGACCGCAGCTGCGTCCAGCGGCGTCCCGTCCGAACAGGTCAGGGCGTCCTTGATGGTGAAGACACCCTTGGTGGGTGTGACGTCCCACGAAGCTGCGATGCCGGGCAGGATCTTGCCCTCGAGGTCGCGACGCAGGAGTGTGTCGTAGAGGAACAGCATCAGCTGCTGGGCGCCGTCCTCGGCCAGCGTGGTCTGCGGGTCGAACGTGTCGGTGTCCTTGGGCACGGCGATGACCACCGCCTCGGGGGCTGGCTTGGAACTCTCGGCCCCCTGGCCCGTCTCGACCTTGTCGGGGTCGGGGGTCGAAGAACCGCCGCTGTCGCCGTCATCGCCACAGGCGGTGGCCATGAGTACAAGAGCCAACGCGGCTCCGATGAGTCGGTGGGAACGGTGCACGATTGGGACCCCCTGGGTCAGACCTGAAGTCCGAAACCTACCGGCCCGTAGAGTTGGCATCGTGGATCGGCCGACTGTGGACGACGCTGTCGGCCTGACCGCCACCGAGGTCGCCGAGCGCGCGGCCGCGGGTCTGGTCAACGCAGTCCCGGATGCCCCGTCGAGGACCTTCGGCCAGATCATCCGGGCCAACGTCTTCACACGCTTCAACCTCCTGATGGGAACGCTGCTCGCCATCGTCTTGTCACTGGGGGCGCTCAAGGACGCCCTGTTCGGTGGCGTCGTCATTGCCAACGCGGTCGTCGGAATCGTCCAGGAGCTCCGGGCCAAGCGGACGCTCGACCGCCTGGCGGTGCTCTCCGCCCCGAAGGCCATCCTCGTCCGCGACGGCGAGATCGTGGAGACGGGCGTCGCCTCGATCGTGCTCGACGACATCATCGAGCTGCGACCCGGCCACCAGGTGGTGGCCGATGCAGTCGTCACCACGGCCAACTCGCTGGAGATCGACGAGTCGCTGCTCACCGGCGAGAGCGACCCGGTCGTCAAGGACCCGGGCGACCCGCTCATGTCCGGCAGTTTCGTCGTGGCCGGTTCCGGACGGGCACAGGTGAACCAGATCGGGGCGGAGTCGTACGCGGCGCGGCTGGCCGAGGAGGCCCGGCGGTTCACCCTGGCCCACAGCGAGCTGCGCGCCTCGATCGATCAGATCGTCACGTGGGTCGGCTGGGCACTCATCCCGACCGGAGCCGTACTCATCTGGTCGTCGATCCACAACTCCGAGGACTCGGTCAGGGACTCGATCGTGAAGGCCACGGGCGGCGTGGTGGCCATGGTCCCCGAAGGACTCATCCTGTTGACCACCGTGGCGTTCGCCGTGGGGGTGGTCCGCCTGGCCAAGCACCGAACCCTGGTCCAGGAGCTCCCGGCCATCGAGACGTTGGCCCGAGTCGACGTCGTCTGTCTCGACAAGACCGGGACCATCACCTCGGGTTCCATGGAGCTGGCCGAGATCCGGGACCTTCCGGGCGGGCCGGACGCCAACACGGTGAGCGACGCGCTGGCGGCGGTTGCCTGGTCGGACCCCCACCCCAACGCCACCCAGGTGGCGTTGCAGGCCCATCTGCCCCAGGCACCCCCGGGCTGGGAGGTCACCGGCAGCGTGCCCTTCAGCTCGGCGCGGAAGTGGTCCTCGACCACCTTCTCCGAGCACGGGACCTGGGTGATCGGGGCACCGGAGATGGTGTTGTCCGCCGAAGTGATGTCCGTGGTCGAACACGAGGTCAGCGTCGAGGCGGCCGCCGGTCGTCGGGTGCTGGTCATCGCCCACCATGACGGCCCGGTCGAGGGCGAGACCCTGCCGCCGGGGCTCCCGGCCGCGGGACTGATCATGATCGAGGACCAGATCCGCCCGGACGCGGCCGCCACGCTCGCCTACTTCGCGTCGCAGGGTGTCACGCTCAAGGTGATCAGTGGAGACAACCCGATCACTGTGGGTGCGGTGGCAGCTCGTGCCGGCCTGCCCGATGCCGAGAACCTGATCGATGCCCGCACCCTCCCCGAGGACCCCGAGGCGCTGGCCAACGCCGTCGAGGCGGGCACGGTCTTCGGCCGGGTGAATCCCCACCAGAAGCGGGCCATGGTGGCTGCGCTGCAGGGGCGCGGGCACACAGTGGCCATGACCGGTGACGGCGTCAACGACGTCCTCGCCCTGAAGGACGCCGACGTGGGTATCGCCATGGCGTCGGGCTCAGAGGCAACGCGGGCCGTGGCCCAACTGGTGTTGCTCGACTCGAACTTCAGTGGACTCCCAGCAGTGGTGGACGAGGGTCGCCGGGTGGTCAACAACCTTCAACGGGTGGCCAGCCTGTTCTTGACCAAGACCACCTACGCCGTGTTGTTGGCCATCGTGGTCGGATTGTCGGGCATCGACTATCCGTTCCGACCCCGACACCTGACCTTGATCGGCACCATGACCATTGGGTTTCCGTCGTTCTTCCTGGCCCTCGCTCCGAACACCGAGCGGGTCCGTGGCGACTTCTTCGCCAGAGTGGCTCGAGTGGCGATCCCGTCCGGAATCGTGGCCGCCACGGCGACGATGGTGGCGTACGTCTGGGCTCGTAGTCGGCCGGACCTGTCACTGGCCCAGGAACAATCCATGGCCGTCCTGGTCCTCGCCGGCGTCGGGTTCCTGGTCCTGATCCGAACCTCACGTCCGTTCGTTCCGTGGAAGGCCGGACTGGTGGGGTTCTGCGCCGGGGCGGTCGCGCTCGCCATCATCACCCCGTGGGGTCGACGGTTCTTCGAGCTGGACCTGCCGCCCAGCGTCGGCATGTGGATGGCCGCCGGTCTCGTGGCGATCGCCGCGTGGATCCTGGTGGCCGCCGACCTGGTGGTGCGGCGCTGGCTCCCCGAGACCTGACCGGCCATGCGGCTCTCACGCATCGCCGTCCTGGCGCTGTGCAACTTCGTGTTGCTGGCATCGGTCTCCATCATCTTTCCCCTGCTGCCCAAGCTCCAGGACGCCTACGGACTGTCGACCAGCCAGATCGGCCTGGTGTCGGCGTCGTCATTCGTCGCCGGGTTGTTCGCACAATTGGGCCTGTCGCGGTATGTCGATCGCGGTTACGCCCGGCACCTCCTCGTCGGCGCCGCGCTGGTCTCGGCCGCCAGCCTCTGGTGGCTCTCCTTCGCCGATGTGCTCTGGCAGCTCGTGGCGGCACGGTTCCTGGGTGGTCTGGGATTCGCAGCATTCGGCCCGGCGGCGCGGGCGCTGGCCGTGGCGGAGGACCCGGACGCCATGGGCTCCAACCTGGCTCGCTTGTCGGCCGGGGAGTTGGCCGGCATCGTCGTTGGTCCGGTGTTCGGAGCGTTGCTCTACGAGTGGTTCGGGTTGGCGGCTCCCTTCCGGGTTCTCGGGACTGTGGCCGCGGTCCTGGCCGTGCCGCTGCTGCGGGTGGACCTCTCTCGTCTCCCCACACGCGAGGTGGGCGCGCCAGTCGCCACCATCGGTGGAATCATCGCTCGACCCGCCGTCCAACGGGCAGCATTGCTCCAGCTGGCGCTGTACCTACCCGTCGGCACCTATGACGTGCTGTGGGGTCGCTACCTCACCGACCTCGGTGCCAGCTCCATCTTTGTCGGGGTCAGCTTCAGTGCCTACGGGATCCCCTACGTGCTCATGGCCCTGTTCGGCTCCGGACTGATCGATCGGATCGGCCCCGTCCGAGCAGCCGTCGGCGGACTGATCTTCACCCTGCCGACGGTGGTGGCCTACGGGTTCTTCGACCGGCCAGGTGTCATGTTGGCCATCTCGCTTCCCGAGGCGCTGGCCAACGCCATCGGCGCGCCTGCGGCCATGGCCGCCATGGCTCTGGCCTGTCGGCCGCACGAAGTGGGAACCGGCCAGGGGCTGGGCGGCGCCATGGGAATCGGCGCTGCCGCAGTTGCCGCCATCACCATGGCACCGATCTACGACGCGGCCGGGGCGCTGGCGGCCTTCGGTGCCACTGCGGGAGCCATGGCGGTCATCGGCGCGCTGGCACTGCTGCTGGGCCGCCGGAGCGATCCGAGCGAGGTCACTCAGGCGCTGGTTCCTGGGTGAGCACCGATCGTTGGTGACCGGTCGACCGAAAGGCTCGACCGAGCAACCCGCCCTTGGGTTCCAAGAGGTCCGACACGTTGTCTGCGTGGGGGCGCTGCTCCTCGGCGAGATCCCCGACCGGCCCACCGGACTCCTCCACCGGCGCGCTCTCCACCACCTGCGCAATCTCCTCCATCGGAGCGATCACGACCGGCGGGCTTGCCGGCAGCTCTGCCGCCCGACCACCGACGAATTCGGCGCCGGGGGTGATGTCGGTCTGGCCCCATCCTCGTCGGCCGGCGGGCTCTTCGCCAGCTCCCGTCGGCGCAGCTCCCGCCAACTCTGCGCTGGCGACCGCATCCACGTCGTCCATCTCGGTCGCAGGTGAGCCGGTCCGGTCCAGGACCGTCCATCCCCGCGGGGGCGACAGCCGGGAGCGGTGCCGGTCGCACAGCAACTGCGCAGAGTCAGGCGCACCCTCCAGGTGATCGACCCAGACCTCACACGCCACCGTGTCGTAGCTGATGACGACCGAGGCCCGTTCGCCACACCCCGGGCGGCGACATGACCAACTCATCCCGCCACGCTACCGACCAACCGCTGCACCGCAGTCGTTCAGCGGGTGGCGCGGGGGCGGACGTGGAGATCGGTGATCTCGAGACGGGCCGGGATCTCCAACGCTCCGATGACACAGTCGGCCACGTCGTCCGGATCGAGCGCGGCCTCGACTCCGACCGGCGCAGGCGCCACGTGAACGGTCGTGACACGGAGCCCGGCCTGCGACAGCTCCGCCCGGACGCCCGCTGCCAGGGCGCGAACCCCGAAACGCGTCATCGAGTACTGGGTGTCCTCTGCTCGATCCCCGGGCTCACCGGACGGACCGACGAAGACCACGTGCCCGGCGGCATCGCTGAGGGGTCCGACCAGCGCCTGGGTCAGGAGGTAGGGACCACGAAGATTGACCAGATACTGCTCGTCGAGGTCCTCGACCGCGCCGAAGGAGACGCCGTTGGAGACCCGGACATCCGCGCAATGCACCAGCACGTCCAGCGGTCGATCCACCCTGGACACGAAATCCGCGGCGCTGGCGATGTCCGCTGCGGAGCCCAGGTCGCACTCCAACGACACGACTGAGGCATCGCGACCGGCGCTGGCCGCCAACGCCCGGAGGGCGTCGCCATCGCGGCCGATAATGCAGACGTGCGCGCCGGCGTCGACCAATCCCAGCGCTACCGCAGCTCCGACCGGCTCGTGGGCACCGGTGACCACGGCGACCCGGCCCGTCATACTCCGATACCACTCCGTGCTGGCGGTCGGTTCCACCGGGGGCGCATCGCGTAGGTCGACCTGGGCGTCGATCACCGACTCGTCCGGTACCGGAGAGGTCAGCAGGTCCAGGCCGAATCCCTCGACGCGGGTGGAGAACGGGGTGCCCGCCTGAAACCGATCCTCCATACAGCCGCCTTTGATTCCGCCAGACGCCCGCCGGCGCCTGAAGGTGAGGGTACGGCAGTCGCCCTCCGGGCTCAAGCCCCGACTGTGAGGCCCGTGTGCATTCGCTCAACGGCGTCGATGTACTCCTCCACCATGCCCATCACCACATCGCCGGCCCGTCGAACCTTGGTGAAGGAGCCCACCACCTGACCCACCGGATTGAACTGAACGTCACGAGCCGCCTCGGCGTACCGATGGCCGCGGGCCACCGCCTCGCCGGTGATCATGAACTGCATCGGCATCCCCAAGGGCTTCGGGTTCTCCGGGTTCTCCCAGGCATCGGTCCAGTCGTTGCGGAGCATCCGACACGGCTTGCCGGTGAAGCTCCGGGAGCGAACCGTGTCGCGGCTGGAGGCGCCGAGGTACTGCTCCATCTGCGCGGGCGGCGTGTCCGCTTCCTCCACGGTCAGCCACAACGAGCCGGTCCAGGCCCCCGCGGCACCCACGGCCATGGCCGCCGCCATCTGACGTCCGGAACCGATGCCGCCGGCGGCCAGGACCGGGAGCGGGTACACCGCATCGATCACCTCGGGCCAGAGCACGACCGATCCGACGTCGCCCGTGTGGCCCCCGCCCTCGGAACCCTGGGCGATCACGAAATCGAGCCCGGCATCCTGGTGGGACTTGGCCTGCTTCACCGAACCACACAACGCGCCGACCAGGCGGCCGGACGACTGGATCTCGGCCACGATCTCCGGTGGCGGTGTCCCGAGCGCGTTGGCGATCAGCCGCACGTTGGGATGGGTCAGCGCGACCTCGATCAGCGGCCCCGCGGTCGCCTCGGTCCAACCGATCAGTTCGGGGGCGTCCACCTCGTCGGGCAACTCGGGGACGCCATGATCGGCCAGGAGCTGCTTCACGAACGCACGATGCCCGTCCGGGATCAAGGCGCGGAGCTCGTCCTCCAGCTTCGCTGGGTCCATCTCGCCCATGCCCTCGTACTTCATGGGGATCACGATGTCGACGCCGTAGGGCTTGTCGCCCACGTGAGCGTCGATCCAGTCCAGCTCGATGGCCAGTTGTTCGGCGGTGAACCCGACCGCGCCGAGCACGCCGATCCCGCCGGCGTTGGACACCGCAGCGACCACGTCGCGACAGTGGGTGAAAGCGAAGATGGGGAACTCGATCCCCAGACGGTCACAGAGGTCGTTGCGCATCTGCTCATCCTACGGCGCGAACTGGAACACGTTCTAGAAACGCGTGCGACCGGTGGGAGGGCCCCCCGCTCATAGGGTGAGGCCATGTCCAATGACCAGGTGCACCTGTTCCTTGCGCTGTTGACCGTGGTCGCCCTCGGGGTGGCCATCTGGGCGGTGGTCACACTTGTGCGGGCGCGTTCGGGTGCACACTCAGCGATCGCCGTTCGACGGGACCGGTGGTATCAGCTCCTGGTCGGAGCTGCGCTGATCTCGGCCACCGCTGCGTTGGGCAGCCTGGCCCTGTCGGAAATCCTCCACTACGAGCCCTGCCTCTACTGCTGGTATCAGCGAATCGGCATGTACGGCACGGCGATCATCCTCACGGTCGCCGTGATCCGACGTGACGCAGCGATCAAGTGGTACGCCATCACCTTGGCGACGATGGGATCCCTGGTCAGCCTGTGGCATGTGCTCTACGACCAGATCCCATCGCTTCAGGGCACCGGGGCGTGCGATCCGAACAACCCCTGCTCGTTGCGGTGGATCGCCCTGTGGGAGGTCAGCGCCGGGCACCCCCTCATCACCATCCAGTCCATGGCGCTGGTCGGGTTCCTGGCCACCATCTCGCTGCTGTTGCTCATCCCGTCGAATCTCGACGATCCGGCCTTGGAGGAGCCAGCCTCCGAGGAGCCAGCCTCCAACGACCAGTTGGGCGATGCTGACGCGTCGCGATCCCCCGCAGACGAGGTCTCGGCCTAGCCTGTCGGAATGGGACAGAGCACACCAGCCCGACCGACCAACCCGAGCACCTCCAGCGCGGGAACCAGCGGCGGCAAGAAGACCGCGGGCCCGGCCCGCGCCAAGAAGCAGCAGCAACCCGTGAAACAGGGCGGCACCGGCATCCTGATCGGTGCCGCAGTTGCGGTCGTGGCCATCATCGTGGGCGTCGTGGTGCTCTTCGGCGGGGAGGACAAGAAGACCACAACGGCCGACGGCACTGAGCTCAAGGAGTTCCAAGCGGTTCAGGTGACCGGCGACAAGCTCCCCAAGGCCCCGGAAGCGGGAGTGGTGGACAAGGCCAAGGGCCTGGCCGCCCCCCAGGCCACCGGTCTGGACTTCGCCAGCGAGCCCAAGTCCCTGATCGAGTCCGGCAAGCCGACCATGATCGTGTTCGCCGCCCACTGGTGCTCCCATTGCCAGAAGGAGATTCCGCTGATCACGTCCTGGATCAAGGACGGCAAGTCCGAGGGGATCGATTCTGTACTGGTTGCCACCGGGTCGGACAAGACGCAGGGCAACTGGCCCCCGTCAGCCTGGCTGGCCAAGGAAGGCTGGCCGGCCAAGGTCATCGCCGACGACGAAGCCGGAACGCTGGCCAACTCCTACGGGCTGTCGGGCTTCCCCTTGGTGGTCTTCGTGGACTCCAGCGGCAAGGTCGTGGGACGCAGCAGCGGCGAGCAGCCGATCGAGACCTACGCGGCCCTCGCCCAGAAGACACTCGGCACCACCCCCTGATCTTCAAGGGATCGGGGAACCGGCCCATCGCCACCTCATCCCATCGGAGTGGCGTGAATTCCTTGTCGTGTCAGGGTGGCCCCACATCCGCGGCGTACGTCTGCTCCTGCCGCGGGATCACCGACCGTACGGTCCGGGCTGCACCTGCCTCCGGCGCTCGCTCGGTCGAGGACGTCATCTCGGTCTGCAGCGCCGGCGCCAGTTGTGCGGCTGACATCCCACCATCGAGGCCCTGGCCGCATCAGCGGAGACCCGGGTCAGCCCACTGCGCCGCGTCTCCGCCGCCTGAGCGAACCGACCAGATCGACCTGTAGGGAGTCCCCGGTCATGCGTGGCAACCCCGAGGTCATCGGACTGCTCAACGACGTGCTCACCGCAGAGCTCACCGCAGGGAACCAGTACTTCATTCACGCCAAGATGTGCGACAATTGGGGCCACGCCCGCCTGGCCGAGTACGTCCGCTCGGAGTCGATCGACGAGATGCGCCGCGCCGAGCAACTCATCGAGCGCAACCTCTACCCCGACGGACTCCCCAACCTCCAACGGCTCCTCCCGTTGAACGTGGGTGAGACGGTTCCCGAGCAGTTCGACAACGATCTCCAGGTCGAAGTCGTCGCCATCGACCGCTTGAACGCCGGAGTTGCGGCGTGAGTGGCGGCGGGCGACAACGGAGCCCGGGCCCTGCTCGAAGGAATTCTCACCAGCGAGGAAGAGCACGCCGACTGGCTCGAGACACAGATCGAGGTCATTGCCCAGATCGGCGCTCCCGCCTACCTCGCCGAGCAACTCCACGGCTGAGCGCTCCTCGAGTGGTCAGGCGCTGACGAGGATCCTGGCCGAGGCGTACTGCCCGACGCCGACGGTGCGACCATCGATCTCGACGGTGACCGTTCCGTCCGGAGCAGCGGCGCGCACCACGCCCGTCGAACCGGGCAACAGATGGACGTCCTCGAGGTACTGCAGCACCCCTTCGGCGAACTCCAGCGCCTCGGGGATCCGTTCGACCTGGAACCCGTCGCCCACCGCGACCTGCGACAACGTGATCGTGTTCGGCGCCAGGTAGGCGGACCCCGGAATGGGATTTCCGTGGGGACACGTGGTGGGGTCGCCCAGCACGCGCATCATGGCGTCCTCGACCTGCTCGGAGATGACGTGCTCCCACTTGCCCGCTTCCTGATGGGCCACGGTCCACGAGAGACCCAGCATGTCGACCATGAACCGTTCGGCCAGGCGGTGGCGCCGCACGACGCATTCACCCAATGCCAGGCCACTGGGCGTGAGCGAGATGACCGTTCCGCTGATGGCGATCAGACCTTCGAGCGCCATTCGCTTCATCATCTCGGAGACCGACGGCCGGGACACGTCGAGACGTTCGGCAATACGGGCCTGGACAACACGGATGTCGTCCTCGGCCAACTCGAAGATCGTTTCGCAGTACTCCTCGAACGCGGGGTGCCACTCAGCCATGTGTGCAGACTACCTCTGACCCCCGGAAGTCTCAGTCGGTGCACTCGTCGTAGTGGCCATTGTGCTCGACGTGGCGGTGACCGTCGTGGAGATAGTCCACGTGGTCCCCGTGCTGCACTGCCTCGTGCCCGCAGTCCGGTCCGTGAACGTGGTCGGTGTGGTTCTCATGGGTGGTGTGGGTGCTCATGATGGCTCCTGTGTGTGGATGATGGCGTCGAGCACGATGTGCGCAACATGGGTGTCGGCGAGCGAATAGACGACCTCACGGCCATGGCGCTCGGTCGAGAGCAGGGCAGCGGCCCGCATGATCCGTAGGTGTTGGCTGACCAGCGGTTGATCGAGGCCCAACTCGCCCACCAGTTCGTGCACGCAATGCGGTCCGTCGGCGAGGAGGCGGACGATCCCGATCCGCACCGGATGGGCCAGGGCCTTCAGGAGGTTGGACGCGTCATGATCCGCCGTCAGCACTCCGCCGACTGCGGGGTGCGCATGAGGCTGGTGCCGCAGGACGGGGGGCTCACTTGCGGGACTCACGTGCATATATTCGCATATTCGCATGCTACATGCAAGTTAGGACACCCGAAGAATGCGACTTCCTGCATGTATTGAGACTGGCTCTCAATTCTGAAGTAGCGTGCTGGGATGCGTACACGACTGCGGGCCATCGTGCTCATCGCCACCCTGGCCCTCCTTGCGACCGCCTGCGGCGATGACACGACCGACACTGCGAGCAACGCCGGCGGTGGCTCAGGCAAGATCACTGTGGTTGCCACCACCACGGTCGTGCAAGATTTCGTGCGGGTCATCGCCGGTGATCGGGTGACCCTGGTGGGCATCCTGAAGCCCAATGTCGATCCGCACGACTACGAGCCCTCTCCAGCCGATACCAAGGCGGTCGCCGGCGCGGATCTCATTGTCGCCAACGGCGCAGGCATCGAGGAGTGGCTCGAAAAGCTCGTCGACAGCGCCGGCCCGACGGCACCCGTCATCGACCTGTCCGAGAACGTCACACTCAGAGGTGGCAGCGACGAGCACAGCGGCGGTGCCAAGGA
>Ga0105044_10005499_pt1 | contig 17412 bp, 10 predicted proteins | sample MAT01_FD_78092 | JGI IMG/M metagenome (GOLD analysis project Ga0105044, IMG submission 78092) | Freshwater microbial communities from Lake Fryxell liftoff mats and glacier meltwater in Antarctica - MAT-01 | ecosystem: Environmental > Aquatic > Freshwater > Ice > Liftoff microbial mat | place...
CCGCCAGATAGCTGTCATAGGTCGGCTCGACACGACGCACGGCGTGTCCGACACGATCTCGCCGTCGTGCGGGTGCGGCTGCCCCACCGCGACGGCCCCGGTCAGGGCCGTGGCTGCAATGACGAGCACGACGCTCCACTGGAGCCGCCCTCCTGTCCGCTGGGAATGGCCCATTCCGAGACCATCGCAGCCTCAGCTCGGCTCCGCCATAGCGATTGCACGAATGGAGGACTGGCCACGATGAGTGGCCGCCCACGGCGCGGACCCGGTAGCTCAACGGACAGGCACTACACCACGGTCCCGTGGTCGGGGCGACGACCATCTGTGCGCCCACGGAAGCCGTTCATTGGCGACCGCGCGCGTTTGGCGCCTTGTGCGCCTATCGTCACCGTGCCATGGCCATCCCTCCTGCTCCGCACGCACCGGTCGCCGCGCACGAACGCCTCTACCTGCTCGACGCCATCCGCGGCGTGGCCCTTGGCGGGATCCTGCTGGCGAACCTCACGAGCTTCTACGGCACCGACATGATGGACGCCCCGACGCGGCACGCCTTGCCGTGGAGCGCCGCCGGCGACCGGGTGCTCTTTGCGATCGACTGGTTCGTCGAGGGCAAGTTCTATTCGGTCTTCTCGATGCTGCTCGGCATGGGGTTCACGCTCCAGGCCGCCCGGGCGGCGCGACGAGGAGACGACATCGACGGATTCTTCCGGCGGCGGATGGCCGTGCTCATCGTCATCGGACTGGTCCACATGCTGATGCTGTGGTCGGGTGACATCCTGATGCTTTACGGCGTGATGGGGCTGCTGCTGCCCTCATTGGCGCGGCTTCGACCGGCGCTCCGAACGGCCGCTATGCTGACGCTCTTCGCCGTGCCGTTCGCCACCCACGCTGCGGTGCTCGCCTCGAACGGCGCCTACGACCCTCGGCCGCCCTTTGCCGCGGCTGGCACGGCCCTGCGGGAACACTGGGGCGTGGCGGATCGGCCGACACTCGATCTCTTCGCGCGGGGCACGTCCACCGACTACCTCGCCTGGAACACCGCGAACGCCGTCGTGCGTCCGGGCACGTATCTGCAGTCGGGCCGTCCCGCGAAGGTACTGGCGTTGTTCCTGCTCGGCATGTGGCTGGGCACCGCCGTGCTGCTGCGGCTGGCGGCCTCGCGCCGGACCTTGTGGTCCGCCGTGGTCGTCGGCGCCGTCGTCGGCCTGCCGTGCAGCTTCGTCTACGCAAGCATCAAGGCCGCTACGCGTTCGACGTTTCTCGTCTCTGGCGAGGGCCTGCTGCAAACCGCTGCCTATACGCTCGGTACGACGCCGCTGGCCCTGGCGTACATGGCCGCGGCCGCCCTGCTCTGGCAGACCTCGACGGGACGCACTGCGCTCGAATGGTGCGTGCCGCTCGGCCGCATGGCCCTCACGGTCTACCTCACTCAGTCGGCTGTGCAGCTCGCTGTTTTCTCCAGTCACGGAGCCGGACTCGCCGGCCGCATCTCGCTCGCGTGGCTGCCGGTTGTGGCGGCGGCCATCCTCGTGACGCAGCGTTACGCATGCCAGGCGTGGTTGCGCCGACATGCGCATGGCCCGCTCGAGTCGGTGTGGCGACGCGCGGCCTACGGGCGGCGCGCGGTCGCGACCAGCGGGTGACGCTGTCGGCGACTGCGCTGGCGCGCCCCACCCATCGAGCCTGGCGGGCTGGACGCGCGGCAAGAGCCGCCGTTCGTTGTACTTCGGTCGGCTCGTGCTGACGCCCGATCGATCGTTAACGGATGCTTATCCTTCACCCTTGCTTCACATGGTTAATCGCGGCCGCGTTGCTGGCTACACTTCCCTCGGTCGGCGCTGCACAACCGGGTACGGCGTTGTCGGGCCGCGTCGTGGCCACCGACACCGGCCAACCCGTGGACGGCGCCCGCGTCTCGCTCGAGGGCACGGCACTGGCCGTGACCACCGATGCCGACGGGCGATTCTCATTGGCGAGCGTGCCGCCGGCTAGCGCTAGCTACACGCTGGTCGTCACGCGCGAGGGGTTCGAGACGGTCCGCGCGCAGGTGACGGTCGGCGCGACGGCTGGTGCCCCGGTGGAGGTGCGACTGCCTCTTCGCCTCGACCTCCGGGAAAACGTGGCCGTCGTGGGCCGCACGGTCGGCACGCTCGGCCTCACCGAGACGCCGTCGAGCGCGGGCCGGCTGGGGCTTCGGGCGCTCGATATTCCGGCGGCGGTCGAGGTGCTCGACAGTACGGTGATGGAGGCACGCGGGTACCAGAAGGTCAGTGACGCCGTGTCGCGGATGGCTGGCGTGGTGGCCGGCGAACATCCCACGGCTCCGTCGTCGTTCTCGATGCGCGGCTTCACCGCCAGCCAGGTCTCGATCCTGCGAGACGGCATCTGGCTCGGCCCGAGCACCATGGTGATGCGCCCCCAGAACACCTTCAATCTCGACCGCGTCGAGCTGCTCCGCGGTCCTTCGTCGGTCGTCAACGGTCAGGGCGCTGTCGCCGGCACGGTCAACGCCGTGACCAAGACGGCGCAGCCAACCGCCACGCACGGCGGGCAGGCCCTGCTGTCGTACGGCCGCTTCAACACCTACCACGCCGCGGCCGGCGCCACCGGCCCGGTCGGCAACGCCCTGTGGTACCGCGTGGACGTCAGCCGCAGCGGTGCCAGCGGCTGGGTCGACCGCATGGACTCGGGGTCGACCAACGTGACCGGCAGCGTGCTGTGGCGGCCCACCATGCGTGCGCGGATCCGCTTCAGCGCCGATGTCCTCGATGACGACCTGCCGCAGTACTTCGGCACGCCGCTGGTGCCGACGGCATTCGCCACCCAGCCGATGGACGTCATCCGCACGACCGCTGGCGAGACCATCGATGAGCGGACCCGCTTCATCAACTACAACGTCGACGACGGGGTGGCGCGCGCGCGTCAGGTGCTATTGCGGTCGGACGTGTCGATCGACCTCAGCGATCGTGTGACGCTCAACAACGTCGCTTACGGCTTCGATGCCGAGCGCGAGTGGCAGAACGCCGAAGGATACGTGTTCTGCGGCACGGTGGTCGACGTCTGCACAACCGTCGGCCAGATCCAGCGCTACAACGGCTACTTCGTGCTCAATCACGACCAGCGGCTCTACGGCGACCGCCTGACCCTCAACGTCAACACGCCAATTGCCGGGCGCGATCACCGCGCCGTCGTCGGCTTCGAAGCCTCGACCCTCGACTTCGAGCGCACGCGCGGCTTCCGGCGGCGGGTGCCGCTCGCTCCGGGCGACAGCGTGGACCTGCTGCGGCCGGTGCCGGGCCAGTACGGCGCGATAGAGCTACGCGGCATCAGCCCTACGGCGATCACGTCCTGGGGTCTCTTTGCTGAAGACTCGATCGCGGTCACCTCCCGTCTGCGTCTGTCCGGCGGCCTGCGCTACGACGGGCTCGATCTCGATCGTCAGAACCTGAGTCCGACGCGGGTTTCTGAAAGCGGCGGCTTCACGCGCCAGTTCAACTGGTGGAGCTGGCGCGCCGGCGCGGTTGCCACGCTGCGGCCGGGCGTCGTCGCCTACGGTCAGTACAGCAACGCCAAAGACCCCGTCTCGTCCAACATCTTCCTGGTCAACGCGGCACAGAACTTCGACCTGACCCGGGCCGTGCAGTGGGAGGGGGGGCTCAAGGCCGACCTCGACAACGCGCGTACGCAGGTCACGCTGGCCTACTTCGACATCACGCGCGACGACGTTCTCGACCGCTTCGCGCTCGACAGCGCCACCAACATCGGCGGCATCAGCTCGCAGGGCGTGGAGGTCGCGGCCACGGTGCAGGTGGCCACTGACGTGCGGATTGGCGCTAATCTGGGCGTGACCGACGCCGAGTACCGGCCGTCGGCGAACTTCGTGCGCTTCGCCGGCAACACCCCGCCGAACGTGCCGCGCACCACGGTCAACGCCTGGGCCAGCTATCAGAACGTGGCCGGCCTTCCGCTCGAGATCGGCGGTTCGGCGCGCCATGTCGGCGACCGCTTCGGTACCAACGCCAATGACGCCACGCTACGCCGTTACACGCTCGTGGATGCTTACACCGCCTGGACGCGCGGCCGGCTGCGGGTGACGGCCCGCATCGACAACCTCACCGACGCCGCCTACGCGTCGTGGGCGGATCCGTTCTATCTGCAGCAGAACAACCCGTCGTTCCTCTACGCCAATCAGGTGATGTTGGGCGCGCCACGCACGTTCGGACTGCAGATGCAGGTGGGGTTCTGAAGCTGGAGCGTCGCACTACTCGGACGGCCTGGGCGTTGGCACGCGCCGCGATCCGCGACCACCCGGAGTGCGTCTGGACACGCGCGCCCCATGCGCCCCTGGCAACCTGTGAGGATGTGACGCTCGTTGTGCGACGGCTCCGGCAGCACGGGACGGCGGCCGCCTGGCGTCGGGCCCGCGTCATCGAGCGATGCCTGCAATGACGTTTCAAGCTGCGGTGCTGCGCACGCTGGCGCCGAATCGGTCGCACGAGAGCTTCGTGGCGGGTGGCATCGGCTGGAATGCTCACGAACCGGTGCGGTGGAGCGCCGATGTGGACGTGTTCTACGATGCCGAAGACGCGGTGCTTCGATTGAGCGCTGGCGACATCTTCACGCTCGAAGCCGCGGGATATGCCACGCGCCGTGACGTGTGGACGCCGTCGTTCAGGCGCGCGTGGGTGTGCTCGAAAGATTCCGGATCTGGCCCTCTCTTGTTGCTCGATCAGATGCGGCGCCACTCACGGGTGAACCTCGCCGAGCTGCGCGAGATGGGCGCGTCGCTCGACGCGCCGGCACTCTAGGTTCGCTGGATCGACCTCTCGAACCCGGCCGAACGCGAGCTCACGCGTGCCGGGACCATGGACGTCGAGGTGGGCCTCGCCGTCCTTCACGAGAACGGGCCGGCGGCTGCGTGCGACGAGCTATTCCGCGCGCAGCGCCACGACCGGATCGACCCGGGACGCCCGCCGTGCCGGCCCGTAGCAGGCCAGCGCCGCCACCGCGAGGAGCGCGCACGGCACGGCGACGAAGGTGAGCGGATCGGCGGCGCTGACGCCGAACAGCATGCCGGTCATCAGCCGGGCCAGTACCGCGGCGAGCACCAACCCGACGACGGCGCCGGCGCCGGCCATGACCAGACCGCGTGCCAGGACGTGCCGCACGACGCCCCCTGCGGTGGCCCCGAGGGCCAGGCGCACGCCCATCTCACGGGTCTGCTGGCCGATCACATACGACATCACACCGTAGAGCCCGACGGCGGCGAGCACGATGGCCAGCACCGCGAACGCGCCGAACAGCGCGCCGGCGAGGCGACGCTGCCAGATGCGATTGGCGACGCGCGTGTCGTATCTCAGCACGTCAAGAAACGACTGGTTCGGGTCGAGCTGCCCGACCAGCCGCGTCGCGGCCGGCGCAATCGCCATCGGATCGCCGGCCGTGCGGATCACGAAATACGGCCCGGCGGTGAGCACTTGCGTCGCCGGCATGTAGCTGTCGAAGCCGGGTTCAGCATCGAGCTCGTGGTGCAGCACCGGCGCCGCGACGCCCACCACCGTCCGCCAGCGGTCGGGCTGCGTCGTGTCCTGCTCCTGCAACTGCTGGCCGAGGGGATCGCGGCCCGGCCACAATCGCTCGGTCAGCCGCTCGCTCACCACGACAGCCGGCGCCGTGTCCTCGCGGTCGCGGTCGTCGAAGCCACGGCCGCGGACGATCGGGATGCCCATCACGGCGAAGTAGTCGGGGCCGACCAGGTGGTTGTGGACGAACGGATTGCCGGCCTCCTCGTCGGGGCTCTGCCCGGCCGCCCGCGCCGCGTAGGGATCACGCGGTTTGCCGCTGAGCGGCAGGTTGTTGTCGTAGGTGACGGTCTGCACGCCGGGCAGCTCGCGCAGCCGGTCGACCATCTGCCGCTGGAACGTCAGCGTCTTCTGCAGGGAGCCGTACGCTGCCCAGCCGAGCTCGACCCGAAACGTCAGCGCCGAGTCGGTGCGGTAGCCGAGGTCGACGCGGTGCAGCCGCCAGACGCTCTGCAGCAGCAGACTGGCCCCCACCAGCAGCACGAGGGCCAGCGCCGTCTCGGCAGCGACCAACGCGGCCCGCACCGCGCGCTGGGCCCGCCCCGACGACGAGCCGCGCGCGCTCTCCTTCAACGCGCCGTGCGGGTCGGCCGACGACGCCCGGAGCGCCGGCAGCAGGCTGGCCGCCACCGCGGTGACGAGCGTAATTGCCACCAGGAACAGGCCGACGCGCCAATCGGCCTCCACGCGCATCCACGGCGGGAGCTGCACCGGGACGAGACGCGTCAGGATCCGGGTGCCGCCCACCGCCAGCAGCGCCCCCACCGCCATACCGAGCGTCGCGTAGACCAGGCTCTCGGCGAGCAGCGGCCGCACCAGGCGCCAGCGACCGGCGCCGAGGGCGGCGCGTACGGCGGTCTCGCGTTCGCGGGCGATCGCCCGCGACAACAGCAGGTTCGCCACGTTGACGCACGCCACCACGAGCACCAGCGTCACCGCCGCAAAGAGGAGCAGCACGTAGGGACGGACCTGCCCGGAGTACATCTCGCGCAGCGGCGTCACCTGATAGCGGACGCCGGCGTTGGTGGCCGGGAACTCGCGCTCGAGCCGCTGGGCCAGCGTGTCGATCGCCGCCGCCGCCTCGCCGACGCCGACCCCGGGGCGCAGGCGCGCCAGCACGAAGCGATCGCGCATCGCACGATCCTCGTAGTAGCGCGGGTTGGCGGCGATGCCGCTGCTGCGAAAGAGGTCCGAGTGCGACGGAAAGTTGAAGCCGTCCGGCATGACGCCGTGGATGGTGTAGCCGGGCGCGCCGTCGAGCGTCATGGTCCGGCCGACCACGTTCGGATCGCGCCCGAACTTGCGCACCCACAGCCCGTGGCTGATGACCAGCCCGAAGCCGCGCGAGCGATCCAGGGTGGCCGGGAACGTCGACCCCACGAGCGGCTCGACGCCGAGCACGCGGAACAGGTTGTGGGTGGTGATCGTGGCCGGCAGCTCTTCGGGAGTGCCGAACCCGCTGGCGTTGTACATCCCCTGGTCGGTATACATCGCCGCGTCGGCGATCTGCGGCAACGCCAGCAGATCGTCCAGCTCCGGGCTGGAGCATTGGCCCCGGTACCCAGGCCGAGGGTGAGGATGACCAGGGCCGAGAAGCCAGGTCGCTGGGCCAGGACCCGGACGGCGTGGCGGAGATCGGACAGGAAGTCGTGGGCCATGTTCACTCCCGGGCGACGATCAATGGCGGCGAAACCAGGCCCGGATGCGGGCGCGTGCCTCGGCCCAGTTGACGGTCAACGGATGGTCGTCGTCCGCGTAGACGACGAGTTCGTAGGGACGGCCCCGGGCCTGGAGTCGCGTGGCCAGGGCCAGCGCGTCGGCCGGCGAGACCCGCCAGTCGGCGCCGCCGTGAAGCATCAGCAGCGGCGTGGTCAGCGCGTCGGGCCAGAGCACGGCCGACCGCGCCCGCAGGTGCTCGTCCGTGCGGCGCACGTAGTCGGGCATCAGATCGCGGTAGACCTCCTCCATCTCGGGTCTCAGGGTGAGCCCGAGCGCCAGATCGGTCGGGGCGCCGATGGTGGCCGCGGCCCGCACGCGAAGGCCGGCCTTGAGCGCCAGCAGCGTCATCATGCCGCCACGCGATAGCCCGTACATGTAGAGCGCCTCGGGCGACACGTTGGGCAGCGCCCGCGCCAGCGTGGCCAGGTGCCGCACGTCGTTGACGTCGGCGCCGCCCCACTCCTCCGCGCCCTCGCCGCCGTCGTTGCCGCGGTACTGCGACGCCACCACCACGTAGCCGTCGAGGGCCCAGCCGGCGAGTTCCACGAGGTCGCCGGTGCGGATGGCACCGAAGGCCTGGGTGCCGCCGCGATTGAAGACGACGATCGGATGGGGCCCGGCAGTGGTCGGCTCGACGATGAAACCGGTCACCCGCAAGCCGTCGCTGCCGTAGGTGATGCGCCGGCAGCGCACGCCGTCACCGGCCTTGAGCGCCCGAAACCATGGCTCGGGCGTGTTGCGTCGGAAGGCGGCTTCGTCGAACGCGGTGTCTTTGGGGTCGGCCGGCGGCCGCGCCTTGAGGAAGGCGACGTAGTCGTCGTAGCTAGGGCTCGAGACGACACACGGCGCCTCCGCCACGAGTTCGCCGTCGCGCGGGGGAACGGCCGAGGCCAGCAACGGTGCCGCGGACCACAGGAGACCGACGGTCACCCATACAGGCAGGTTCGCCATGCACGTGACTGTCGCGCGCGGCGTCGATCGCACAACCGACTTTCTCGCCAATGGGCCGCTCAGGCCGGCGAATGGTGTCCAGCAGCCGGCGACAGACCCGGCGCCAGAACCACTCGGCGGACTCCGCCGGCCGTTGAGCGCGGTCCACCCGCTGCTCATCGGAAGCCAGTGCCAATCACCGGAGCACGCCACAGATGCTTGAGTGATGCCCGTCTCCAGCGCGCTCGGCCCGAACCGTGCGCAAGGCCCGATCGAAGGGAGGTGGAGGCACGGAACAAGCAGCCTGCCCCGCCGCCGAACGACCGTTGCGATGCCCTGGCATGCGATCGTCGCTGTGACCGTGGCCACGGTCGTGGCCGCGGTGGCGGCCATCCGACCGGCGCACGCCCAGCAGCCGCCCACCGCCGACACCGCGCCGCGCCTGCGCGCGGAGCGGCTCGACGCGCCGCTGAAGCTCGACGGCCGGCTCGTGGGCCCCGGCGCGGATGGTGTGCCGGTGACCTTGGCTGGCGGTGTGCGGACCGTGCACGCGGGCGTCGGTGGCTCGACCGGCGTGATGTTCCCGCATCAGAACCGGCACGGCGGCGCGTCGCGGATTGCGCGCTCGAGGCGCCGGCCAGCCTGACCGAGCGCGAGCCGGTCACGGTCGGCGTCCGATGAGCCGTGCAGCAGATAGAGCACCGGCAGCCGCGACGATATGGCGAATTCCGCGGGCGTGTAGACGTGCACGGTACGCCGACCGTGCGCCCTTGGGCTGTCGGAACGTGTGGACGTGCACATCACCGTCGGGCAGGGGGGGCGTGGGGGGTCGGGCAAGTCGACAATGATGCTCACGCCCGGGGCCGTTCGAGAGGTGGCGACTGTGCGGGTCGGCAACGCGCAGGCCATCGACGATGAAGGCGCAAGATGCAGTCCGGGCGATAGCCACGGGGTCTTGGCGGTCCACGTCCCGTCATCGCGTCGCGCCATGCGCGTGCTGTTGGCCTCGCGCTGCCAGTCGCCCCAGAGACGCACCGTGTCGCCGAGGGTGCCGCCAGCGTCAGCGTGACCACGCCATCAGCCGCGGCGACGGCGGGCTCGACGGCCGCCTGCGCGCTCATGACGGCCAGCACCGCGCAAGGCAGCGACGTGTTGCGACCCTCATCGCCATGGCTGCTGCAGGATGCGGCGGACGTGCACGATAGCCGTGGCGGCGACGACACGCCCATCGGGCGATACCTGAGGCAGGAAGGTTGACGCGTCGCCGCGCGTCAGCTGACGAGTCGCGCCCGTGGCGACGTCGATGGCATGCAGTTGCATGCGTCCGTCAACCAGCGCGCCGTAGACGAGCCTCTTGCCATCGGGTGTCCAATCGACGCCGCCAAAGGTGGCGACCGGATATTCGATCAGCCGGCGGCCGGCGCCGCCACGCGGCGGCACCAGCCAGATCGCGTGCCGCCCCTCGCCGGCGGTCGATTCGATTGCGATCGTGCGCCCGTCGGGCGACCAGGCCAAAGTCTCGACCGTCGACGCGCCGCGAGGCAGCCGCAGCTTCGTCTTCCCAGTCGACCGACCCGAGGCCGGGTCGACCGACACGATCCACCCCTGCGGAGCCGTGGGCGATGCATCGTCGTAGGTCGAAAACGCGTGGGCGCGTCCATCCGGCGACCAGTCGCCGTTGCCGGCCTCGTGACCGAAGTCGGTCAGCCGGCGCTCCGACGCCGCGTCGCCGCCCGCGGGCCGGATCCAGATGTCGTCGGTGCTGCCGGCGCCTGAGTACGACGTCACCGGCGTGGGCGAGCGATGCGAGTGATACGCGACCCAGCGTCCATCCGGTGACCACACCGGCGAGAAGTCTTCGTGGAAGCCGCTGATGAACGGCCGCGGTGCGCCGACGGGCCGGGCCGCCGCGTCGACATCGACCACATAGGCATCGAGCGGCAGCGCCATATCGCGCAGCCGCCAGCCGCCGACGGTGAAGCCGATCTGTCGGCCGTCCGGGCGCCAGTACGGAAGCTCCCCGGGAGACGCCACGGGGCGCGGTTCGCCGCCGTCGACCGGCAGGACCACGACGGAGGTGGCGACCTCGGCATGGGTCCAGAGCAGGCGGCCGTGGACGATCTGCGGCGCGATGTCGTCGCCGGGTTGCCGCACGACCGGCGTCGCCTCGCCGCTCGCCAGGTCGACCCGCCACAGGTCGAGATCGCGATCGGCCAGAGGCAGGTGGCGCTGTGCCGGCGCGGGCGTCTCCGGCCCGACGAGCGACATCAACACACCACGGCCGTCGGGGGTCACGGCGAACTGAGCGGGAAACACGTCGCCATCCAGTCCGCCGGCCACGGCGCGAAAGGCGCCGCTGGCATCGATGGTGCCGAGGGTCAGTGTGTCGTCGGCGGCGCGCGTCAGCGTCACGAGCGTCGTATTATCGGGCGTCCATTGCGCGCCGAGCATGGCCCCCGGCACGGCTCGTCTCACGCCGTCGATTTCGATGCCACCGGCGCGATTCGCCGCATCCATGACGGCCACGATACGGCCCCCCGGCGCGACGGCCCGCAGCGGGTCGGGACGCACCGCCGTCGTCTCGGAGAGCTCCGTCCCGGTCGCAAGATCGATCGGCAACCGCCGCGTGGCGGTGCCGTAGAACGCCACGCTGCCATCCGGCGCGACGAGCGCCGTGTCGGTGAGGTGCTCGAACCACGACGAGGCGCCCAACCACGGCCGGCATCGTGGAACTGTCGACGAGACGCCCGTCGGCGTCATCGAATCCTCAACGAGTGGACGCGTCGAGCCTATGACCGGGGCGTCTGGCGCCCCCGGGACGCGGGCTCGAGCGTGACCAGTCCCGACGCCCCAGGCTGACCGTGGACGAGAACCGTCAGGAGGTGATCGCCGGGGTGGTGCGTGCGCGTCGACAGATCGGCGAGGCATGGCATCGTTCCCAGCGGTGCCAGCCTGCGTCGAGCACGCGCTCAGTGACCTGGAAGACCTTGCGGAAGAACACGAACGAGACGACGTTGGGGAACAGCAAGGCCGTCAGCCGGTGAAGTCCGTGCGCTCCGGCACGTCGAACTGTCGGCGATAGGCACCTGGCAGGCGCTGGCCGAGCAGGTCGCTGAGCCGGCGCATGCGCTGCTCCAGCGCGAGGTCGGTCCAGCCGTCACGCAAGGCCGCGCGGACATACCCGTCAGCGTCGAAGGGGGGCGCCGCGGCAGCCACGCCCGTCGCCAGCCGGCGAACGAAGGCGCGGTCGTAGTAGTCCTTGAGCAGCGTGGACAGCCGCCGATCTGTAGCACAGGCCCGAGCCGGTGCAGGCCGACACCAGCGTCGGGCGCGCCGATCAGCGGTGGAGCCAGGGGCGGGCCCGCCCGACCAGCACGCCCACGCCAGTCGCCCACGCCGCCAGCGCCAGCAGAGCCCCGGAGAGGACCGACGATGGCGGAAGCGCCACGCCACCAGGTTCCGGAAGCGGTGCCGTCGCCAGATCGGCGCCGGTGAGGTCGGCGAGGCGCATGATGCGGGGCGCGAAGAAGGCATGCCAGCCGCGTTCGAGGTCGTCGACGCGGGCGTCGAACGCCGCGAACCGCGACGCCGAAAGGCCCGACACGTCGTCGCCGACCCGCTGCACCAGCAACGCCGGCGACAGGAGCCCGGCGCGGTTGACGACGGCTTCAACCGCGACGCGCCAGGTGCGGAGTGCCGCGCGATGCACTGCGTCTTCGGCGGCCGCGATCCGCGCCGGCACGTAGACCCGACGGGCGTCTCCCGATGCCGGCCCGCCCGGCACCGGTTTGCGCGCGGCCGCTACCTCCGCGTCCGACGGTCGCCACTCCGGATGCTCGGCGTAGACCGTCTCCAGCATCGCTGGCAGGCGCGCGTCGAGGTCGCGTGTGGCGTCGCGGGCCGTCAGCTGCCCCGCCCATCGATTGGGCGGCGGGTGCGCCAGGAGCGCGCCGGCATCGACCGCCGCGGGTACCGCCCAGACGGCCGTCAGCCAGAACAGGCCAAGGGCAAGCAGTGCGGTCGCGCTGGCCGGTGCGCCCATGGTCGCGAGCGCCGTCAACCCGAGCCAGATGACGGTATAGAGCACGACCGCGCTCGCCCACGCCGCGAGCCGCACGGTCTCGTTCGCGCCAGGCGGCGCGCCATTCGCGGCGACGCTGGCGACGCCGCCAGCCAGCGTCATGGCAAGCAGCATCACGGCAGGCACGAGCAGCCGACGGCCGGCGACGGCCACCGGACTGGCGCCGGTCGACAACACCAACGACCAGATGCCGTCCTGCCGGTCGCCGCTGACCGCGCCGTGACCCGCGACAATGAGCGCCAGGGGGAGCAGCCAGGTCACGACGAACGCGAGGTCGAAGCGGCCGCCGGCCGCGGCGAGTGGATTTTCGAGCGGCGGCTCGTCGTCGCCCGCGTAGATCGACACGCGCCGGGTAGGCGCCACGCGCGTCGACTCGCCCACGCTCAGGCCGGCCAGCCGATCGACCGGCATCGTGGCCACACCGAAGCCCACGGGGCCGCCGACGAGCGAGGCGCTGCGGCCGTCGGACCACGTCGTGCGCGGCCCACGCGCGGCGGCGCGCAAAGAGGCCCAGCGGCTGGCCTGATCCTCGGCGGCCGCCGACACCTGGGCCCGCAGGCTCCGCACGTGGCGCACGCTCTGCACCCCACCGTAGGCGAGCAGCAGCGCGTACAGCATCATCACCCCGGCAACGAGCGGGCCTCGCAGCATCCTTCGGGCTTCGCGGCGTACGGCAACGACGGTCACGGCCGCACCCTCGACGCGGCCGCGCCACACCAGAGCACGCCGAACATCAGCCAGGCTGCCAGCACGGCGACGCTCAGGCGGTGAGCCGCCCAGAGCGCCTCCCAGGACGGCGGCTGCGGCGTGAAGGGCGGCAGCGTCTGCCAGAACGCCTGTCCCACCTTCAGGTCCCACCCGGTGCCGGAGGACGCGTGCTCGATGACGTCGTTAGTGCGATGGACGATCTCCCGGCGGTAGGCCTCGGCGTCGTTCGCGAACTGCTGGGTGTGCACGAGGTCGGTGCCGGCGAAGGCCTGGCCGAGCGCCCCGGCCGAGACGATCGGGCCGGTCAGCGACACGAGGTGGTGCCACGTGGCCTGGCGGCGGTGCAGGCGGTCGAGGGCGGCGAAGTGGCGATCGAACACCTCTTCGTAGTGCGCATCCGAACTCTTGAGCATGATGCCGGCGTAGCCTACTGGCAGGTCCTCGATGCGGGTGACGCCGAAGCGTTCCAAGGTGTCCTGGACGAGACGTCCCGACCACGACTCAACCCAGGCGCGCCCATCGGGCAGGTAGGTGATGTCACGTTGGATCGCCGCCCTGAATTCCGACAGCGACGGCTCCTGTACGACGAGCCGGCCAACGCTCGACGCCACCCGCGGCACGACGACGGTATTCACCATCCAGAGCCCGAGCAGCAGCATGAGCGCGGTTTGCGACGTGCGAACCCGGGCCGACGTCCCGACGACGAGACACACCCAGACCAGCAGGTAGGCGAGGTGCACGGCCTCGAGGCCCGCCAGTCGTGCCCAGGGCGGCGTCGCGTCGGCGCCGATTACGGCGGCCGCATCGATGGCGGCGCGGGCGAGACCGAGCAGGATGGCGACGGCGGCGAGCGCGAGCGCTTTGCCGCCCACGAGTATCCGCGGCGAGACGCCGGTAGCGACGAGCAGCCCCAGATTCCCCGATTCACGCTCGCCGGTGATGGCGCGATGGCCGGCCACGATGATGACGAATGGCAACAGCGTCAGGCCGAGCCACGACGGCGAGGCCGGCGCGTAACGCACAGCCGACGATCGGTCGGCTGCGGCCGGGTATCGGGGGAACGCCCGCTCGTGCGTGACGAGCGGCACGACCTGGCCGACCACGGCCGAGACGCCCGGTTCGAGCAGGGCCGTGCCCTCCTGCGAACGGAAGGCGATGACGCCGAAATGGGCCGCCGAGTGCGGGTGCCGGTCGCCCTGAGACAGCCACTGTTCGCGCACCGTCGCCGCAGCCTCGGCCTTCCACGTCTCGCTGAGGCGGTGCGCCGGAAGCGCCGCCGTCGTGGCCGCGGCGAGCAGCAGCAGGATCGCCAGCGACAGGACGACTATGGCCGGGTCACGTTTCATTTCGCGCCACTCGCGCCGCGCGATTCGCCAGAGGGTCGTCACTGGAACCGGTAGGTCAGCGCCAGGAGGGCGTGACGCGTCGCCTGCGGGATGAGGTTTGCGCCCTGCGCCTCGTACCACACGACGTCGTTCAGGTTCTTGACGTTGAGCTGCAGGGTGAACGCGCGGGCCCGATACCCCACCATCGCGTCGACGCGCCGGTAGGACGGCAGCCGCGTCGGCACGTTCGGGAGCCGCGCCTCGCGTTCGCTGGCGGCGGTCAGCCCCGCGCCAAACTGCACGCCGGAGAGGGCGCCTCGGTCGATGTCATAGGTCGTCCAAATCCCGCCGGAGTGACGAGGCACCCCGATGAGACGGCTCCCGACGCGTAGCCGGTTGTCCCGCAGCACCTCGGCGTCCGTGAACGCGTAGCTGCCGATGACGTTCCAGGACCGGGCGACCTGCCCGGAGGCCTCCACTTCGACGCCCTGACTACCCTGCTCGCCGCTGAGGATGCTGAAGCGTGGATCGACCCCGTCTGGCGTCGGCACGTTGGTGCGACGCAACCGGTAGAGCGCCACCGTCGCCAGCAGCCGATCGCCGAAGGCGTTCTGCTTCACGCCGACTTCGAACTGGCGGCCGCGCTGCGGATCGAACTGCTCGCCGGTGCGGCTGACGCCGTACTGCGGCAGGAACGAGTTGGTGTAGCTCGCATACAGCGATGTGCTGCGCGCGGGCAGCACCAGCACGCCGAGGCGGGGTGACACGTTGGTCAGGCGGCGCTGGCTGGTCTGCGCGTCGGTCAGCGGGTTGTCGCTCTGCTGATCGACCCGGTCCACCCGGGCGCCCGCGAGCACGCGGATACGGTCGGAGACCTGTATCTGATCCTGCACGTAGAACCCTGCGATATTCGCGGTCGTGTCATCCCCGAAGAAGGGCGCAAAGGTCGTCGGCACGAACCCGTAGACGGGAGCCAGGCGGTTGACCGGCGGCGCGCCGCCGACGCCGGATTCGAACACGTAACGGAAGTTCCATCGCACGGCGTCGATGCCGGTGACAATCGTGTGGCGGAGCGGACCGGTTCGCAGACGGCCGTAGAGCTCCCCCTGCAGTGAGTAGTTGCGCGATTCCTCCTCGCTGCGCAGCGCCGAGCGATTGATCGTGACGCGGTCAGCGGCGAGCGACACCGGATTGATGAGGCCAGGTGTCGCCTCACTGGCGAGGCCGTTGGCCGCAACACGGATGTTCCAGTTCGCTGAGAATGCGTGCGACAGCTCGAGCGACGCCCCGCCCTGTCGTGTCTCGGTGCGGTTGAAGTCGGGCTCTCCGTAGAAGAGCGAAGCCGGCTGCGTCAGCATCTCGGGTTCAGCGGGATACCCGGTGTCGAAGACGTAGTCGTAGCGCTGGAGTTCAACATTGAAGCGCAGACGCGTGTCTGGCGAGACGACCCAGACGACCGCCGGCGCCAGATAGACGCTGTCGTTCTCGACACGATCGCGATGGCTGTCGGCGCGCTCGAAGGCGCCGTTGAAGCGGAACAACAGCGAGCCGTCGGCCGTGAGCGGTGTGTTTGCGTCGATGGTCGGTCGCCAGAATCCGAAGCCGCCGCCAACGAGTCCGACCGCCACGAAGCGGTCAGGACGCGGCTTCTTGAGCACCGTATTCACGATGCCGCCCACCTCCTGCTGGCCGTAGATGACCGATGCCGGCCCCTTCAAGAACTCCGTCTGCTCGATGCCCTGAATGTCACGCGCCGAAAGGAACGTGTAGTCCCGGAAACCATCGCGCAGGTTGCCACCAGTGAAGGAACCGCGGAAGCCCCGCATGTAGAAATTGCCCGACGAGAGTCCGCCGTAGCCCGGAGACGCCCTGACACCAGCCACCGTGTCCGCCAGTTCCGCCATTCGCACGATCTGCCGGTCCTGTACGACGCGCGCGGTCACGACGCTGACGGCCTGCGGCGTCTCGAGCACGGGCAGATCGAGGCGAGTTGCCGTGGTGGCCGCGGTAGGCCGGTAGGTGCGGCCATCCGGGGTCACGGTGACCAAGTCGACAAAGGGGGCGGGTTCCAGCACGATGCGCAGCGTCGCCCCCCCCTCGACGATCGCGACGTCGGCGCGGTGGGCCCGGAAGCCGGTGAGACTCGCCGACACGCGCGCCGGGCCGGCCGACAGACCGCCGACTTCGAACGCGCCGGCCGGACCGGTGACCGTCTCGTGACGTACGAGACCCAGTTCGACCAGCACAGTGACACCTGGCACCGCCGCGCCGGTGCCATCGACGACCGTCCCCCGCAGCACGGGTTGAGCGAACGCAACAGTGGCGCCGGCGCACATCCAGACGCAGACGCCGCCAACCCACAGGACAAGAGAACGCATCACACACTCCTCCGCACGGGCGCAGCACCCGTTTCTAGCCGGCACTCTATTTGGGCGAAGGCGCTGGGGCACGGCGATTCCAACCAACAGCCTCACGGGCCGCGTGAGCGGCATCGGCCGGCCCGCAAGTAGACACCGGGCGGCCGCCCGTCAGGCCAGGCGTCGGGCCGCACGCTTCGCGCCGAGACACGCACGCCCTCTCGAGGCATGCCGGAACGTCGCGGCGGCGTGATGGCGCTCGAACGCGTGCCTGGCCACAACGACCCGGCCACTCCTCGAATTCGCCCAGTCGTTGAAATTCCGTGGGCGTGCCGCGGATGACCGGAGAGGCTCCCAATCCGCGGCGGCGTCGACGGGGCCGCGGCGCCGAGGCCGTGCCACCGAGACCCAGACGACGCCAGGCGCCCACCAACCGGACGAATCCAGACCCACGAGATGAGCGTAGGAACCGAACATGAACATGCAGGCCCTTTTCGACCGCCGCGCCCGCGTCGGTGCTCTACGGTGAAGGCGCCCTGGCCGGCGTCATCAATTTCGTGCCCAAGCGGCCCATCCTCGGTCGACGGGCGTTCTCGACACTCGTGAGTGGGGGCAGTCTCGAGACCGGGCGCCTCGCCGCGGACCTCAACCTGCCGGTCGGCGATAAGGTGGCGATCCGCGCCATCGCCAGCGGCAACCGGTCGGCAGGA
>Ga0105044_10005501_pt1 | contig 17410 bp, 15 predicted proteins | sample MAT01_FD_78092 | JGI IMG/M metagenome (GOLD analysis project Ga0105044, IMG submission 78092) | Freshwater microbial communities from Lake Fryxell liftoff mats and glacier meltwater in Antarctica - MAT-01 | ecosystem: Environmental > Aquatic > Freshwater > Ice > Liftoff microbial mat | place...
CGATACGCGAGCGTTCCCGCTATTGACTTACGATCCCCGTGCCGGCGACACGATTAAGACTCGCCTCTCGTTAATGGGCAACCCGAACATGAAGGGCGATTGGTTCGTGAATCCCAAGACGAACGAAGAAGTGACGTTCGTCGATTTCGCCCGCAGCGAAGGCCGGTTCGCCAAGCATTTCGACAAGGACGGCAATCCATCGCCAACCGTGTTGTACGCGAAGCAGGATCGCCTGGAAAACTGGCGGCTGTTGCAGGAGTTGGCGGGATTGCGGTAAACGAGGCATACCTGACTCGTCATTTTTTCTGTTTCGTTGTATGTTCGGCTGGGACATCATCGGGCGGCTCACGCCGCCCCGCTCGCCTGGACATACAACGATGGGAGATGTCTGCACCGTTCCGACTTGGTTATCTCGTGCCGGAATTTCCCCGGCAGACGCACATTTTCTTTTGGCGAGAGTGCGAGGAACTTCGCAAGCTTGCCATCGAGCCCGTGTTTCTCTCGACGCGTCGGCCACCCCCTTCGGCATGTCCACACGCCTTTCGCGATCGAGCAGCCGCGGCGACTCATTATGTTTTTCCGCCTTCCGCTTCGAGCATTTTGAGTTTGCTCCTCCGTCCGCTGGGTGCCCTTCGCGTCTTGCGATTCTGGCTCGGCTTGCGGGCATCGGTTCGCGATCGCCTGCGATTCTTGGGGCTTATCGTCTGTGCGGCCCATCTAGCGGCCTATTGTCGTCGGCGGGGAGTCACTCACATTCACGTGCATTCCTGTGGGCAGGCTGCACTCTTGGCGGCATTTACTCAACGGCTCGGTGGCCCGAGCTATTCGCTCACGTTGCACAATGCGCTTGAGGATCTTGGGCCGCACCAGCGGGAAAAATGGCGATCTGCTCGCTTCGCGATCACGGTGACTCAGCGTTTGCTCGAAGAAGTTCGAGGTGAAATCGGCACGGATCTTCCGCCGACTGTCGTCGCATCAATGGGCGTTGACCTCCAGGCATTCAGGCGGCAGACGCTTTACAGCCCACTTGTTTCTGGCCAGCCACTTCGCCTGTTCGCCTGTGGTCGGTTGCATCCGGGAAAGAGGCACGACATCTTGATTCGTGCGACCGCGATTTTGCGAAGCGAGGGGCTCGATGCCCGCCTCGTGATTGCCGGCGAGGATTCCGATTCCGGCACCGGGCAGTTTCGTCGCGATCTCGAAGAACTCGCAACCAAATGGAACGTCGCCGACTTCGTGCAATTACCTGGTGCAATGTCCGAGTCTGCGATTCTCGAGCAACTGGAAGCCGCTCACGTCTTTGCTCTCTCAAGCGACACGGAGGCCCTGGGGATCGTCCTTGTGGAAGCGATGGCAATGGGTGTTCCCGTGGTGACGACGGCCGTCGGGGGGACGACGGAGCTAGTACACGATGGAGAGAATGGACTGACCGTTCCACCCGGAGACCCTATCGCGATGGCACATGCCATTCTGAAAATCGCGGCAAACCCAGAACTGGCCGAGCGATTTAGTCGCGCAGGACGAACGACGGTCGAACAAGGCTACGGCAGCGAGCGCAGCGCAAAAGCCATCGCGGATGCACTGCCCCACAATCGCTGAGGGGAGAAGAATTCACCACAAAGACACGAAGAGCACAAAGAAGACATGAATCTGAAGAAAGACATCTTTCCCGTATTCCATGTCATTGTTTTCTTTGTGTCTCGGTGGTGAAGGTCTTTGCTTTTAGTCCCGTTTATCATTGGCCGTGCGCAAGAACATTTCTTCGAGGGTCTCGTCGTCCGGCAAGACCGCCCTTAAGATTGAGCCGGCGTTCGATGCCAGGGCAAAAAACTCGCTGATTTTCCAGCCCTCCGCGACCGAAACTCGAAACTCCCCCTTGGCATTGTAGCTGAGCACTCGCACGCCTTTCGCCTCAAGTGTGTTCTTGCATTCCTCGATATTGCCTTGAATTCGCAGAATAAATCGGTCATGGCGGCGTTTGCACAGTTCCTCCACGGAGCCTTGCCCGCGAACTTCGCCGTTCATCAAAATAACGACCTGTTCGCACACGGCTTCCACATCGGCCAGCAAATGCGTGCTGACGATCAGCGATTTGCCAAAATCACGGCCCAGTTCCAGAAGCAATCGGAGCATGGCGTCGCGGCTGGCGGGATCGAGGCCACTCGTCGGTTCATCGAGCAATAGCACCGGCGGATCGTGAACCAACGTCTGAGCGAGCTTGAGCCGTTGCTTCATGCCGGTCGAATATTCTTCCAGCCGGCGATAACGGGCTTCTTCAAGTTCCAGGTAGGTCAGAACCTCATGCGCCCGGCGAATCGCCTGTTTTCGCGGCAGGCCATACAACTCGCCAGCCAAAGCAACATAATCGACACCCCGCAAGCCCGGCACCAGAGCGTCGGCCTCCGGCATGAAACCGATCAATCGCCGAAGTTCATAGTCCCCTTCGCCCGCCCCGTTGGGGGAGATGATGTGATCCAGCACTCGCCCGCTGCCGCTCGTGGGTGAAAGCAGCCCCATCAAGATTTTGAGCAGCGTCGATTTGCCGGCTCCATTGGGGCCGAGCAAACCGATGCGCCCGGGCCTCAACTTCAGGCTCACGTCGCGAAGGGCGACATGGGAACCAAACGTCCGGCCGATTCGGTCGAGGTCAATGAGATCATCCACCCACCTGTTTTCGGAGCATCGCCCGAAGGTTCAAGGGCTTAGGGAAAGCTTGGCCGGCAGCAGCCAATTTTTTTGGAGATTTTTTCCAAAGTCGAGTTCACTTTTGCATGCCTCCGCGCTATCTTCTTGCTTGTGTACGCGTGTTCACAATCAATCAACATATTGAAACATGAACATGGGATAACCAAGCAATCGTTTATGACGGAGTGAGCCTTTCCCAATGCCGGGCGGGGGGCCGGCCGTTTGAGGTTCCCAATCCCCCGCCCGGTCCCTTCCTCACTCAAAAAGAGGTCGTCATGCCATGCTCTACTTCATCGAACCGTCCGTTGAGATCGACATTCCGGGTGAAGCTCTCACGTTCGATCAGGTCGAATTCGCCTTCGCCATGGAACGCTACATGCGCCGCTGGCGGAGATCAGATCCTAGATGGCACGAAGTCCTCGCGGTGCTCGTCGCACTTGGATACCGCAAGCTCGCCATCGAGGTGAAGGTGCCGAGACCGCCTTCTGAATAACATCGTTCGACGCTCCGCGCCGAATGCGAGAATCGCCGCTCTACGGCGATGCGAGCAACGCAAGTTGCGGGGGAAGCCACTCACAACGCCGCGGAGCGGCGGAAAACTCATTCGACGCGGTGCGTCAAACGATCATTCCGTTCTGGGAGTTTGCCATGTGGAATCGAATGCGAACTTTGTTCAAAGTTGCGAAGCCGCAAGCGGCTATTAGTGCCGGGGTCGGCGGCATGATGGCTCGTTCGCCGGGCTGGTGGCGCGACGATTCCGTCGAGCAGTTGCGGAATTATCAGTCGTGGGTTTATGCGGCCGTCAACGCAATCGCCCAGGAGGTTGCTCGACAGCGGCCATTTCTATTTGTGAACACCGGGCAGGCCGAGCACGAGCAGACGCCGTTGCCGCATACGCACCCCATGGCACGCTTGCTCGACAATCCGAATCCGTGGATGACGCCTTGGGAGCTTTGGTATCTCACGATCTTGTATTTGGAACTGACTGGAAATTGCTTTTGGTACGCGGCTCCGCGAGCGAACGGCATGCCTGGCGAATTATGGATCGTGCCGACGCCGTGGGTTCGCGTGATCCCCGATCCGGTTCATTTCGTGAAGGGCTACGAGGTCGCCGTTCCCGGAATGCCGACGGAAGTTTTTGCACCGGAAGAGATCGTTCATCTGAAATATCCGAACCCGCTCGACGTGCATTATGGCCTGTCGCCGTTGCAAGCCAACGCACTCACGATCGACGCGAATACGGAGTTGCAGAAGAGCCGGTATCAAACGTTTCTGTCGGGCCAGCGACCGGGCATGGTTCTGCACACGGATCAAACTCTGACCGACCCGACGATTCGGCGACTCGAAGAGAAGATTCAATCGCGTTTCGGGGGCCGGGAGAATTGGACGCGGCCGCTCGTGCTCGAACAAGGTCTGAAAGCCTCGCCGTGGACGCTTACACCAGCGGAGATGGATTACCTGAATTCCTCGAAGCTCAGCCGGGACGAGATTTTCGCCTTGTTCCGCGTGCCGACGCCGATTGCGGGGATCGTCGAGAACATCGGCCTTGGATCCGACATCTGGTACGGGGCCCGCGTGATGTTCTGCGAGGGCACCATTCAGCCGAAGCTCGACCTCATCGCCCAAGCCTTGACTCGCGATCTGGCTCGACGTTTCGGTCCGGATGTGACCATTGCCTTCCCCGAATGTTCGCCAAGAAATCAAGATCAACGTCGTGCCGACGACGAACTCGACGCGAAGACCGGTTTGCGAACCTTCAACGAGATTCGACGCAGCCGAGGGCTGCGACCTTATGCGGACCCGCAGTTTGATCTGCCGATGCTGCCGGGCCAGAGAACAGAAGACAGAGAACAGAAGACAGAAATCAGAAAGCCAAACTGATTTCCGCCTTCTGTCGAAGTGGCGTCCTCTGTCTTCTGTTTTCTGTCCTTTGTCCTTTGTCCTTTGTCCTTTGTCCTCTGTCTTTTGTCCCCTGCCCCCGAACCCAGGAGAACCCATGACCGCTCCACGTGCCGATCCCAAGATCCTCGCTTTCCCCGGCCAAACTCTCAAGGTCGATGAATCGAAGATGCTCGTTCGCTCGATCATCTCGACCACCGCACCCGATCGAGCCGGCGACGTGATTGTTCCGGCCGGGCTTCGCAATGCCGACGAATATCTGCGAAATCCGGTGGTTTTGTGGGCTCATCAGCGTTCGCTGCCGCCGATCGGCATCTGCGAACGCTTGACGCTCGAAGCAGATCGCATCATCGCCGAGACGAAGTTCAGTGCTTCGTCGCCGTTCGCTCAAGATGTATTCAAGCTCTACGCGGAAGGCGTGCTTCGCGGCTGGTCGATTGGGTTTCTGCCAGTGCAGGCTACGCCGCAAGCGGCGAAAGGCGGCAGCATTTATCGCGAATGGGACCTGCTCGAATACTCGGCCGTGCCGATTCCGGAGAACCCGCAGGCGCTGACGCTCGCGATTCGCAAGGGAATGATTCACGACGCGGATCTTCGGCACTGGCTGATGTGCGATGTGATGGCGGCTTTAGTTCTTTAGGCGAGCGTCGAGGCGTAAGCCCGACGTGTGAGCCTGGCACGTCGGGCTTACGCCTCGACGCTCGCCAAATCTTGACTACCGAACCACCTAACCAACAGGAGTTTTCTCATGTCCGACACTCTCGTTCAAGACCGTTTCCAGACTCGCGACGAACTCGTTTCGTTCATCGAGCAGCAAGCAACCACGGCCATCGACAAGGCCGTGAATCTTTCACCGAAGGTCGAGCGGCGCGTTCCCTGGGTGACCAGCGGGCCGGTTGGCCGCGATTCCGAAGGCTACAGCGTGCTCAAGGCCGCCGCCTTCGCGCTCGGCTACATCGGGCCCGATCAGGCCAAGGAAGAGTTGCACGTTCACAATCAACTTCGCGATTTGTATCAGACCTACGGCTTCGTGCCGCACTGCGGGCATCAGTCTTTCCTGGTGCCGATCGCGACTAATCACCTACCGGCATTCGAGTCGCGCGGTGCCCGCCTTCGCGACGAGATTCGCCAGAAAATGACCTGCCACGCCGACAAGTTCGATATGGATGAAGCGAACTGGATTGGCCGCAAACTCGGCATCCGGACGAAAGCACTCGGCACCATCAGCGACCTGTCCGGTGGATCGCTGGTGCCGTTCCCGTTGCTCGGCGAGTTGATCGACCTGCAACGCAATCTGGAAGCCTTCGCGAATGCCGGTGCTCAAGAGATCGCGTTGCCGCCGAATGGACGCATGCAATTTCCAAAGTTGACCGGCGGCTCTACGGCTTACTGGGTCGGCGAAGGAACCGCGATCACCGAGAGCGAACCGACGACCGGCAATCTCGATCTGCAAGCGAAGAAGCTCGGCGTGTTCGTGAAGGTGAACAACGAACTTATGCGGTTCGCTTCACCGTCGGCTGAAGGTTTGATTCGCTACGACATGGCTCGTGTGGCGGCTCTTAAATCCGACCAGGCGATGTTGGAAGGAACCGGTGGCACGCAGATCAAGGGCTTGCTGACCTACAGCGGCATCACGTCGCACACGGCATCCAGTGTCGGTGCGAACGGAAATACTTTCCAGGCCGGCGATGTCGCCCTCATGGAAAGCAAGCTGCCCGATGCCGTGTCTACGCCGACGGCCTGGATGATGCGCAAGACCATGTATGCCGCCCTCATGAATCGGCGGGCCGATGCCGTCGATGCCGATGACGGCAAGGGATCGTTCCTGTTCCATCCGTCGCGCGGGGCTGCCGATGCGCCGCCGGCCGAGTTGTACGGCACCAGGGTCGTGCGTTCGTCGCAGATGTCCAACACGCGTGTGAAAGGTGCGTCGAGCAACCTGACGTACATGCTGCTCGGGTATTTCCCGGACTGGATCGTGGCACGATTGGGAGTGATGGAGTTCCTGGCCAGCGGCCTGGGCGATACTGCTTTGCAGAACGATCAGACTTACCTGCGTGGCATCCAGCACATCGACGCAGGACCAAGAAATGCCGCATCGTTCGTGTTGTGCGATTCGTTGAACGTTGCTTGATTCTTCCAGGCGAGCGTCGAGGCGTAAGCCCGACGTGTGAGACACTCGCACGTCGGGCTTACGCCTCGACGCTCGCCAAAACACCTAACCACCATCCAGGAGAACCCATGTCTACCGCAATCAACGATCTGAAAAACCAGGCACTCATCGGGGCCAGTGCGTACCCCGCCTCGGTGAACGACACGACCGGGGCGACGGCCATCGACATGATCGATGCCGATGGCCGATGTTTTGCGATTCAGGTGATCGGTGCCGTCGGCGGCACGTCGCCTTCGCTGACCGGCAAGATTCAGGAATCGAGCGACAACTCGACCTGGACCGACGTGACCAGTGCCACGTTCACCGTCGTCACGGCATCGAGCAGTTTGCAAACGATTGTGTTCGATCGAACGAAACGCTATCTGCGCCACCATCGCACGGTGTCGGGAACGACGCCGACGTTCTTGCTCGGCGTGCTGATTGGAGAGCAGAAGAAGACCGTTTGACTGTAGGGTGGGTGGAGGCTTTGCGGAACCCACCAGCGCGACATGGTGGGTTCCGCAAAGCCTTCACCCACCCTACCCAAAAGGACATCATCATGTCTCTCGACACTCTATCCAACGTCAAAGCCCGGCTCGGCATCACCGGCACGAGCGACGATACATTCATCGGCCTGCTGCAAGATTCCGCGGACACGGCCATCGCGAACTACTGCAACCGCGACTTTGAAGGTGGCACGTTTACGGAGTATTTTCCCGGTGGTTCGGAGTTTGTGCACCTGCGGAATTTTCCGGTGGCCACCGTCACCAGCGTGAAGGTCGATGCCAGTCGCGCCTTCGGTTCGGAGACGGTCGTCTCGACGAGTGACTACGTGGTTCAAACGGATCGCGGCGTGATCCAGTCCGTGGCCGGGCCATTCCTGCCGAGCAAACGCGGTGGCCTGGTGAACTCGGACATCAGCATCTGGACGCGAGGTCCACGTATCGTGCAAGTGGTCTACACCACTGCCACCAGTTCGGTACCGAACGATGTGAAGGAAGCCTACGCTCGTCTCGTCGGCCACTGGTATCGCCGGGTGAAGACTGAAGTGGCCAGCAACTTCCAGAATGTCAGCCAACAAAAATACGGCGACACGTTCGTGATCTTCGGTGGTGGAATCTCGGAGTGGCCAAAAGACGTAGCCGCACTCCTGTCCCCATATCGCGTCCCCCTGGTGTGAGAGAATCATGTCCATTCCGAACGATCTGTTGCCAACGACGTGCGACGTGTATCGCCCCTTCGGCGCGGCGACGGCAACCTACACGAACGTGCCTTGCCGGCTGGTCGGCGATCTGGTCCGCGGCGAATCGGACACTAACGATCTACGCTGGACGCACTACCTCGTCGTGCAACCAACCGCGGACATTCTCGACGGCTGCACGCGTTTGGCCCCTTCGAATGCCATCTCGTACTCGGATGGAGACGAAATCCGAGTACCAACCGGAGTGAGCACGCCCCGCTTCGTTGTGATCTGGGTCGTAACAGTCGATCAAGGAACGCCTCGCGAGTACAAACGTGCCTATCTCATGCGACATGTGGCGTGAGCACTACACTGATATCGATCGGGGCATCTAAGGAGCTGTCATGAACTCGCCGGTGATTCGCACCGCCACGGAGGCGGACCTTCTGTCGATCCACGAGATTTACAACTTCTATGTGCTGACATCGACGTGCACGTATCAACTTGAGCCAGAGCCGTTTGAAGATCGGCTGGCATGGTTCGCGAGTCACGGCGAACTGCATCCGGTCATCGTGTACGAAGTGGATGGAATGGTCGTCGGCTGGGGATCGCTGTCGGTCTGGAATAAGCGAGCCGGTTATGTCCGTACCGTGGAGGCCTCAATATACGTCCGGCAGCAATGGCATCGGCATGGCGTCGGCAAGGCGCTCTTGGGCGAATTAATTCTGCGAGCGAAGAGCCTGGGCCATCATGTACTCATCGGCGGTGCGAGTTCGGATCAAACGGCGAGCATCGCACTTCAGGAAAGCCTGGGGTTCGAGCGAATCGGCACGTTCCGCGAAGTCGGTTTCAAGTTCAACCGCTGGCTGGATGTGACGTACTTGCAACTCCGGCTGAATCGAGAGTCCGACGAGCCTGACGCGCGCCAGTGAAGGAATATCACAACGATTCCGTCCGCGTCGTGGACTCGATTGACGAACGTCGTGTAGTATTGTGGTTTGCCCGTCACTCGGGTCAGGCTCCCGACTTTATCTCGCCGAAGCTCGGCCTGGAGCGCGTTGGCGAGTTGATACTCTCGGGAGCGAGCGAACCGACGGTGAAGCTGGCTCGCGTGAAAAGCTCGTGATATCGTGTGAGCAACTCGCCAACTCAGGATAGTTCGGAGTTATCGTTCACTCGTATAAATCCTGGAGATCGGCTTCGGCTATTTCGATCAGGAATTTTCCCAACCGTTCTACCACGGCCTCGAAATATCTCGCTCCCTTGTCTGCCGTGCCGGCACTCGGATTGCCTACGCCAGTGTCTTCTGAGATTTGCGTCCAGCGGCGCGGCGACCACGCCCAGCCTTCGCGCATGGCCGCGATTTTCGGCTTGAGTTCGTGACCATCGCCTGCTTCGGAGAGCGGCAATACAAGTTCCGGAACGAGGTACATCATCACGCTCGTTTCCATCTCACCGGCATGGTCGCCGAGATCGCTGAAGAACGGCTTCTGATCGACGACTCGATACCAATTTACCGCACACAGGAAGATGCTAACCTGAGGCTGCAACTCGCGGATCATCTGGCGAAAATCGTTGCCACCGTGTCCGTTCAGCACCAGAAGCTTTTTCACTCCCTGACCTGCCAGACATTTCGCCAGGTCGCCGAGAATCGCGAGTTGTGTGCTCGGATTGATGTTCAAGCAGAGTGGAATATCGAGCTGGCCTGTCTGTACGCCGAACGGCACAGTGGGAAGCACGACGACCTTGGCCCCGGCTACACACGCCCGTCGCGTGGCCTCGGCGGCGATGTGGTCGCATTGAATCGTATCGGTGGCATACGGCAGGTGATAGTTGTGGGCCTCGGTCGCACCCCACGGCAGCACGGCCACCTCGGGCACGGAGTGCTTGATCGTCTTCCAGGTCGTCTCGGCAAGAATGTGCGGTCGTCGAAGCATGTTGAGTCTCCAGCCAAATCTTTAATAGAAGCCTACAGTGAAAGAATGCAACCGTCCCATCAAGGCACAACGCGTTTCTCGAATCGTGTGGCCGACTATGTCCGCAGCCGGCCACGTTACCCGGACGGCCTCCTGGATATACTGCGCTCCGACGCAGGACTAACGACCAATACGGTGATCGCCGACATCGGCTCGGGGACCGGCTTCTCCGCGGAACCGTTTCTGAAGAATGGCAACATCGTGTATGGAGTGGAACCGAATTCGGAAATGCGTTCGGCGGCGGAAACCTTGCTCGCGGCGTATCCCAATTTCCACAGTGTAAATGGCACGGCCGAAGCAACGACGTTGCCCGATCGCAGTATCGACCTCATCGTGGCTGGCCAGGCGTTTCACTGGTTCGATCCGCCGAAAGCTCGTGAGGAGTTTCGTCGCATACTTCGCGAGAATGCGACAGTCGTCTTGTTCTGGAACACGATCCAAGAAAGGCTGACACCGTTCATGCGGGCGTACTCGAATCTGCTGCATCAATTCGGCACGGACTTCAAGGAGGTTGTTCACACGAACGTGGATCGAGCACAGTTGCAATCGTTTTACGGAGGAGATTTCGTTAAACATACGCTGCCGAACGAACAACGATTTGACCGCGAGGGGCTACGTTCGCGAATGCTTTCGAATTCCTACACGCCGCCGGTAGGTCATCCGAACTACGAGCCGATGCTGGCTGAACTCGACCGAGTGTTCGAGGAGAATCAGGAAGAGGGCGAAGTGCGAATGGTGTATGGGACAGAGGTCTATCTGGGGACATTGTGACGGTGAGGAGTGGCACGAATCTCAGATCTTGAAGAGTCGCTTCGTGAACGGGAGGGGCTGAGATTGTCGCCTTTCGCTCCGCGAAAATGCGAAGCGAGCCATCCGAGTGCATTCAATGCCAACCCGAGCGGCAGGCCCGCTCTTTCATGGAGGGCTTGTGCATTAATCCACCGCGATCCCATTCGGCGTAGTTCAGGTTTCCAACCTGAGCGAGCCGATGGCAGAGGTAGCTCAGGTTGGAAACCTACGCTACCTCCGCCATCGGCGTTTCAGGACTCCTCTTTGTGTTAAATCACTTCGCCGCCCGCCACGCTCGAAGCACGCCTTCGCGACCAACCGAGAGCAGCACGCGGTCGGAACGAAACGCCACCAGAAGCACGACGTCCGAATGACCGGCGAGGGCCGCGCGTTCCTGGCCCGTCTCCGGATCGCGCAGGCGTACGGAGCGATCCACTCCGGCGGAAGCGAGTGTCCGACCATCGGCGGTAAAGGCAAGTGTTCCAATTGGATCGTTCAGCCCGGCCGGCGAGGGTCGTTGCCGAATGACGAGTGCCTGACGCGAAGGATGCGGCTTGCCATCGATCGGCAGCGGCTTGGCCACGATCTCCCAGACCTTCACTTGGCCCCCTTCATCGGCAATTGCCATCGCCCATTCTTTGGCAGTATCGCCCGGCTGAATCGATACCCCCGAAATGCGTCGAGGATGAGCGAGCACCTGGCCGAACAGCATTTCTCCCGTTTCGGTGTCCCAGATTTGAAGCGCGGTGCCACCGGCGGAGACGAGCTTCTTGCCATCCGGACTAAATTCGACGATCGATAGCCGGCCGATCGCCTCGGTGAGCGGGAACCGAGTTCGTCCGGAGCGCAGGTCGAGCCACTGCAGTTGGCCATCATCCGTTGTCAATACGAGATCGTTGCCGTGAATCGCAACAGCATAGGCGGAAACCTTGGCGAGCCGCGTTGGTGCTTCGTCATCTCGCCAAAGATAAACTCCCGTAGCCGTTGCCGCGACGACAATCGAACCATCGTCGTTGCTGGCGACGGCAAGCGGCGGTTGATCCAAGCCCGCTAAAGTCCGTGACGGCTCCGGTTCGATCGCTGTCGTGGGCCCGCCGAGTTTCCAAACCTTCACCAAGCGTGAGATTTTTTCGCCGACGACGAGCGTATTCCCATCGGCACTGATCGCGGCGGACGTCAACGGTGCTCGAACGTCTAACTCGACCACTTCTTCGCGTTGCCCGGAGAAATTCCACAAGCGGATCGCACCATCCTGGCCGCCGCTCACGACTGACAGTCCATCGGTACCGAAACTGACGCTCCGAATGGCCCGCGTTGCATCCGAGATGCTCGGCCGCGGCTCTTTTTCCGGTCGAAAGACGGCTCGCTCTTGCAAAGTGGCGATGTCCCAGAGACGGACGGTGCCATCGCGTCCCCCACTCACCAGGCGTTTGCTATCCGGTGAAAATGCCAGGTCGTTGATTGCCAATCCGGTGTGTCCGCGCAACACGCCGGCCTTGCGATCGGTCAACGGGCGATAGAGCTGAATGACCGGTTCGTCCTCGTCTGGGTCGGCGTTGCCAGCGGCGGCCAGAAAATTACCATCGTGCGAGGCAACCAGCGCGAGTACGTGCTTCTTCATCTTGAAGAGTTCGACGGCCTTGCCGCCTCCAGGCGACAACTCCCACTTCAAAACGCGGCCATCGGAGCCGCCGGAAAACAGGCCTTCGTCGGACCAGGCCAGGGCCCAGACTGTGCCAGCGTGATTTTTCAGAACCCCCGTCGAAGTCAGTTTCAGCACACCAACTCCGCCCTGGGTCGGGTAGTCCCATAGCCGCACGAGCCCGTCGGCACCCGCGCTCGCCAGCCTCAACCCATCGGGAGAAAAGGTTACGGCGTTCACGCTGTTCGTGTGACCGGAAAGCGTGTGAGCTGGCGCGAGCTGTTTCGCCAAAGTTGGCGTTTCGTTCGGCAGAATCCACATCATGACCGTGTTATCGCCGCCGGCCGTCGCGACCGTTCGGCCGTCCGCTGCGAACGCCACGCCGTGTACCGCCAACTTGTGGCCTGCCAAGACGAACAACAATCGCTTCGCCTCGACATCATAAATTCGAACCATCGGGTCGAGCCCGCTGACCGTGGCAACGCGTTTTCCATCCGGCGAATGCACGATCCGAGAAACCGGGGGAGCACCGTTCGCTCCTTGATGCACGCCGATGACCTGTTCGGTCACCAGGCATTGCCCGCGAATGTATCGCCAGGTGAAATCGCGCAGTTCTTCCTTGCAGATGCGAGTATTGTCCAGCAAACGCAACGCCCGCTGCGGATCCCTCTCGCCGAGTGCGGCCGCCTTAAAGAGTTGCAATGCGTAGACCCCTCGCTCCGCTTCGAGCTTCTGAGCTTCGGCCTCCAGGCGCGCCTTGTCCGCAGCCGCCTTTTGCTGCTCGGCTTTCAATCGTTCTTCGTTGGCAATTCGCTGTTCCGCGAGGGCGACGGCCTGGGCCTGCATTGCCGTGCGAGCTTTTTCTTCGACTTCCGTTGCCGCCAAGCGCAACTCGAAGTTGTAATACAAGCTGAGGCCCAGGAGCAGGGCGACGGTGGTAATACTCGTGGTAACCAGGACGCTCGCGGCCGGATGGCGGTTCATCCACTTGATGCCACGCTCCCACCGGCTCACCGGACGAGCAGTGATCGATTCGCCTTTTTGAAATCGCCTCAGATCGTCCGCCAATTCGCCAGCAGTTTCATATCGCTTGATCGGATCTTTCTGCAAACACTTCAGGCAAATGGTTTCCAAATCGCGTGGGAGCTTGGCCCGCAATTTCGACGGGGGAACCGGATCGTCCGCCATCACCTGCAACACCGTGTCGAGCGCCGTCTCCCCCCGGAAGGGCGGTCGGCCCGTCAGCAGTTCATACAGAATCGCACCGAGCGCATAGATGTCCGTGTGTGGCCCAACCAAGCGATTCTTCCCTGCTGCCTGTTCGGGTGCCAGGTAGCTCGGCGTACCAATCACGGCTCCCGTTCTCGTGTGGACGGCCGGTGCCGTCCGTTCGGAATCTCCGGACCACGACGTGTCCGGATCGACCCGCTTGGCGAGTCCAAAGTCCGTGATCTTCAGTGCAGAGTGTGGAACCCGAAATGCCCCATGAATTCCCTTACTCAAATCGGCCGCCTGAATGCCGGACTCCGCGGTCAGCAGCACGTTGGCCGGTTTTAAATCCCGATGCACGATGCCGCGATCGTGCGCATACTGCATGGCCCGGGCGATTGCTTCGATGAGGTCGGCTGCGGGTTTGGCGGGCCAGGGTTGACCGGTAAGCAGGCCCGCCAGCGTTCCCCCGCCGATGTACTCGAATGCCAGGTATGGCCGCCCCTGCGACTCGCCGACGTCGTAAATCTGCACGATGTTCGAATGCTGGAGCGCCGCCACCGCCTCGGCTTCACGACGGAATCGATCGCGTTCCGATGTCCCCGCATGTTCGCCGCTCAGGATCATCTTGAGAGCAACTGCACGATTCAGGCCGATTTGCCGGGCGAGATAAACGACACCCATTCCGCCGCGACCGAGTTCGGAGATGATCTCATAGCCGGGTACGGCCAGACGAAGCGAATCAATCGAAGGCTGGCTATCCTGCGTTGGGCTGTCGCCGGCCGTCAAAGTGGCATAGGGTTGCAGGGGCCGGGCGGGAGGAAGGTGAAAATCGCCGGTGGCAGAAAGATGTTCCGGCGTGTCCGTGAGTGAAGAATCCGCCGGATCGAGCGACGGATCGTTCGAGTCCAGCCGGGGATTCTCGGGCTCCGGCACTGGCGCTACGGGGTCCATGCCATGTATTGTCGGAACTGGGCGGTCAATGCCCAAGGGGGACTTCACCATCCTGTATAGACGACGCAACCCGCCAGGATGTTCGGTCACGAGATTGAAACAACGGCTGGCGGAACTTTGTTCGGCTGGTATGTTGCAACTCGGGGTCGCGCATGAGATAATCTTTCTCATGCGCTTCTCTCTCCTTTTCGCGTTGATGGTGCCCGTCTTTGCCGTCGGGCAATTCCCCACGCCTGAGCAGTACGACGCCAAGATTAAGGCGAAGGATCGCGAACATTGGGCATTTCGACCCGTCGCCAGGCCTGCCGTACCGACACTACGCGATCCTCAATCTGCTATCCGGAATCCCATTGATGCGTTTATCCTCGCAAAGCTGGAGGAGAAAGGCTGGCAGCCCGCACGTGCTGCCGAGCCGAGAGCCATTCTTCGCCGCATTTATCTCAACCTCTCGGGGCTTCCTCCCACGCTGGAGGAGCAAGACGCATTTTTGCGAGATCCGTCGCCGAATGCCCTCGATCGCGTGATTGACGATTTGCTTTCGCGGCCCAATTATGGCGAACGTTACGCCCGCCGCTGGCTCGATCTTGCTCGATATGCGGACACGAACGCCTACGAGCGCGACGCCATGAAGCCCAGCGTTTGGCGTTATCGAGACTACGTCATCCGTTCGTTCAACACCGACAAACCCTACGATCGCTTTCTCAAGGAACAGATCGCCGGCGACGAACTTGCTGACGCTTGCGTTGAAACGATCATCGCCACGGGATTTCATCGCCTCGGCCCCTGGGACGACGAGCCGGCTGATCCGGTCACCGATCGCTTCGATCAACTCGACGACATGGTTTCGACCACGAGCCAGGTTTTCCTTGGCCTCACGGTCGCCTGTGCCCGTTGCCACGATCACAAGTTCGAACCGCTGACGATGCACGACTACTACAAGTTGGTGGCCGTGTTCGACCCGTTGAAACGACCACAAGCGGGCCGCACGGATATGGACGCACTCGCCATCACTCGCCATCAACGTGCGGCCTTCGCCAGGCGCGATCGTGCGATTGCGGACCTGATCCGCCAGAACAACGCGGCGCGATTGCTGGCTGGAGGGGGCTATAATCTCGCATCGACACAGATTGATGCGTTGAAGCGGGATACCCCCGACCCACCGCTCGGGTACTTCATGACGGAGCCCTCCCCCAGCGCACCAATGACCACGATCCTGCTGCGTGGCTCGGTCTCTCGACCGGGAGCGAAAGTCGGGCCAGGCGTGCCCACCGTGTTGGCCGAGAAACAGCCCGAGTTCTTGAAGCCCGATTCTCTCACCACGCGGCGGCGTCTGTCGCTTGCAAATTGGATCGCCGAGCCTTCCAACCCCTTAACGGCCCGCGTCATCGTCAATCGCGTCTGGCAATGGCACTTTGGCGATGGCCTGGTTCGGAGTGAAAGCGATTTCGGCACTCACGGCGAAAAACCCTCGCACCCGGAACTGCTCGATTGGCTGGCCGACTGGTTCATTCGCGAAGGCTGGTCGATCAAGAAACTTAACCGCCTGATTCTGGGCAGCCATACTTATCGCCAGTCCACGCAGCCCTCCGGACTCAAGACGCAACCTACGGTCGATCCTGAAAATCGGCTGCTCTGGAAGTTCCCCTATCGCCGGTTGGAAGTTGAGGCGATCCGCGATAGCGTTTTGGCAGTCAGTGGCCGGTTGAATCGAGAGATGACTGGGCCTGGCGTCTTCCTGCCAATTCCGAAGGAGGCACTTGAAGGAAACAGCGACCCGGCCACGGTGTGGAAACCGTCCGACGAACGCACGGCCTCGCGGCGAACGATCTATGCCGTGGTGAAACGAGCCTTGACGAACCCATTGCTTGAAACGCTCGACCTGTGCGACACTGCCCGCAGTTCCGCGAAGCGAATGACGACCACTGTTTCGCCGCAAGCCCTGACCTTATTCAACGGCGACTTCATTAATCAACAAGCGAGGCATCTCGTTGATCGTCTCGAACGCGAAGCGGGAACCGATCCGTCCAAACAGATCGACCTCGCTTATCGTTTGGCTCTGTGCCGCCCCGCGACGACAAACGAAATCGCGAAACTGACCGAATTCCTCGCGAAAGCTGGCAATGGCCGACAGGCCCGCGAGCAACTCGCCCGGGTGATTTTGAACTTGAATGAGTTCGTCTATCCGGATTGATAGTAGGACAGGCCTCCCGGCCTGTCTCTGCTCAGACAGGCCTCCCGGCCTGTCTCTGCTCAGACAGGCCGGGAGGCCTGTCCTACCTCAAAACAGTCCCAAGATTGGTCCGCCGTGTTCAACGAGGCCACGCGGGCGATCCAGGCTATCGCGATACTGCGTGTTCGGGTCGATGCCGAGCGCGTGATAGAGAGTCGCGATCAATTCGAAGGGATGTACCGGATTCTTCTGCGGAAAAGCGCCATTCCGATCCGATTCTCCGTAGGCCTGGCCGGGCATCACGCCTCCGCCTGCAATCAGGCACGTGTAACAAGACGGCCAGTGGTCGCGGCCACCGGGACCAACGTTGTTCGTCGTCTGTGCCCCGATTCTCGGCGAACGGCCAAACTCGCCAACCATCACCACCAGGGTCGTTTCGAGAAGCCCACGTTCCGCCAAGTCTTCGATCAGGGCCGACGCCGTCAGATCGAACACCGGGCAGCGCCAGTTCTTGAGCCTCGGAAAATTATTGCGATGCGTGTCCCACGATCCATCTGGGCCAGCGACCGGTTCCGAATCCGAGCCGGCCGGCCAGTTCACCTGAACGAACCGCGTGCCGGCCTCGATCAATCGTCGGGCCAGCAGGCAGCTCTGGCCCCAACGCGTCCGGCCATAGCGATCGCGAACTCGTGGCTCTTCGTCGTCCAATTGAAATGACTTGGCAGTCGTCGCGCTTCCCAGCAATGCCAGCGAG
>Ga0105044_10005502_pt1 | contig 17408 bp, 4 predicted proteins | sample MAT01_FD_78092 | JGI IMG/M metagenome (GOLD analysis project Ga0105044, IMG submission 78092) | Freshwater microbial communities from Lake Fryxell liftoff mats and glacier meltwater in Antarctica - MAT-01 | ecosystem: Environmental > Aquatic > Freshwater > Ice > Liftoff microbial mat | place...
ATAACCCACCCAAACCCAACTGCCCCAATCGTCCCAAAATCCTCACTCAACACTCAACACAAAAAAATAACCCACCCAAACCCAACTGCCCCAATCCAACTCAAAACTTAACACTTAAAACTCAACACTCAACACAAAAAAAAATAACTCACCCAAACCCAACTGCCCCAATCATCCCAAAATCCCCACTCAAAACTCAAAACTTAACACTTAAAACTCCACACTCAAAACAACCTCTTTTCCATCAAAACAATATTCTCCACATGTGTAGTTTGGGGAAACATATCTACCGGCTGCACCTTTGTGACCTTATACTTTTCATCAAGCAAAGCGATATCCCTCGCCTGTGTTGATGGATTACAGCTTACGTAAACGATCTTCTTTGCCCCGCTTTCAAGCAGTCGCTTCGTTACGTCTGCATGCATTCCAACCCTTGGAGGATCAGTAATAATAATATCCGGCTTGCCATGCAGAGCAAAAAAATCATCCACTAGAACATCCTTCATATCGCCGGCAGTAAACGCAATATTGCTTATTCCATTTAAAGCTGCATTATTAAATGCATCTTCTATTGCTTCAGGTACCGATTCAATCCCAACAACCTTTTTGGCATTTGCTGCAACAAACAATGCAATGGTTCCGGTTCCGGTATATAAGTCATACACAGTATCTTCCTTTTCTATTCCTGCAAATTCTCTGGTCTTTTTATAAAGTTCGTAAGCTTGCTTCGGATTTGTCTGATAAAAGGACTTAGGACCGATCCTGAATTCAAGACCTTCCATTTCTTCAGTAATAAAAGCATTTCCTTTCCAGGTAATAATGTCAAGATCGTACATGACATCATTTTTCTTTGTATTAATCGTGTAAAGCAAGGAAGTAATTTGCGGGAATGTTTCGCCAAGACCATCCAAAAGCCCTGAAATATCCGTGTTCATCTCAGTTACGCTTAATATGACCATCCATTCCCCCGCGATCGTATTTCGAATCATCAGGTTTCTAAGAAGTCCGGTCTGCCTTATAATGTCATAAAATTGAAGCTGCCTGTCTTCAGCATATTTTTTAACGAACAACCGAATCTTATTTCCCGTTTCATCCTGAAGGTGACACGTGCGGATGTCCAGTACTTTATCGAACCTTCCGGGAATATGAAATCCAAGTGCATTGCGGTTATCAAGCTTCTCTTCGCTATTGATCTCTGCTTCGGTGAGCCATCTTGCAGATGAAAAAGTGTACTCCATTTTATTGCGGTAATAAAACGGTTCCGGAGCGCCAAGTATCGGAGAAATTTCCGGAAGCTCTACTTTCGCAATTCGGGTGAGAGCGTCGGTTACAGTTTTCTGTTTATGGATAAGCTGATTCTCATAACTGATATTCTGCCATTTACAGCCACCGCAGGTACCGAAGTGCTCACATACCGGATCGATTCTTAAAGGACTGAACGTATGAAAATGAATAGGCCTGCCTTGCCTGAACCCGCTTTTTTTACGGGTTATCTGAACGTCTACAACATCTCCTGTGACTGTGTGTTCAACAAAGACAACGATTCCTTCATGTCGCGCAACTCCCATCCCTTCCGAGGCAAGTCCTGTTATTTCAAGATTTGGATAAATAAGTTGCTTCTGCGATCTGGCCATGAATATAAATGAGGCCGCAATTTCCGGAAATTGCAGGAAACATGAGCACAAAAACTAACTTTGCATTGTTAACCGCTTACCAACGGTCATTTATGAGGAATTCAAGCATTACCCAAAAAACAAATGAGGATTATATCAAGATGGAAGAGTCGGCCAGCGCCCACAATTACCATCCTATACCAGTAGTTCTAGAGCGAGGCGAAGGCGCAAATGTGTGGGACGTAGAAGGGAAAAAATACTACGATTTCCTTTCCGCTTATTCTGCCGTTAACCAGGGCCATTGTCATCCGCGCATTATAAAAGCACTTATCGAACAGGCGCAGCTTCTTACGTTAAGCTCCCGTGCTTTTCACAATAAAGAATTTGCTGAATTCTCAGAATACATCACCCGATATTTTGAATACGATCGTTTTCTTCCGATGAACACAGGTGCTGAAGCTGTGGAAACCGCCATCAAAGCATGCAGGAAATGGGCTTATCAGAAAAAAGGAATTCGCGGGAACTGCGCTAAGATTATTGTCTGCGAACAGAATTTTCATGGCCGCACCATTTCCATTGTTTCCGCTTCGACCGACCCGGATTCACGTGCGGACTTCGGACCGTTCACCCCTGGCTATATTATTATTCCTTATAACGATACGGACGCGTTGCGGAATGCCTTGAAAGATCCTGATGTTGCAGGTTTTCTCATTGAACCGATCCAGGGAGAAGCTGGCGTTGTTGTTCCGGATGACGGATATCTTGCAACGTGTTTTTCGTTGTGTGAAGCGGCCAACGTGTTGTTTATCGCAGATGAAATACAGTCGGGAATCGCACGCACAGGGAAGCTGCTTGCCTGCGACCATGAAGATGTGAAACCCGACATTCTTATTCTTGGGAAAGCGCTTTCCGGAGGTGTGTATCCAGTTTCTGGGATTCTGTGCAGAGATGAAATCATGTTGTGCATAAAACCGGGTGAGCACGGCTCAACTTACGGCGGAAATCCACTTGCCTGCAGGGTTGCGCATGCTGCGTTGGAAGTAGTGCGGGATGAGAACCTCGCAGAAAATGCTGCAATACTTGGCGAGTATTTCAGGAAAGAGCTTAGGAAAATACCTTCGCCCCGCATAAAAACCATACGCGGGAAAGGACTCCTTAATGCTATCGTTATTGACGAAATCGACGGAATTACTGCCTGGGATATTTGTATCAACATGATGGAAAGAGGCTTGCTGGCCAAACCCACTCACGGCGACACCATCCGTCTTGCTCCTCCGCTCGTTATAAATAAAACACAGCTTCAGGAATGTATTTCGATAATCAGGGATGCTATCCTATCGTTTGATAAAGTTGAATAGCCCCAAAAAAAGAATCGCCGTTATCGATCTCTTAAGAGCAATAACAGCGACTCATATAAAGGTGGTGATTTGTGATCTCCTCTTTCTAACCTGAAGCCAAAGTTAACGTGATTATGACACTATGGATTCATAAAAGCCGGGACAGAATAAAGGACAATGTGATTTTCGCCAGCGTGGACATAATCGTGGACAATTAAAGTAATATGTTAATTTTCAACAATTTAATAAAGTACTATGCAGAATTCCGCCGTGATTTTTTTGAAAAAAGCAGAGCCGAGGTGCACATGGAGAAATTAACATTGCAGAATTGAGAACAATGAAGAAGTACGGCGGGGCGCTTTTGGTTTGTTTGATTTTCTCTTTTTCTTCCTGCAACAATGAGCTAAAAAAAGAAAGTAATAGTCAAGGTGAGCCTGATTCTTTAAGGCTAATGCTTACCTGGCTGGCTGAGTTTGATTCCATTTACAAAAAGGATTTCGACACAGAGGATGCTGCTGGATTGGATTCTGTCATAAGGGACGGCATAATGAGCAATGTGGAGGTAATCCCGACAGAAAAGCTTGAAGAAATGGCTTTGATGTACGGTAGACTATTTGGCAATTCTGAACTCCAGAAGTCCTACACAAATGAATGGCTGGGTGAAGTAAAAGTTCGCAAAGCTGAATTTGGTCCTGCGACAGACTATTTCGAGGCTGCTTTAAAGGGCTACAGCGCTGTTCCCGATAGCATAGCAATGGGCCGGGTCAACAACTGGCTTGGAGCAATAAGCTCATATAAAGGTGATCACCTTGCGGCATCAAACTATCATTATAAAGCATTAACTATTTACGAAAAGCTAAAAGACTCATCAGGAGTAATTTCTTCTCTGCGCGAGATTGGTGGTGCATTCGTTTTACAGCAAAAATATCCCGAGGCTATCAGCCTCTTCTCTATCTCACTTAAATACCATGAGCGTCAGAAAGATTCAATAGGAATTGCTGTAATGTACTCATCTCTCGGTGACGCGTATCACCAGATTGGCAAATACAAGGAAAGCCAGATCGCGATGGAAAAAGCCCTGGAGCTTTATAAGCTTACCGGCTACCTAACCGGTATTGCTGAAGGATATAACAACCTGGCGATATCTAACATGAGTAGCGGTGAATTTGAAACTGCCAAAGTCTATTTGCATAAAGCCCTTGAAATGGGCGATTCGCTCGGCGATCCTCGTCAGAAGCCGGTTGTAATGTTCAACCTTGGAGTTTGTTATATGGAAACAGAAAACTTTGAAAAAGCAAGGAGTTGGTTTCTGGGTTCAATAAACGAAGCGACGGTGCAAAACCAGAACGGTGAGGTTGTCCTTAGGAATTACAAGAAGCTGGCGGAGATGGAAGAATTCGGGAAAAATTACAGGGAATCGCTTGGTTACTATAAAAAATATTCAGCAACCAGAGATTCGATTTACTCCCTGGACAATGCAAGGGCGATTGAGGAGCTTAAGGTAAAATATCAGACCTACCAGAAAGAACAGCAACTCAGTAAAACCAACCAGGAAAAGAAAAGTAGCGAGCGAAGGGTTATCTTTCTTTCCTCGGCACTTGCTTTCGTGGTGCTATCAATTATCGTTTTTATATGGTTTGTCATTGATCGCAACAAGCGCAATAAGCAACTGCAAAAAATCGAAACTGAACTTAGAAAAAAGGAGCTCGACCACGTAAAGCAGGAACTGGAGTTTAACAGAACCCAACTTTCCGACTTTACGCTCCACCTTAAAGAAAAATCCCAGCAGATAATCACACTTGAAGAGCAACTTGTAAAGGGTTCCAGAACTGTAGTTGACATTGGTGCTGCCAAAGCGGAAAACCAGGAAAGCATTTATGGAATAAAGATCCTTACCGACGAGGATTGGTCAAGATTTAAAAAATACTTCGACAAAGTGTTTCCTGGAATGATTCAAAAACTACGTGATCTGCAGCCTGATATAACGTCTGCTGAACAAAGGCTGTTTATGCTTATCCGGCTAAATACCGAATCCCGGGAGATTGCCGATATGCTAGGAATTTCCCCCGAAAGCGTTCGCAAAACCAAGTATCGCCTTAAAAAGAAGCTCCAGCTTGTGGAAGACAATTCACTGGATGATTTTATCAGGAATTTCGGAGTGCCTGAGCAAGAAGCCATTAATCTCCCAAACTAAAAAACCAGGACATCCTTAGATGGCCTGGCTTGCGAACAGTTTAGGTTAGGTTAGTTGACGGCTACTGCCCGTTTCTACAGTTACGAATACAGCCTTATACAGTTACGTTTCTGTCGAATAATCACAACAAAGTTTAGATGGTTAAATAGTGTCTGTCCACAGAGTAAGGAGTCTGAAATATAGAGGCTTCTGATTAGGCGCACGACGACCGAAAAAGCGCAGTCCTGCTTTTGGGCGGAATGAGCATTTTTCGGACTAGCGCAACGACATCAGGAGACTCTATAGACAGACTCTAAATAGAGTCTTAATGCTTAACAAACACCCTAAAAGTCCTGGTTTCTTTTGCAAGAATAAGAGTTGCATGATATATCCCATTGCTAATCCCTTCAAGACTTATCATTTCTCTCCCCGCTAAATTCGTTTCCAACAACGTCCTGCCCTGCAAGTCAAAGAGCATGAATCGACTGGCACCTGCCTGATCATCACCGCAGTAAATAAAACCACTTGCCGGATTTGGATAAACCTGAAGATCTGATGCACCGAAAACGGCTATATTAGTCGTGATGTCACGTATTGTAATAACAATGGACGCGCTATACGAACAAGCATCTTTGTAAGCGGTAGCCGTAACGTTATAAACACCGGGGCTTGGATAATCATATGCAAAAATTAAAGAATCCCCGACAAAAGATCCGTCTCCCATATTCCAGGCAATTGAATCCGGATTTTCGCAAAGCGCAGTAAAAACAATAGCTGGCTCATGTATATCGATATTATCACGGTCAGGACTTATTGAGAAAGGAAAACCGGGAAAGGGTAGAATTTCAATAGCTTGTTCGAAGGATGAGCCATATTCGTTGGAAAACACCAGGCGATAAATTCCCGGAATGAGTGAACCGAGCTCAAAAACTCCAGCAACCTCCGGAAAGGTTGTTATGCCCGAACTGTCAATATTGGCAAAAGACAGATCCCAGGATGCTTCCGAATTGATCGTTATTAAAATACTACCATCATTTCCCAAACAACTTTCCTGCACAGAATAAAGATCGGGCGCTGGTTTGAAGTGAGCGATAAACCTTAGTGAATCGGTCAATGGATTAAAAGTATAGTCGTAGCTGGCGTTCCTTAGGTTATGAATAATCCCAAGCTTTACATCTTCAAGTATTATCTGCCCCGCATCAGGAAAATTTATAAGCTCCTCAACTTTCATCGTCTGGCTTCCTTCAATGGCAACAATCGAAAGTTGAATATCAACATCATAAGTAAGAGGTGGCAGCGCCTGGATTGAAAAATCTCTCAATCCGATGCGGGTTGCCAATGACAAAATCACATTGCCCGGAAGCTTTGGAGCATCAAGAAGACTATCTACTCCGGCAGTTGCGCCCTGTTTAAAGGCCAAAAGTGTTTCATTAAATGCATTCCCTGCGCCGCTCACGCTTATCCAGGCTCTCTGATAAATCTGCTCATCCTGGGAATTCCCAATATTGAAAATAAATGAAAAAACGGTGGTAAGTGAAACACAAAAAACTTCTTTCGCTCTGAATTTCATCATCAATTATCTCTACGAAAAATACGGGTAATCGTTCCTGAAAAAAAGCCCGAAATATCCGGATGGACATTTCGGGCTAAATTTTCTGATGATCTTAATTAACGGGCAACGGTAAGGCGTGCCGAAGTGCTAAAAGTCTTTCCGTTAAGCAAAAGCTGATATACACCCGCAGAAAGTCCTGACACCTCAAGCTCAATAACAGCAGAACGATCCGGGTTTTCATACTCACGCGTCATCACAAGCCTTCCTGTTCCGTCAAGAATGTTAAGAACAAGCTTCGTTTCCTTTTCAGGAAGATTTAATCTGATTGAAGTTGAAAATGTTGCCGGATTAGGGAAGATTGAGAAAGCCTGATCCTTCATTGAATAAATCCCGGTTGCAGTTCCTTTTACAAGGATCTCAATCGTTTTTACATCCATACAATTCGCATTCGATGCAATGAACGTTACTACATAAGTTCCGGGAGACGTATATAAGTGCGTTGGATTTGCCTCACCAGTTACGATTGTCCCGTCGCCGAAATTCCAGGTACTATCAGTTGCACCGGTATAAGAGGCATGGAAATGAATTGCGTCCTCATTAACATCAACAGTTGTTTCACTTGCATTGATGCTTGCCGAAACAGTAGCTCCCGATGCGATCTCTAAAGACTGGTGAACCAAGGTGCCAAAGTTATTGGTTAGTTCCACGGTGTAAATACCTCCAGGCAGATGCTCAACTACTGTCGTTCCTGTAAATGCCTCAGCTTGAGCAACAGATTGTCCATTGGAATTCGAAATATTGTAATTCCAACCTGAAGCAGAAGAACTGTGAATGGTAATTGCCCCGTCATTGGATGCACAACTCTCTGTAGAAGCAGTAAGAACAACTCCTGGTTTGAAGTGAAGTCTGAAACGGTTCGCATCGGTTTCCTTATCATAATCATAGGTGTAAACCGGGTTGTTTCTTAGATTATGAAATAGACCAAGTTTTACATCCTCGAGAATGATCTGAGCAGTTTGGTCGATATTGTCAACACGTTTCAGCTTCATTATCTGTGGTCCGTTTTGAGTTGCCTCCAAACCAAGCATTACCGTTTTATCTGCACTAAGAGCACCTAATGCCTGAATAGCGAAATCTTCAGAATCAATTCTAGAGAAGAAGGCAAGGTTTTCATTTCCGCGCAGTTTCTTAGCATCGTATGACTGATCCGCTCCATCTGTCGCATCACCCTTGAATGCGATAAGTGTTTCGTTATAATCGCCTTCCGCTGTAGTTACATTCATCCATAACCTTTCGATCATTTCTGGTTCGAAGAATTCCTGGTTGGCTGTAGAGCGCATGTTATTGCTGAAGTTGATGTTGGCTCCTGAGCTTGCTTCAATAAAGAAACCTTGTCCTGAAGCAATATGCCCGTTAAATGGTGCGCCGCTATTCGGACCAACGAAGCCCAAGCCGTTCCAAACTCCATAATCGGAGGGAGCATAACCCGAACCTCCCGTATTATCATCATCCCAAAGGTAGATTGCCCCACCAGTGATGGAAGGATTGGCAGTTACAAAAGTTGTTGCGTTGATCGCGCTTGGATAAGGATTTCCGATAAGGTTGCAAGGTGTATAAGCCCCAATGATCATCGGTCCAAAAGAAACCGGACCATTGTTCGCAAGGCCGTTGAAACTAGCTGTGCCGGTTCCTGCGGCAATGTATCCGCGTCCCGGAGTCATTGCCCCGCCCAATGCATAAGCTACCCAACCGTCTCTTAACCCTTCGATATCAGTTCCTGTAGCGTCGTTAGGGTTGTAGATGTAGCGGTTACCTCCAAGCGAGTTTATGTAGCCATTTGAAATTGGCGAAGCCCAGAAGTTATATGTTGCAAGATTAAAGGAACCGGTTCTGCGAACTATAACATTTCCCGTCACCGAACCTCCTGCTCCCGGCGTTGCGGTGCCGTGCATAAGCGATCCGCCGCTGGCGATAACCACACCACCATTGGTGGCAAGGCTCGCACCCGAAGCAATATTCAATACACCATTGAAGATGCTTGACCCGGTATTTACCGCCGCAGCTCCAGTGATGCTTATAATTCCGCCTCCATTAACCATGGTATTTGTAGATCCGGCCCAGTTTCCGCTTACAAAAAGCGTGTAACCTGCCGGAACTGTAATGCTCGTTCCGGCATTAAAGGTGATGTTCTTACAAAAACCATTGCCCGGAGTAACAAATGAAGGACTGTAGGTTCCGAGTGTAATACGGATATTGTCTGAGGCTCCTGGCTCAATTGAAGGTGTCCAGTTTCCTGGGTTATGCCAGTCCTGGCTCACCGAACCATTCCATATAAACGTACCGTTGAAAATCTCCCCGACCTGAAAGTCCCCGAAAGTTGTGGCACCAGTAAACTGAACAGACGTGGAAGTCCGGGTTCCAATCGTTGGATACGTCCATGCTCCACTGTACTTACCAACCGAAAATGCTGAAGTATTAGCACCACCATCAACATCAGCTGCCACAAAGTTGAAAACTGCATTGTAAGAAGTGAATCCTGTTACTCCCGCATTAAATAACGTCCAGGTACGATTAACAGATTTAGCTGCGTCAAGTGTTGAAACGGCAATATTTGAATGATCTCCTGCCGTCGTCGACGCCATTATATTACCTGAGTTATTTGTAGATCCTACAAACGTGATCGTTAGAGGGGTGTACCGATTTATATCTCCTATCTCATACTGCTTGCTAACCGTGCTTGCAGCAATGAATTTCTGGAAACTTCCGGCAACATAGCTGGCAGCAGATGCATTTATAACCGTTCCGTTCACCGCAAGACTGATCTGATTTAAACCGGTCTGAATAATTCCAGCTGTAAGATTCAGCTGATTCGTAACGCTCATCGATGTTCCCAATGTCTTTACACCTGCACCATTAATATGAAGGCGGTAAAAGTTTGTTGACCCTGTAAGGGCTTGAACAGTTCCTGTGAGCTGCACTGTCCCTGTTCCTGCCGTAAAGCCGGCAACACCCGGAGTGTTCGTGTAATTACCTTTCAGGTTAATGTTTTTGTTTAACACGTTATTAACCGAACCAGCAGAAATAAGAAGATTGCCGTTTACAAGCAGATCGATGTTCGCCAGGTTTTTAGTTCCGGCTCCGCTGAAAGTAATGTTATTATAAATTGACTGCGTAGGCAGTACCGCAGGAACACCGGTGGAATTGTATTCAATGGTTCCTCCGCCCGTAGCTGTGAAAGCAGAGAAGTTACCCCCTGGGAAGATGAATTGATTTGTCCCAGTTGGTGTCATTCTCACGATTCCAGTTCCTGTAACACTTCCCAGATTATGGCCAATGGTATTTCCCAGATTTAGTGTTCCATTAATTTGTGCTGTTGGCGCACTAATGTTATTTGCAGTTGAAGTAATTGTGTGCAGAGATGAAATTACAACCGAGTTAAACGAAGGTGCCACAGCCGCTGGCGCTCCTGTATGCTGAAGGATTTGGTCGGTTGACCACGACGAAGCGGCGTTCCAGTTGCCATTTGCTATACTGTAGAAGTAAAGCAGTTGATCAAACTCATTTTGCTCGCCTGCCGTAAAATCACCATCGAAGTAATTCGCACCAGTAACGGAAATAATATTTGAGGCTGAGTTTACACTGCCGCCTGAAACAATACCAAATTGAGGAGTCCAGACATTGTTGAAATAGCGACCCGGCCTGTAAACACCCTCATTCCCATTTGCATCAGACTGAACGTAGGTATATGTATGGTTTACAAGCGTTGACCCGGTAAATCCGGTAGACGAGGTATTCCAATAATAGGTTAGCTCTGTTGCAGCCGGATCAGTTGTTGCCGGATGACGGTCATTATTCGATTTTACAGTAACAGTACCCGTGGCAGTGTTAGAAGTAACATTTATCCTTACCGGAGTATATTTTAATGTTACTCCAATTGGAAATGTAAAATCATGCGCAGACGCCGGGTAAAGCTTCCTCACACCTGCATCACTCACAACCCCATTCACCCTTATCATAGAAGATGCATTAGTAGTGCCGGCAATAGTTGAAGAAACCCCCAACGTAAGGAGACGGTTATTGATATAAAAATTACCAGCAGAAAACTGCATAATCCCGTTAATTGTATTATTAGCGATCATATCAACACCGGCAGGATTATTCATTCTAACATTTACGAAAATACCGGAGCCATCCCCATCAAGAGTTTGCACCGGAGAAGCTGCGGTCCCCAAAATGAAATAACCAACACCTGTATTTGAAATTGAGTTGTTATTAATGATATTGCGATCAACGGTAATGTTGTTCGTGCCACAATTTAAGTCGCCAGCTATTACACTAAGATTGGCGTTAACGCTAAGGTTGGTGTTTGCTGAAGCATTAAGATTACCTGTTGTATTGTTGATCACAACATTTCCAAAATTTGTTAGATTCCCGGCTGTTCCTGTTATGGTCTGGTTTCCTGAAGTACCACTAAAGGTTGTTACCTGGGTAAGATTACCAACCCTGTAGCCACCGAAGCCGATTCCATCAGTTACGGTGGTGTTCATATTTACCAGATCGCCGCCGATTGTTACATCATAAACCCCAGCATCGAAATTTGAGTTTCCGAGAATCGAAAGGTCATTCTTAACTGACACCGGATTGCTTATAATTCTTGCCGTTTTACTTGTTGTAGTTCCATCAACGGTTAGGTCCCAGAATGCTGTATTCGCATTTATAGTAAAGATCTGGCTGATTGGGGTATTTCCAGTTCCGATCCTCACCTCTCCACCTGTTACAGAAGCTAAGGCTGGCTCAATAAAGACATCACCAAAGATTCCGCTCGGCTGACCAGTTCTGTCAATCGTAAGCAACGCATTATCCTGCATAGTAAAGCTACTACCAGTATTGGTGATTTCGAATTTTGCACGGTTGAGGTTAAAGGACCCAGCCGCTTCCGGGTTTCTACCACGAACAAGAACGATACTGTTGTCCTTCTGGATGTATTCTACAGAACCTAGAAATACGTTAACGCTGCGTCGGATCTGCCCGTTTACATTCAGGATTCCGTTACCATCAACAACAATCTTAGGAACGTCCGTTGCAGAATATTCAAGGTCATTATGAGTAAGATTAGCTGAGTTACCAATATTCATTGTACCATTGGTAATCTGCAGTAGACCTCCAAGTGAAAAATCAGAGTTATTATCATTAGCCATTCCAGCATTAATAACAGCTGATGGATTATTAATGATGATACCCGAAGTAGATGGAACAAAGAATACATTACCTGGCTGATCATTCAAGGTAAGTGTGGCAGCCTTCGCAAGACGGAATGACCCGTTCTGAAGCTGAAGCCAATTATTTGTAGGTGCTGTTAGCGTTCCGGCAACATCAACGTTAAGTACAACAGTATTCGACGTCCCTTTATTTAATATTAGGTTATTAAAGGAGGTAACAGCAGTAGCATTAGATCCGGTAATCGACTTATTAATGTTACCGATAAATGTGATGTTTATATCACTCGCCTCGTTGAAGTTTAATGTCCCGTTGTTAGTAAGGTTTCCGGCAACTGAAATGGTATGAACCCGTGAACCTGTATTTTCAACATCGAAAGTGCCAGCAGCACCAATTGTTATATTCTGATCTGCAATGATACTCTGGCTGCTGTTGTTCTTAAATCTTAAGATCCCGCTGGTCACAAGAACGTCGCGGCGGACCGTTAAAGTTCTTGACGAAACTTCGTTTAAAGCGGCTATACCTGCTGCATTTCCAGCGACTTTAAAGTCTTCATAAATTTCCAGGTTGCGGTTGGGCATATTGACCACCCGGCCGGCACCTGGACTAATAACAAGATTTCTGTAAGTGCGAATCTGCGCACCTGTAGGCGCGGCAGTTAGAAGAGGAATCGTAAAGTCAGTAGCTGCGGAATAATACTCGGTGGTTCCACCATCGGGCATGAAAAACAGTCCAAAGTCACCTGCCGGGAATTCTGCAGCCGCTGCTGAAGAAGAAATTCTCATTTTACCTGCTCCACCCGCCGTTGAATAAGGTAGCGCTCCGAAGTTATGCCCTGTAGTTACGCCAACATCCAAGGTAGAACCAGCATCAATGATCAGCGATCCGGAAACCACATTGTTCACCGGAACAGTAATAGTATGGAAATAAGAAACTCCATCACCGATAAATACTGGTACAGTTGCGTTAGGAACCGATCCTGCTGCTGCACCGCCAAAACCTGAATTTGACCACGTGCTGCTCACATTCCATGGTCCGTTGATTCTGCTGTAATAAGGTACAACAGTTCCGAATGCAGCAAGAATACCTGCTGTAAAATCACCGTTAAAATAACCTACTCCCGTGAAACGGATCTCATTGGTTGGCTCATCAACTCTTGTTATGTCGTTAATGGATGTAAAAGCAATCGCCTGGTAGTTATAATAACCAGGAATGTAATTGGTATTATCTGTAAGGCTGCCGTAATTGTAAATGTGGTTCACCGAGCCTGCAGATACTCCGCTAAAGCCGGTTTGCCTCACTTTCCAGTAATAATCAAATGCGTCCGGATCGGTAATGTAAATTTGATTAGATGAAACAGGCCTCCCATCAAGTGTTCCCCAGGTTGTTGGAGCAATTGAAAACTGAATGCTTGCAGGTGTGTAATTAGTCCCTGTTCCAAAAGGAAAAAGGACCGCTGCTGTTGAACTGAAAGTTTTTACGATTCCTCCATCAGACTGGAATCCATCGGTTGAAATAAAGCGTGTATTGCTAAATGAACCGGATGTTGATGTAACAGTTGATGCACTGGTCAGAACAAGTTTATTGATCGAAATATTTAAGATCCTATTAACGGTAAAATTGAGGACTTCATTCACTCTGATCGTATTGGTGGTTGAAATTCCTGCACCTGCAGTTCCTGCAATTTCAAGTTCCTGGAACTGTCCGTTACCGTTACCTCCAATTACCTGCGCTACTGCGCCAGTAAGTGCAATTTTTCCTGTTCCAATATGAATAGCATCGTTCGTAATATTTCCTGCTACCAGGATCGTTTTCCCACCATCGTTTAGCGTTCCGCTAAGGAGATTTAGATTTCCGCTGATTGAAACTGTAACAGCCGCTCCTAAAACCGTTAAGGTGCTTCCCGCAGTTTTGCTTACTGTAAGGTTACCGATTCCCGGTGCCGTAAGTGTCCCATTTATAATGAACGCTTGCGCTGACGCCCCGTTGAATATAACGGTTCCTGCACCTGGCGTAAACGTAGATCCAGTATTCACCGCAAAATCCCGTCCTACAACCACATTCAATCCGTTACCCTGGAGTACTGGCGAGTTAGGAGTAAGAATACTTAGGTCATTCAAAACCGTTAGTGGCTGCCCTGGAAGAGCTATCGTGTTACCTACAGAATTATCGGATGACCAACTCAACGGGCTGTTTCTCACAACACCTGTTGCGCCCGCAACCCTACCAATATTCAGATTGAAAAACGGAGCAGTTGAACAAATATCTATGCCGTTTGCTCCGGTTACATTAACGTTAATTGTTCCTCCTGTTACATCATAATTTTGAGGGGTTGAGGCTATTATAATTCCCCCATTTCCTGGAATTCCAAAGCCTGCCTGGCGGGTTAGGTTGATTGTACCACCCGACATTTTAAACACATTTTCAGCGTAAGGCAACGTAAAACATGCATATCCTGCCTGAGGTCCGCCTAACCCCTGAATGGTCATAGTACCACCAGTCATTACAAATGACCCGCGGTGTGTAGCTGCTGTGTTCGACGTCCTCAACATGTACATGGTAGATGTTCCTCCATCCTGCTGATAAAGCCCGGATTCCCTTATTACCATTGACGCCTGTCCTGTTAGTATGGATAAGCTTCCCGAGGTGATTTTCAGCGTTCCATAGGCAACAATTGCTCCACCAGGAGCACCGAAGGTTACGTTTGCTCCATCTATCCACAATACAGGTAAGAGCCCTGTGAACCCGAGGTTGTAGTTACCGCCGGTTGTCTCAAGAATAGGAACAGTAATATTCGGCCCTAATCGCATTGTGCCGAGAATAGGGTCAACAAGTTCGCCAACACCGTTAAACAAAACCGCTGCAGTGGGAGAAGCACTTACATAAAGCTCATACCCTTCGTTTTTGTTAAGCGTAAGAGTGAACAACTGTGAATTACTTCCAGAATTGAAGGTTGCAGTTGCATTGTAAACTGGTCCCTGGAAATCAAGAACGGCCCTTCCTGAACCACCGCTGTAAGCTGCTCCGTTCTGGAAGTCAATATTGCCGTCAACAGTCAGATTTTTTGATATGCGGAAGGTATGCTGGTTGGTGGCCCCGGCATTGATTCCTAAAGTACAACCCGCGCCAACAGATACATCCCCAATAACATTATAGGTGAAGGCAGCTCCTCCCGCGGAAAGGTTAAACGTTAAGGTACCGGCACCGGTCCTGCTAAATGAAAGATTCCCATTTGTAAGGATAGCAGCAATACTGTTTACCGTATAGCTAACAGCTGTTGAATTAGTAAAAAGAAGATTATTATAAGTTGCCTGCGAAGAAAGGTTACTCGATGCCGGAAGGTCGTAATATTCAACAGTACCGCCCGTTGATCCAACAAAACTTGTAAATGTTCCGACCGGCCAGCTAACGCTCGACAAACGAAGTAATCCCTGTCCCGAAACTATTCCGAAGTTGTGACCTGTTGTTGAATTCAGATCCAGAACACCGCCATTCTCAATATTCAATGTTCCAACGGTGCGCGCAACCGAAGTTGAAACAGTTCTTCCGTTTAGAATCACGACCTGGTCGCCAGATCCTGGCACAATCGGACTAACCAATGTACTTCCGGATGGATCTATTGTCCAGGTATTGGCAGTTGCCCAATCTCCCGACTGATAAGAATAAAGTGTGGTACGGATAGTTGGATCCATTGCTGTCCAATCTCCCGCCAGCATTGTTCCGCCGGTTATTACTACCGGGTTGGAACCCTGAGGGCTAGCCCCTGCTGGTAATATCAAGCTGCTTCCGTTCCATAGTCTTGCCTCATATAAACCAACTGCTCCGATTACTTCCTGCGGATTTATAAAGGTAAAGCGGAATGTTGCCGTGATGCCGGAAATATTTGCAGTTTCAACATCCCAGTACTTGATAAGCGCATTGTTATAGTAAGGAACATTTGGCTGTCTGCCTGGTACCGCCTTAACAGAAACAGTTCCCGTTGCAGTTACCGTCGCTATTAATGAGGTAATCTCATAAGGGGTGTATAAGAAAGGACTGCCGGAGTTTCCGACAGGGTAAAGTCCGGCTGCATTCATATTGGTAGTAAAATGCGCTGCCGTTGTTCCTTCCTTTATCAGGTTCCCTGCACCATCGGTCACGAACATTTTATTCACTCCAAATGCTGAAGGAGAAGTGAGAGTTGCGCTGGATTTCAGTTTAAAATCATTTGAACCAAGAATTACCCGGCTATTATTCGAAAACGTTAACGTTCCAAAAACGCCAACCGGGCCGTTAAGGGTCTTGCTATAAGGACCAGTCCCACCACTGAAAATTAAGTTGTTATAATTGTTGCTTGCAAAAATGCTCTGATCTCCCGCTCTGCCATAAGTAACAGTTCCTAATGAAGGTGTTACATGGGAGGTTAAAGAACCAATACTGTTTGCCGGCCCGTTTAAAGTAAGCTGATGAGTGGCGCCGGACATATTAATGTTACCCGTTCCGTTCAGATCATTGGTAATACTAATCGACATTCCGGTTACACCCATGTTAAAAGATCCGAAAGCAACCGTGAGGGATCCGAAAGTCGACACCACTGCTGCACCACCCGGAACTATTGTTAGCGAGCCACCATTTTTATCAACGATTATATTGCTGTACGTCTGATTTACATTAGCCTGGGCGAAAGTTGCATTTGATGACCCTTCAAATCTGATCACCTGCGCCGCTCCTCCACTCATTGAGAGTGTTGGCCCCGCCGACCTATTAAAGTTTCCATTTACAATTATGTCAGGAATGGTTTTGGTTCCGGAACCAGCAAATGAAATATGATGATAGGTCGTTTGCTTAACAGTTTGCGCGACACCATTATAATTAACAGTATTTCCCAAGGCCGTTGCATCCAGGAATCCGTTGTTCATGGGAGCTGCTGAGGCCTGATAATTTAACGTCGAATTGGCATCATTTGTCCAGTTTGAAGAAGCAGAACTGTTCAGTGCACTTGTGCTTGTAAATGTAACCGTCCCTTTATTTATGATAAAGCCTACTGCCCCAACCGTTACAGTTGAGTTAACACTTACTGCAATAGAAGGGTTGATTGTAAGTGTTCCATTCGAAAGCACAGCGCCTGCGATTGATGAAGCACCAGGTCCTGCGAACAGTCCTGTTGAGCCAAGGCCCAGCGTAAATGCTGCTGAGAACGTGCCGGTTCCGGTGTTATTTAGCACAAAATCGCCATTGCTGGTCACAGCGCCGGTGAAAGTAACAGCTGCACTATTAATCGTTGTGGTTGTTGCAGCAGCATTTATGAAAGTGCCGGAAAAAGTTACCGCACCAGCGTTAAGAGTGAAGTCTCCATTAGCAGTCACCGTAGTTTGAGCAGTGAACGAATTCGCACCTGTACTGATAGTCGTATTGCCATTTACCACAATTGCTCCATTTAGACTCAGAGCTGCAGTGCTTGAAAAGACAAGTGTGTTATTGAACGTAATTGCCGAGGTCCCCGTCTTGGTCCATGTCCCTGTATTAGTAATATTTCC
>Ga0105044_10005503_pt1 | contig 17407 bp, 8 predicted proteins | sample MAT01_FD_78092 | JGI IMG/M metagenome (GOLD analysis project Ga0105044, IMG submission 78092) | Freshwater microbial communities from Lake Fryxell liftoff mats and glacier meltwater in Antarctica - MAT-01 | ecosystem: Environmental > Aquatic > Freshwater > Ice > Liftoff microbial mat | place...
CTCCGACCACTCCCCGGAAAACGGCTGACCGATGCTGCTCTTCACTGCTCCAACCAGGGTATCCTTCAGCCCCGTTGGATCGAGGGCGGGTCGAAGCCGCACGCATTCTTGAATCAATGGGGAACTGTCCCCTTCACACAGCGCGATCAATAGATGTTCGGGCTCGACCGACTTGGCTAGAGTCAAGCGCAGGGCCGCAAGCAGGGCCTGCTGTCCGGTTTCCGTTACTCGGTCGTCGTCCACGAACATCTCAGCCATCTCCAATCAGGACAGCAACTCCACGGCCTTCAGCAGCAAATCTCGCGTCTTCGGAATATCGGTCTTGATTGACTTGGCCGCCTCGCGGCCCAATAACTGTGCGTGTGCCAGCTTGCTCCGTTTGGTGCCCCGGCCACGCTTATGCCATTCGTCAAACAAGCGAGTGGCATCCGAGTATTTTTGCTTCGCCACTGCTGCCAGGGCCGCGACGAATATCACGTCTTCCGGATCAAACGGGCCATCCGATTTCTCAGCGTCCACGAACAGCTTGGCTTGTGCTTCAAACGCATCGGTCTTTCTGGTCAGGTTCGCGCTCACAAGCGATAGATGCTTCATCGCTTCACGGTCACCCTTTGCGTGCTTCTCGATATCGGCGGCTGCCGCATTGTCGCCCGAGAGCAGTCGCACGGCAGCGGCAAGCAGTGACTGTCGATCGGTTGGCCAGCGGACTGCTCGAACCGCCTGAACAAGTTCCAACGTTCGTGGCTCGTCTTTCTTGCCAAGAAGAAGCCGGCAAGCAGTCGCAAGCACGAGTGCGAGCGGCTCCTTCGGGCGACGATTCAATACCCCCTCGGCTGCCGAGAGTGCTTCGTCGAGAGCACCGTCGGCGAGCGGAATTTGTTGCACAACTTGAACAGCTTGCAACAGTCGGCACTGCACGAGGCGTTCCTCAATTGCTGGCGTGGGCTCCACGCGGGCAAGTTGCTCGAGCGCATCGGCCGCGGCACCGAATTCTTTTCGCAGAAGCCGAACTTCGGCTCCCCAAAGCGCGACTTGCCGTCCAACGGCCTTCGGCAGCTTCTGGAACTCGGGCCGATTGATGAGGCGATTCAGATGAACGGCCATGTCATCGACACGGGCAAGTCGATGAGCGACGGCCGCCCGGGCCAGATCCACGGTCACTCCGGGATTCGCGACCCGGCTGAGCAAGGATTCTGATTCCTCAAGATTCGCCTGCGCCCCGAGCGACAGGAGAAGACCGAGCCGTTCGCAACCTGCTGACCAGCCAGGTCGTAATTCCAGGGCTTTGCGATACGACACTTCGGCCTCGGGCCGCTTGCCAGTTTTTTCCTCAAGCCGACCGAGCGCGAGAGATGCAGAAGCGATTGCACGGACAGCCTGACCAGGCTTGGCCGAGTCGATCAGGTCGCGGTACAGCTTCATTGCTTCGGCATATTTTCCGCGTTCTGCCGCAATCATGGCCAGCGCAAGTTTGGCGAATGGCTGCTGCGGTTCGATCGCGATGGCCGCGTGAGCATGGCGACCACATCCTTCTCTATCGCCGGTGTGAAGCCGCAACATTGCGAGTTGAGCCTCGGCATCGGCAGCAACCTCGACGGATTTCGCGAGTCTCACGAATAGCGATTCGGCAGCTTCGATTCGTCCGGCTTCCGCGAGGCACACCGCACGCCAGAAACCTGCGATTGCAGGCCAAAATCTGAGAGCCTCGACCCTCTCTAAGCCGGTGATGGCGTCTTCGAGATGGCCTTGATGTTGTTGGCGGCGAGCTTCAATGAAAAGTCGCTCGGCTTCAAGCAACGGTCTCAATGGAAGCAGAAGCGGCGGAAAAGCGTTGGCATCGGGGAGGACGACCGCTTTGCACAGGTGCCCTTCACTCAGCGTTGCTTCCGCTTCAAGAAGACTAAGCAATCGCTCGTCCGTTCCTCGTTGGCGAAGTGAGCGCACGATATTCGCGACAGAACCAGAATCCGCGGGGCCGGGGCGCTGAGCGAGCAACAAGGCTCGGAGTGCTGGACTCCAGAATTCTTGGCTCACATCCGGCATGTTCCAGTGATCGAGAGCCTCCGCGTTCTTCCCCGCCAGCACCAGAGCTGCCCCACGGAGAACCGACACCTGCTCGCGGTTTTCCTCGCCCGACGACGACGGATCGAGAACTTCAAGTGCCGCCCTTTGACGGCGTGCAGCGACGGACACCGCGCCCCGCCACGATCGCACCACGGAGGCGAATGCCGGTGTACATGCAGCGGGATCGAGGTCGGCGAGAAAGCCATCGGCTTCCGCGTCGGAAGGAAACACAACTTGTTCATTGCCAAAGAACGCCGCGGTTCGGGCGACGCCCCTCCAGGCTCGACTATCGGGAAGTCCCGCTGATCCATCGACAGCGGAGTTGAAGGCCGATGCCGCCTGAGAAAAACGTCGCAAATTCCAGGCCGCATGGCCCGCGAGCAAGTGGTCCTTCCCGATCGGTGACGCGATGGTTGCAAGATGGTCCAGAACGGTTTGAGATTGACCAGCCAGTGCCGCCGCGTGAGCCAGGTTCCGCTTTGGCCAATCCCATTTCGGACGGGCTTCGAGTAGGTTTCGCGTCCATCGAACTCGGCGTTCGGCCTCGGCCGGGCCAATTGCAACCGGTTCGCCAACGGCCAGAAGCCGTTGCAACGCTTGGCCGACTTCAGCAGCCTCAAGCTCGGGAATGCCCGGAAATGTCGTGGCCGCATCGCAAAAGACTTGGAGTGCCAGTTCGGGTGCAACATCGACTGACGCCAACGCTCGGGCCACGAGGTTCGCAAACTCCGGTTCGCCAGCTTGCAAATCGACAGCCAGGGCATGGAGGCGACATGCGGCTTCCACGTTACCGGCGGCCAATTCCGCGAGTGCCAATCGGCGGCGCAAGTCGCCGACCTGAGGGGCCAGATCGGGCAACACATTTCCAAGCGATTCTTCCGCGAGAGCCACCAAGCCTGCGGCACCGATCAATTGGCTGGTTCCAAGAAGCAGGTCGGCCCCTTCGAGCAGGTCGCCGATGCGATGCATGGACTCCTTCGCGGGGAGCGTCCAGAGTGCAGAGGGGATCTTCCTTTGCCACGGGCGGTACGTGGCAAATCGCGGCGAATTCAGCCACATCAGTCGGGCTGGATGCTCGTTCTCGCCGAGAAACGCATTGAAACGAGCCTTCGCTCGATCGGTGGATTTCGCTGCGAGATCGCCTCGAACCAACGCGAGTATCGGCTCGATTGCCTCGGGCCGTTGTTCGCTAACCGTCTCCAAAATCGGCCTGGCCTCGTCGAATCGTTCGCGAGAAGTCAGCCAGAGTCCGAACGCCAAGCGATGCGTGACAGGGGCAGGCGGTGATGTTGCCAATTCCTCGAAGACCTTTCCTGCGGTGGTCTCATCCCCCAAAAGTCCTTCGGCTATCCCCTCCAGGAAGCGAAACTCGGAATTCATGGCCGCCCATTGATCGGGTTCAGCAAGTCGCGTGAGTGCTTCGGCAAGTTCGCCACGTTCCAAATGCCATCGTGCATTGAGCCGACCCATCCAGGCTCGAACGCTTGCCGATACGTTTGCGGGCTCGTGAATCGAAGGTGCCGCGACTGCGTGTCCGGCGCTCGCATGTGTCCACTCGGTTCGCAGGCATTCGGCGACGGCAGTTAGATCGCCATCGAACCAGGGTTCTTCAACAACCCGATTCGTTGCCTCCTCGAAACCGGATCGAACAGCCGCGAGATCCATTCGATCCAGGGCGGCGCGACTTTCGAGCAGCTTGAATAAATGTTCGTTTCGTGGGGCGAGTTGTTTGAGTTCCTCCAGGCGGACGTTCGCATCGCGTCCAACAAGGCCAAGTGATTCCATCTCTGCACGAACGGTCCGCCACGTGAGCGGTTCTCCGCCAGCGGTCGCGAAGGCTTGCACTGCCGGCTGAAATTGATCCAGGCCGGCGAGCACCATGCCTCGTGTTCGATGAGCGTCCAAAGCGGGGCCCGATTTCGGAGCAGGCCTGGCCAGGGCATTGGCAACTTCCTGAAGATGGCGAATCAACGTGGTGCGATCACCGACCGAAGCCGGATCGTTCAACAATCGATTCGCTCGCGCAAGGGGCACGAGGTACGGAGCCAATTCTTCCGATAGCTGGAACAACTCTTCTGCCGTGGACCATTCCCGGCACAGGTATGACACCGTGCCCAGCAGCACGCCTGCCTCGCCATCGAGACCCAAAGTGTCCCACGCTTCATCGCGAAGACGCAGTGCGTCCGATGGTTGCCGCTTGCGGAATGCGGCAATCGAAAGGTGCGCAGCCATCCAGGCACGATCGGCCACTTCACGAGCTTCCGCGTTAAGCGTTTCCGCCTCCGCGAGTCGATCGGTCGCAGGGCCAAGCCAGTCGATTCGAATGGAGTTGCGGAGAAGGGATAATAATTCTTCCCGCTCCGGCTCGGGCAAGTCGTCCTTGAGACGGTCGATAAAAAGTCGCGCTGCCCCGAAGTCGATTCGTCGAAGTTCGGCTGCTGCTCGGGCCAAACTTCGTCGGATGTCCGGATCGAGTGTGATGAAGAGGCGGGCTTTCTCGAACAGATCGAGGGCCTCGGCATTGCGGCCCATCCGCACGGAGAGCAGGACGAGCAGCTTGTAATGCTTGGCTGTGGTGTCCCGCCAATGGGTCCAATGAGGTTGCTCAAACTGGCTCAGTGAATCGTGAAGCAGTTCGGCCGCGTGCTCGTGCTGATTGATTGCGAGAGCCGACCGAGCGGCACCGCGAATCGCTCGAAGCCGCATGGCCTGCTCGATCGCAGTCGGATCGCGCAGTTGATCGATCCGCCCGACAAGTTCGCGATGCTCAACTAGTTTTCCCAGTGCCTGACTGGCGGTGGCGGGAGAACTTCTTGACTGTCCCCCGGCCAGACCGATGGCTGACGGACGAGAGTCTCGCTCGCGTTTAGGTTCGTCGGTGGTGGTTGAGTCCGTGTTCATCGATGTTGACACTTCACCCATGATTGACGCGCCCGACAAAATTCCATCAGAGCCGCGCACGAAGCGCAGCGGAGTAAGCGGATGAAGCCGCGAGGCGCTGAACCGCTTACTCCGCTGCGCTCCGTGCGCGGCTCTGTATCGATTCTCGGATTTTTGTCGGGCGCGTCATGATTAACGAACCGATGACAAAATCCGTGCGGCGTCTACGTCGAGAGCGTTCAAAACATCGGCCGCGGCCCCTTCTTTTTCATTCAGAATCGCTTCAAGCAGTTGAATCTCGCCGATCGTCCCGCCTGCCAACGCTTTCGCCGCGTTCAGGATGTCCTTGCTTCGCGGCCGTAAAGTCAGCCGCTTTACGAGAGTTTCTGGCGGCATCTCACCAATACATTCCAAGAGAGCCACGCACAACTGGTCGGGGTCGATTCCGACCCTTCGAAAAGCGTCTGCGATTCTCTTCGCACGCAGTAGTCCGATCAGCAGGTGCGGCGTCCCCAGAAAATCGAGTCGTGCCTTTAACGCGATTCCCACACCCGTCTCAATAGCCTTTCTTGCAGATGGATCGAGTTGCCACGCGGCCAGCACGCTATCTAGGTTTGGCACTGGCGGAATTGCCGTCGAGGCATTCAGGCGTTCGAGCACTCTTTCCGGCGTCACGCCGAAGGACTGGATGATTTGCACACCTTCGGATTGCGGGTAGCGCAGAAGTCCCGCCAGTAGATCGTCGCCCGTGATCTTGCTTCGTCCCATTTGCTTCGCGCGAACTACGGCGTGGGTCAGTGCCTTTACGACCGTCACCGAGATCCCGCCGACTGCATTCGCTTCAGGCGGATGCTTTTTCGCTCGCCGTCTCGCTCGACCAGAAATGCAACTAATCTCGAGGTCCGCATCGTCGAGGACCGTTTCGAGTGCCTTGGGGGCTGCCGCACACAGGCCGATGAGTAAATGGATGGAACTCATGGATTGATGGCCGAATGTTGCCATCGCCTTCAGTGCTTCACGAAAAACCTTACGACCCGGATCGTCAAGTGGCCCGGCCTCGGCCAACTGCGGCGCAGGTTCCGGATCCACGATCGGAGTCCGAGGTTGCGGTGGAATCGGCCGCTTGATGTCGCGTGCTGGAACCGGGACTGACTTGGTTCCTGGTATTGTTTCCCCTGTCGCTTTGGTGGTTGTCTCCGGCTCCGGCGGCTTCGGGAACGGACACAGCAGTGGATCTCCGTAGAGCACATACGGGCCCCAAACCATTGGGCCCCAGCGTTTTTCTCGGGCCAACAAGCGGCCGGTCCGCATGGCCTCGCCAACTGGGCCGCCGGAAAACAGCGTGTTGTAGAACGACTTGGCCAACTCGCGGCCGGCCTCGATCGGCTCGTCGGGCACTCGCCACATCGTGCCGACAACCGTGGAGGCCACGCCGTTCTCATTCCCAAGCATGAACGCGCGAGCGAAACTCTCGGTCCGAGCCAGGCTCTCGGCTGATGCGGCGGAACTCGGCGTCTCGTTACGGCCATCGCTCGAACATGAGTTCAGAAAGACGACCGGGCTTCCACGAAAACTCGAAGCGATGTCGTCGGCCGCGAGTCGGCCCCCACCCTTGATCGGGATCGAACTCAAACGCTCGGATGGCTCGTACTCCATGTGACCGCAATAGTGAATGATCGAATACGGCTTGCGAACCAGCCGACGGAGAATCCCGTCCCAGGTCACATCCGCACCCATCATCAATTCTGATGGACCGCGAGTGCCAAGTAATTTGGCGAGTGCTTCTCCTTCGGCTCGCGCACCCGGCAAATCGCCTAACGGATCGGCAATCACAAGGGCAGAGAAATCCTTGGTGGCGACGTCCGGTGGTCTCAGCAATCCTGCGATCTGACGGTGAATGAGCAGTTGCCGGGCAAGCGCAAGACGCAGCGAGAGAAACTCCGTGTCATCGTGAAGAACTTCCCAAGGCAGGCTTGGATCGTCCGTCAAGATGACGAGCGGTTCCTTGAGTTCCCGCAACTCCGCGCGAATAGAGCGGGGAAGCAGCATCCCGTAAAGAATCCGCCCGACTTCGGCAAACTTCGGTTCATCCGCATGGTGACCGCTAACGCACTCTGCAAAATCCTGAAGTGCATTGTGAATCTGCTTCCGTTGATCCGGGCGCAGTGCAGTCGAATCTTGCATCACCACGGGCGGGCGGGCAGCTTCGGTTCGCTGGAGAACGAAACGCAGTTCATGGTCCCCCACACGGGAGACGATGAGGGTTGCCTGATTCACGAAAGGCCTCCTGCGGAGTCTTCGTGGTCCAATTCGATCACTTCGACCAGACGATCGGTCGCGGGCATTTGCGAAACGGCTTGCTGAACCCGCCGAATGTCCCGCGTGGCGACAACGGCCTTGGGAGGCTCCGCGACGTCGCGCAACTCTTCGGAAGCGAGGGCTAAGGCTTTGGCACTCCAGACTGCAAATAATCGTTCTCGCCCGGCGGGTTCTGAAATGACTAGGCCATCGATCCAAAGTCGTTCGCCTGCCTGGACGTTAGGCGAAGAACCGGCCGGCGGCATCATCTCCGGATGCAGCAAATCGAGATTCCCCGTGGGCCCGATGTTGAACACGACCAGATAGCCGGTCCGATCGGCAACTACTTCGACAGCGATTGTGTCTCCGGTTCGCAATGGAACCGATGGGGCCGGTTTGGGCACACGCTTGATGTCGCGCGTCGGTACGGTCTTTGGGATTACAGATGTCACAGCTTCATATCGACCGCTCACCAATCTCGAAACGGCAAGGCGTAATCCCTTTGTCGTCGATGGGGAGATCGTGGACATGGAATCGGCCATGAGTCGGTTGAGTTCGGCACGCACGCTTGAGACGAATAACGTCAAAGATGGACGCATCTCGGGATCGGCATTCAGTCCGGATCGAATCACTCGCTCGATAGGCTCCGGCATCCCCTCGCAGCGTGCATCGGGTTTCGGCAAGCCCGCTCGGCTTTGACTGCGAATGGCAGTCCAATCCGTACCCGGAAACGGGGCCTCGCCGGTCGTTAAACAGAACAGCGTAGCGGCAAGGCTGTAGACGTCCTGTGCAGTAGAAGCGGGAGTGTCGAAAGCCTCAGGAGCCATGAAATTTGGAGTGCCCGCATAGTCGGCGGCATTCGCGAGATTCGTCGCGATACCGAAATCGGTGAGCAGGGCCTCGTCGCGTTTTTTATCCCACAGTATGTTCGCGGGCTTAATGTCGCGGTGGACGATGCCTTGCTTATGAACGGCAAGCAGGCCATCCCCAACATCCGCGATGTAGCGTGCGGCCGTCGCCCAGTCGAGCCGGCCAGATGGTTCCTGCCTGATTCGATCATCTAGTGAACCCCCATCTACATATTCAAGAATCAGGAAGTGGTCGGACCCGCGCTGCTTCCACAACAACACCTGAACGACGTGCGGATGTCGAAACTGTGTCAACATCCTCGCATCCCGGCGCAAGGCCGCGAGTTGCTTCGCTACTTTGTCGGCGTCCCCACCTGGGGCCAATGTTTTGATCGCAACCTGGCGGGGCAATTGCAGATCATCCGCCAGCCATACTTCGCCGAACGCCCCTCGACCCAATTTTTTGAGGATGCGGAATTCGCCCGGGAATAGATCGTCGTTCAGTGAAATCGATTTCGACAATGAACTCGCATCGGGCGGGGATTCTCCGCCGAATGTCACCGTGGCCTTCTCGAAGAGACTCGACGCACAACGATGCAGCGCGTGAACACTTTGGGCCAACTTTAGAGCGCGATCTCGAAGGTCGGGGCGATCCGTCCAGGGAGGATCGACAATCGACTTGCTCGAAGTGTTGGATACGGCGGCCAAGTAGTCGGCCAAACGCTCTTCATCCGGAGTCGCAGGCGCTTCTGCCGGTTCAATCGCCGCAACAAGGTTACTCATGGGAGATCACCCATTCGCTCGCGGAGATCGGCCAGTGCCCGCAAATGGGTGACCCGAATTGCACCCGGTTGCTTGCCGAGGATTTTGGCGATCTCCTCAAACGAAAGTTGCTCGAAGTAACGGTGCTGCAACACGATCCGCCGGCCTTCGGAAAGGTGCTCCAACTCCGCGGCCACACGAACGGACATTTCGCCGACTTCGTCATTTGAATCGACTTCTGGAAGGGCGGCGAAATCAAAGTCTCCCTGGTTCTCGTCCTCGCGTCGTCGGTCGCGTGGCGGGGCATGAGCATCGCGAATCGCATTGGCCACGACACGAGCGACGATCTGGCCAATCCAGTTCAAAAACGCGGGAGGTTCTTTACCACGAAAGCGAGTCCCTTCGGGAGCCTTGGACCCGAAATGCTGATCGATCTTAAGCAACGTCTCTTGCACGAGGCTCGATTCTCCCAATCCGGTAGAGGCGTTGGATGCCAATCGTCGTCGCACCAGCAAGGCGAGGTACGGGCGTAGTTTCGTCAGCAGATCGTTCCAGGCCGACCGGTCATCGGCCAGTGCAGCCTGAAGCAACCGACGGAGATCGTAGAGATCCGTGGGTGGCGAATTCGCCATCGATCTACCTAAAGAGACACGGGACCGTTACACCCGGGCAGGGCGAAAGTCGGAAGCAGACAGACAAGACCGGGGAGGAGGCAGTCCAGCAATCGCGATGATTGATCGACCTGCCATCACGCAAATCTTGATGGGAGGTCTCTGAGTGGATTATGTGAAGTTGAATGGTGAACGCAAGCAGATAATGGAGAATCGGTAAAATGAAGCTTCGGCGTATGGACGCATCACACCCCGCAACCGTGAGCCCAACCGAAAGGTCGAACGTGAATGCTTGGAGCAACGAAGAGTGACGAATAGATCCCGGCGACGATCCACGAGGAGTTCGGCTCCAGCCAAGCACGCCAAAGACTGAAAGCCGAGGCATGCGTTGATTCAAGTCGTCCCAAGTCTGCCGGCATCGCCTATTCGTAGTGCTTTTTTTTGAGCTTGCGAACCTGCGCCGGAGTCAGGCCTGTGATATCTGCTATTTCCGCGAGAGCTTCGCCTTTCGCGAGCAGCCGCAACACAATTTTTTCGATGGCTACGCGACTTTCTTCGCGTCCTTCCTCACGTCCTTCCTCACGTCCTTCCTCACGTCCTTCCTCACGTCCTTCCTGGAAAAGGCGAATTTGTCGGACATCGCTTACTTGTATCATTTTTTCAATCTCCCCTCGTGTCCATTTCGGGAACTGGTACAGGATCACCGTTTCAATGAATTGTATCACTAGCTTTTGAAAATCTCTCGGCCTCTTAGATGCTCGCAGACGCGGAACCATGGCTTGAGCTTTTTCCAGAGCAACGTGTGGCTTGGCCGCGATCAATTCCAAAACCCCTAGCTCAAATTCCTCCGGCTTTGCTTTGGGCAAGTCATCGAGATAGATTCGTACCAGTTGATCGGACTGGATCAGGCAACGATAGGGGCGAAGGTTCTTCTGCTCCATCGACCGATTTGGATAGATTACTACGCCGACCCAATCTTGATGGGGATTTCCGTGGTCGAGAAACCGGCCAACCTTGGCCATCAGGTTGGCATACACGTTGTTGGAGGGGTAGTATTGCACTTCCCAAATGTAAGCTGGGTCAATCTCGGGCTGACGAGGAAGAAAGACACCGTCGAGTCGGACGGCGGTCTCCTTGTACTCGATGGCCTTCAGTTCGTAACGCTCGGCATCGCTCTCTTGTCTTCCAACGAGATGGAAGAAAGTATTTGGCAAGTCCTTGAAGAACTGAAAGAGGAGCGAATCGCGTTTCATGGCATGCCACGCAAAATACAGGAACCGAGGGCGTTATTTCACCTTCCCGCCCGGTACCTTGCCCAGGCCTTCGAACAAGTGAACCAGCGACACCATTAGCTTCTTCCAGTCGCCCTCGTGCAGGCTTTCGTTCGGGGCATGTGCGTTGCTGGCCGGGTCTTCGATCCCCAATAACAGTGCGGGTGCGCCGCCGAACAACTCTGCCAACGGACCCACGAAGCCGATTGTGCCGCCGCAGCCGATGGCGATCGGGTCGCGGTCAAAGCCCTTGCGGAGTCCCCCCATCGCGGCCTCGAACGCTGGGCCATTTGGATCGGTCATCCACCAATTCACCGGGCCCGCGACTTCAGTCACATTCACTTGCACACCCCAGGGTGGGTTGGCCGTGAGGCAGTCTTTCAATTGTTGAAACACCTCGGCCGGCTGCTGGTCAGGAACGATTCGGCAACTGACCAAAGCCTTCGCCGAGGGAAGCACCTGATTCGAAGCACCCTTAATCGAACTCGCCTCCTGGGCAATAACCGTGACGGCCGGGCGTCGCCAAGTTTGCTCGTAGGGGGATAGCCCAGTTTCCATTGCCAGGCGTGAACCCGGCAGCACCTGCGAATCCTTCCGCCATTTGTCTTGATCGCCTGGCAAGCGTTTGAAAGCAGCCCGTTCTTTGTCCGTTAACGGGCGAACTTTGTCGTAGTAGCCCGGAATCGGCAGCGGGCCATTGTCCCAGAACAACCGGCTCAGAATCACGTTCAACGCGATCGCGGCATCCGGGAGCGAGCCGCCACCCATGCCGCTGTGAACGGGGATTTCCGCGGAACGCACCTCGATATTCGCGGCCACGATCCCGCGAAGCGAGTAGGTGATGCACGGCTGCCCGACTTCAATATTTTCGGTGTCGCAAACAACGATGACGTCCGAATGAAGCTTCTCGTGATGCCTTTCGAAGAACTGCATCAGATTCTTGGAGCCGACCTCTTCTTCGCCCTCGACCAGCATTTTCACGTTGACGGGTAGCGTGCCTTCCGTCTTTAGATAAGCCGAAATTGCCGCGAGCTGAGCGACAATTGCGCCCTTGTCGTCCGCGGCACCGCGAGCAAACAGCCTGCCATCACGCCGTGTCAGGTGCCAGGGATCACTCAGCCACTGTTCGCGATAATTGATCGGCTGCACATCGTGATGCGCGTATAGAAACACGGTCGGCTTGCCGGGAGCATCGAGCCACTCGCCGTAAGAGTATGGGAGGGATCCGCCAACCTTGAGTACTTCCACGTTTAGCAGGCCGGCTTGGCGCATTTGCTGGCAGACGGAGGACGCAGTTCGCTCAATTTCCGGACCGTGCTCGCCATCGGTGCTGATGCTTTGAATCGCCACCAGTTCGGCCAGATTGCGAACGACCGCTTCGTGATTCTTTTCCAGCCATTCCAAAGGGAGCATAATTCTTTCTCCATCGGCGAACGTTAGTAAAGGAATGTTATCGGCCCTTTATGAATCGGTCAAACTCTGTCAGTGTTGATTTTGACTCGCGTCACCTCACTACCCCACTGCCCCAGAAGCAGGTAGAATCGTTCTGAACCAGTCATCCCCGGAACGGACCCGTGCCGATTAACGCCGCCTGCCCCGAATGTCAGCACAGCTTCCGATTGCAGGAGGGGATGATTGGCAAGTCGATGCGTTGTCCGGTTTGCCAAGAGATTTTCATCGTCAAGGACGCCGGGGGCAGTGTAGTACCCCCCACCAAACCTGTCGAAAATCCACCTGCACACGACGTGGTACCCAGGACGAGAACGGACTCTCCACCAGCCGTTTCCCGCAGCGGCAACATCACCGATTTTGTGTCGATCATTCGGGATGTGCGCTCGGCTGCACCTCCGCCAATTCCCACTCCGACGCCACCGCCGCCGAAGAAGCCGAAGGAGCCTCCACGAACGGAGAAGATCAAGCCAAGTCCACCCACCGATTTCCCTTGGAATGAAGGGCCTCGACAGCAAACGATTTTGCTGTCGCCGGTCTCGCCTCAGCCTTCTGCGTCGCCGATTCCTCCCGCGGCAGAGGCTTTTCCGTGGAACGCAGGGGCAAAACCAAAACCCAAGGAGATGACCTGGTCGCCGGACTTGGCACCGCCTGCCCTCGATGAAGAACCTCTCGACCTGGCTCCAGCACCGCCGGCAGTGACTCCAGAGATGCTTCGGCCACCGAAACGGAAGAAGGCCCTGGCACTCGTCTACGCAATGACTGCATTCATCGTTGCGGCACTCGCCTCGGGCGGTTACTTCCTGGTGAAGTACATCAACGATGCACCGGAACGGCTCTTCAAGGCCGCAAATGAAGACTACGAGGCCAAGCGATTCGATCAGGCCCGAAACTTGTTCGAGAAATTCGTCCGCGAATATCCCGACAATCGCCAGGCACCTGAGGCAAAATTCTTTGCTGACCTTGCGTCACTTCGGCACACAATCGGCAGTGTTACCGCAAGAAGCGACCCGCAACCAGGCGTCAACCAATGGAAAAAATTCCTGGAGACGATCGAGGATCCTGCCGTCGCACCGTTCGCCGAGAGGCAGCGCTTCGGTATCGATGTCTGGCAGGGCGGTGTAAAACTCTCGGAAGATGTGCTGGGAAAGGCCAATGACACGTACAGTGACGAAAATCCGGACGAGGCCGAGAAGTGGCTGAACGAGGCAACGGCAATCGCCAAGAACCTCGAACGATTTCGTCCTACTGATGCGAGCGACCCTGAGAGCATTGCCAAGGATATGGCCAACCTTCGCCAGAAGATTGACTCCGCCCGCGTGACGTTGACCAAGCTGAAACGCGCGAGTGAGATTCTGGCCGATGGAAGCGACGACAATGTTGCCTTGGCCGAGAAATATGCGAAAGAACAAGGGCTCGACCAACATCCGCAATTCAAGGCCTTACTGGATTCGAAGGAACAGGAGATTCAAGCCAAGGCCATTTACACCCGCGAACCAAATCCGATCTTGCCGACGAATGTTCCCGACGACGGTCTGACGAGTCTGCTCTTTGCTCCTCGTTTCGACAGTGCTGGACGCCGTCCGATCGAGGGCACCTCAGCCGTTTTTGTGTGCCTGGCACGCGGGGTTCTCTATGCACTGGATGAATCTGAAGGCCGTGTGCTGTGGGCCACGCGAACGGGGGTGGACACTGACATCATGCCCGTGCGTGTGCCGGCCACCGCATTGAATCAGGAACTCGTTTTGATCGCGAGCAACACGGGCCACCAGTTTGGCATCACGGCTCGGGCTGCCCGTAACGGCGTTCCTCTCTGGCACCAGCCCTTGGCTGTGCCATGTCAAGGACCGCCCGTCGTCATCGGTCCGAATGCCTACGTTTCCTTGGGTGACCGCGATGGCACAATTCTCGAAATCACGCTTGCGACCGGGGACATCGTCGGCAAGATCACAATTGGCCGCCCGCTCGGACCGAATCTGGCTGCTCGTTCCGGTACGGGGCTACTTTACATTCCTGCTGAATCGCGTGCAGTTTACGTCTTCGAGGTCGATCGCCAGGATGCGGACGGCAAACGGCTTGAACCCGTCTTGTTGGGAGTGATGAATACCGGCCATCCCTCTGGCAGCTTGCGTGGCGTGCCGGTGTTCTCGAATCCCGACCCACGAGAGCCCGGCCCGCGATTTCTGGTCCTCGGTCAGGCCGATGGGCTCGAAACGATGAAGTTGCGGGCCTTCCCGTTGCCAGCCGCGGTAGACGGAAAGCCCGAGGGTAGTGCATCAGCCGCCGAGCTTTCGTTGCCCGGCTGGGCGTCGTTCCCGCCTTATTGCGATGGCGAAAAGCTCGCGATCGTCACCGATAAAGGTGAGTTCGGGCTGTATGGTCTTGCCCTCGCCGGCAACCGGGATTTGGCGATGTTTGCTTTCCCATCCCGCGCTGCAAAGCCAAACGAACAACGTCATTCCCGTGGCCAAGTCGTTCTTGCGGAAGAAGGATCGTTCTGGATTCTCGCGGCAGGCGAACTGCGCAAGCTGCGATTCGGCGTCAACAATGCGGATGGCGTGCGGTTGGTTCCATATGGAGATCCAATACCGGCGGGCGAACCGCTCCATGCGCCGCAGGTAAACGCCAATGGCGACACATTCGTGGTCGTGACTCATGAAGGCATGACTTGCCGAGCGATGGCCGTGAATTCGATCACGGGTCAAGTTCGCTGGCGGCGCGAGTTAGGCCTGATGGCCAAGGGCGATCCCCTTCGCATTGGCGAGGATCTCGTGCTGCTCGATCACGGCGGTGGCATGTATCGAATAGACACGAAACCCCTTGCAAACAAGGGCGGAGCAGCTTGGCTTGTGGATGAACGCTGGCTAGTGGCACAACCGTCCCGAGGTTTCACCGCTGTGACGGGATTACTCGCGGGACCGAACGGCACCGCGCTCGCAATTCTCGCTGGTGATACGGACAAAGGGCCCAGGTTGCTCGTCCGCAAACTAACGGGAAATACGGTCGAAGATCGGCTTCTCAACACAGAGTTCGGCTTGGCTGGGCCGCCGATCGTCTCGGGCGAATTTCTGGTCCTGCCACTGGCTAACGGCTCTCTCCGCAGATTGTCGATCGGCAACATCGCTGGTGAATTTGAAGAGGGGCCTTCTTGGCGTGCCGATCGCTTGCCCGCGACGGCGACCTGTTATCTCACGTCGATCAGCGTGGACGAACTCTTCGCGACTGATGGTGCTCGCGGTATCGTCCGTTGGCGTTGGCCATCCACGAATAAACTCTTTGAAACCCAAGGCCGCTTGCAATTGGCTGAACGACCCGTCGCCAACCCGGTAGTCATTCCGGGCTCGCCGCCGAAGCTGGTCATTGCCGATAGCAAAGGCAATCTCACCATGTGGGACAGCGAGAGACTCGCTCCCCCCATGCTAAAAGCCTGGCGAACCAGCGGAAAAAACTCGCTTCCGACTGGCCCTATCACCGATGGCTTGCGATTGGAAAGCGATTCGGGTAAGCCCCTGGTTGCTTACACGGTTGCAGGTCGACTGGTTTGGCTTTCGCCCGAAGCGGATATCGCCCGACTGCTCGGACCGGTGCCAATCAAGGCAGTTGAAGGGCGGCCGGTTCGCGTCGCGGGCCGGCTGCTGATCACGGATCGAGCGGGCGTAGTGCGGACGATCAACGACGTAACGGGCCAACTCACTGGCGAAGAGTTTCGCTTATTTGGCAGTCACGCCTTCGCGGCGGGTGCTCAGCCGATTGGCACTTGGAACAGGCCGTTCAACCTAACATTGTCTTTTGGACCAAGCCTCCCAAAGTTGTCGTGCAAGCTTCCGATTGGTGCCGGGCCGATTCTGGTTCCGCTCGTCGATGGCACCATTGTTCTTGGCGAGTTGAAACACCGATAATGCAGTCATTTGAAGTAAACGACTACACACGGATGGTGTGGCAATACCACGGTTAAGAATCGTCACTAGCTTGCTTATCGTTAAGTAACAATTTCTAAATCTCTCCTCGGAGCTGTCCATGATCGAGAAGGTCGAATACCGTGGCTGGAAGAACAACCTTCGCATTGCCAATGCGACGACGGAGCTGATCGTCACACTCGATGTCGGCCCGCGAGTCATTGCCTATCGCAAGCCGGGCGGATTCAATGTGATGAAGAATTACGACGAGATGATGGGTGGCATCAACGAGAAAGAGTGGCAAATTCGCGGCGGACTTAGATTTTGGATCGCCCCGGAAGATCTCACACGTACTTATTGTCCCGATAACAGTCCGGTTACACACACTCAATTGAGTGACTGTTCGGCACGCTTCACACCACCGGTGGAGGCCGAATATGGCATTCAAAAAGTGATGGAACTTCGCCTCGAAGAATCCGGTAGCCGAGTTCACGTTCGACTGATCGTCACAAACATGGGTCAAACCGCAACAACTCTCGCACCGTGGGCTCCAACAGTCATGGCACCTGGTGGTATGGAGATCATTCCACTCCCACCCAAGGCGAACCATCCAGGCCACCCGAGTCGAGCGAAACATCCGGGAGATTTTGGCCCGAATCAAAAGCTAATCCTGTGGCCATACTTCGACTTTACGGACGACCGTTGGACCTTCGGCTCCCGCTACATTTTTCTCAAACAGAACGTTAAGAAAGGGCCAACCAAGATTGGTCTGGGCCATCCCGTTCCCTGGGTGGCATATTGGAATGCCGGCACGTTGTTCGTGAAGCGATTCCGCCATCACGAATGGGCCGAATATCCCGACACGGGCACCAGCTATCAGACGTTTACAAACGAAGATATGCTTGAGATGGAAACCGTCGGGGCGCTTTGCAATTTGCTGCCGGGCCAGAGTGCTCAATTGGAAGAGACGTGGGAACTGTTTTCGGATGTACCGGAGATTATGTCGGAAGCTGACGCGGGAAAATTGAACACGTTACTGGGCAGCGAAGCAAACTAATGCCTGTTGCGATATTATCGGCCGACTTCCCCTGTGGCGGCAGAACACCGCTTCTGCCGCGTCTGACTGCCGGCCTGATCCCCGTGTAAATCGACGAAGGTTGGGGGGCCGTTCCCGCATTGAATAAGCAAGTACCGTCTCCCCGATAATCGACGATCGTGGTTCGGGCAACCCTTGGACTCAGATCATTTGCCGCGTATCGAGGACTGGACAAGGTCCACCTTTACCGAGGCGGGCAGGGACTTGGGCCATTCGGCGTTCGGGCCATCGA
>Ga0105044_10005504_pt1 | contig 17403 bp, 10 predicted proteins | sample MAT01_FD_78092 | JGI IMG/M metagenome (GOLD analysis project Ga0105044, IMG submission 78092) | Freshwater microbial communities from Lake Fryxell liftoff mats and glacier meltwater in Antarctica - MAT-01 | ecosystem: Environmental > Aquatic > Freshwater > Ice > Liftoff microbial mat | place...
TAAACCTGTTTTGGTAGATTTTTTTGCTGAATGGTGTGGTCCATGCAAAATGATGTCGCCCATTTTAAAAGAAGTTAAGAAAGAAGTGGGAGATACAGCTACCATTATTAAAGTAGATGTAGATAAAAGTCCAGCAGCTGCAAGTCAATACCAGGTGCAGGGCGTGCCAACACTTATTTTATTTAAAAATGGGAAACCATTATGGAGACAAAGCGGTGTAGTGCCAAAAGCTGGTCTAATTAATATTATTAAACAACATATATAAAAAAATAAATACTATGGGACTTTTTTCAAATCTGTTTGGTGGTGGAGCCACTGCCGACTTACAAAGCATTATTGATGACGGCGCTTTTTTAGTAGACGTTAGAACACCCGGTGAATTTGCAGATGGCCATGTAAAAGGCTCTGTAAACATACCTTTAGATAAAGTGTCGATGGAAATAGCTAAGTTTAAAAATAAAAAAAATATTATTGTGTTCTGTCGCAGTGGTAATAGAAGCGGACAAGCTAAAACAATTTTGGAGCAGCAAGGTATTGCTAATGTTACCAATGGCGGAACTTGGGAAGCTGTAAATCAATATGTAAAATAAAACACCTGAATACTATGGATAGTTTAAAGATTCTCATTCCTACCGATTTTTCTGTTCAGGCAGAGTTTGCTTACCTGATGGTAAAAAAACTAGAAGAAAAAACATCTATCGAAATTCATTTTCTTCACGTAATGAATGTGCCAGATACAGTATCAATGGATACTAATGGAAATATTCAAACCTGCGGTGAAATTGATATTAATTATGTATTATCGCAAAAGGAGATAGCCGAAAGAAAATTGGCTGATCTTAAAACGCTTTACGGAAATCACATAAATACTCATTTAAAATTGGGTAAATTAACCGATACCATTTTAGATTTTTCTGAAACCAATCAGTTCGATCTGATAGTAATGGGAACTAAAGGAGCATGGGGATTAAAAGAAAAATTATCTGGTACCGAAACTCAAATGATTGCCCGTAAAAGTAAAGTGCCATTACTTTCATTAATGTGCGACCGTTCTGATTTGCAGATTCGTAATATTTTATTGGTTCATAATTTCAATAATCCTTTAATGGAAGAGTTGAGTCTTATGCACAAACTGACTAAAGCATTTGATACCAAAATTCATTTATTGCAAATTACTTCTGGTAAAACAGAAGCTGAAAATACTGGTATTGAAACTAATATGAAGAATTTTGCTGAGTTAAATAATCTTATCAATTTCGAATGTCATATAATAAACGATAAAGATGTGGAGAATGGAGTAATACATTTTAATCAACAAATTAATATGGATATTATTTGTATTGGCACTCATGGTAAGGGCGGTATTTTTCATCACAGTTCAACCGAAAAGTTGATTAACCATTTATTTAAACCAATTATTTCATTTCACTTAAATAATTAATTATAATCGAATGAGCCAATTAATAACACAAACTTGGAGCTGGTGGTTTTCTGGTGCAATGATAGCAACCATCATGTTCTTTCTTTTATACTTTGGGCAATCTTTTGGTTTTTCTTCTAACTTAAGAACCATTTGTGGCGTCGTTGGTTTAGGTAAAAAATCAAAGTTTTTTGATTTTAACTGGAAGACACAAATATGGAATTTAGTTTTTTTGATAGGAGCAATTATTGGAGGATATATTGCTTATCAATTCCTTTCACCTGAAAACCCAGCTGTTCAAATTTCACAAGCTACCATTAATGATTTAAGCAAGTTGGGAATTGCAGCTCCAACTTCATTGCAACCAGCAGAATTATTTAGTTGGGAGGCTGTAATGTCTGCAAAAGGATTTTTAGTACTAGCCATTGGTGGTCTACTTGTTGGCTTTGGATCTCGTTATGCAGGGGGCTGTACATCGGGACATGCTATTAGCGGTTTATCTGATTTGCAGTTGCCATCTTTAATTGCAGTAATTGGTTTTTTTGCTGGTGGATTAATCATGACATTTTTAATACTCCCTTTAATTTTTTAAAAAATGAAATTTATAAAGTTCCTTATTCTCGGAATTGTTTTTGGTATAGTAATGGCTAAGTCAGAAGCCATATCCTGGTTCAGGATACAAGAGATGTTCCGCTTTCACGCATTCCATATGTATGGTATAATTGGTACGGCGGTAATCCTCGGTGTAATTGGTGTTGCGTTGATAAAAAAATTTAAAATTAGAGACTTTCACGGCAACCCGATTGTATTTCATCCGAAAGAAAAGTCAATTTTACGTTATCTTATTGGAGGAACCATCTTTGGACTTGGTTGGGCATTAAGCGGCGCCTGTCCTGGTCCAATGGTAGTAAATATGGGGTATGGCTTTTTTGCTATGGCTATTGTATTTCTTTTTGCAATTGTAGGCACATTTTTGTATGGATATTTTAAAGAGAAATTACCTCATTAATTTATAATTTATTACTAATGCTACACGAAGAGGAAAAAGAAAAAGTAACAAAAGGGATGCCACCAATCATTAGTAAATTAATGTTGGTTGTTATAGTATTGGTTGTTTCCTTAATTACTATACCTTTTATTATTTATTATAGTAACCAACCCGATAAGCCAAAAGAAAAAGAAATTGTTGCACCTGTATTAGTTGATGAACCAAAAAAAGATACAACCCTTTACTGGAATGCGCCAGATGTAAACATCATTACCGATGCTAAACAAAAAGAACAAGTGGAGTATGGCAAAGATTTGATTGCACATACAGCTAAATATCTTGGTCCAAATGGTTCTGTATTAAAAATAAGCAATGGCCTTAATTGTCAGAACTGTCATTTAGAGGCAGGCACTACAGTTTTTGGTAATAACTACGGATCTGTTGCTTCACTTTATCCAAAATTTAGAGCAAGGAGCGGTTCTATTGAAAATGTTTACAAAAGAGTGAATGATTGTTTTGAAAGAAGTCTAAATGGAAAAGCATTAGATACTACTAAAAAAGAAATGCAAGCCATTGTTGCGTATATTAATTTCTTAGGCAGTAATGTAGCAAGAGGAAAAAAAGCTGAAGGCTCTGGTTTTAAAGATTTGGTTTTTTTAGATCGTGCAGTTGATCCCGAAAAAGGAAAATTAGTTTATACAACTAAATGTCAAAGCTGTCATCTACCAAATGGTGAAGGTGTTTTTAATGCAGATAAAACCGAATATACTTTTCCAGCATTATGGGGCAATCAAAGCTATAATGATGGTGCAGGATTATACCGTATTAGCAATTTTGCAAAATATGTAAAGTACAATATGCCACAAGGAACTACCCATCTTAGCCCACAATTATCAGATGAAGAATCATGGGATGTAGCCGCATTTGTTAATTCACAGCCACGGCCACATATTAATGTGCCCAAAGATTGGCCAGATATAGCAAAGAAACCAGTTGATTATCCCTTTGGTCCTTATGCCGATAATTTTAAAGAGAAACAACATAAGTACGGACCGTATAAACCAATAGCAGAAGAACAAAAGAAAAGAGAAAAGGCTGAGAAAGAAGCTAAAGAAAAGCTTATTGTAAAACGTACTATTTAATACTTGCAAAATGGAAAATAATAGGAGGCTTTTTCTGAAACAATTAAGTTCAGTGGGTGCAAGTGTTGCGTTAGCTGCAGCTACTCCTTTATTGGTTGCTGCTGAAGATGCAAATGACAATGATTCAATTGAGGTGGATGATAAACCATTTACCATTTCTATTTTGCAAACTACCGACGTTCATTGTCAGGTGCATCCTCATGATGAATTATTTTGGGAAAATAATCAATCTGTTTTTCGTGAAACTGGTGGATATGCTTATTTGGCAACCTACTTTAAAAAAGAAAGAAAAAAAAATCCCAATATATTTTTAGTTGATACAGGCGATATGTTTCAGGGTAGCGAGCTGAGTGTAAAAACAACTGGCAAAGCAATGGTTCCCATTTTAAATGAATTGGGTTATGATCTTTATCTACCCGGTAATTGGGAAGTTGTGTATTATAAAAAAGCAATGCAAACATTGCTTGGTTCATTAAATGCACCCAAAGTTTGTGCTAATATGTACCACGATTTAGGTGAAGGAAAAAAAGGAGAACTTATTTTTCAACCCTACCATATTTGGAATATAAAAGGGGTAAAGATTGGGTTTATTGGTTACACCGATCCTTTAGTTCCTATTCGTCAATCGCCGCTTTATAGCAAAGGAATAATATATACAAAGCCCGAAGAAAATCTATCGCATTATGTTGATGTGCTTCGTAACCAAGAGCAGTGTGTTTATGTAATTATAGTTGCCCACCTTGGTTTATCACAACAATTATATTTGGCTAATTTGCAAGAATGTGAAGGTGTAGATTATATTTTAGGAGGTGATACACATGAAAGAGTTCGAAAGCCTATTATTTGCAAATATGCTAAGGTAGTAGAGCCTGGAGCTTTTGGTTCTTTTGTTGGTAAATTAAATCTTACCATACAAAATGGTAAAGTAATTAATGATGAATATGAATTAGTTGAGCTTACTTCTTCTAAGTATAAAGCAGATAAAGTAATTACAGAACTAATAAACAATGAAGAAACAACTTTTTCTAAATCAATTTATAATGTAGTTGGCTATAGCACAATTCCGCTCTATCGTTATTTTGTTGTAGAAAATCCTATTGATACTTTAATATTAAATGCACTGCACTGGCAGATAAAAGATATTGATATTATTCTGAGTAATGGCTTTCGTTTTTGTCCGCCAAGAACAACTCCCGATCATACTGGCAATATACCTATTACAGAAGGATTTCTGTACGATATGCTACCTGTTGATAGTACTGTAAGAACCGCAAAAGTAACAGGCAAGCAATTGAAAGAATGGTTGGAAAAAGAATTAAATAATGTATTTGCAGAAAATGCTGCAGAGCGTTTTGGTGGATGGTTAATAAAATTTAAAGGCATGGAAATAAGTTTTAATGCCTTTGGCGAAAAAGGGAAACGAGTGCAAGATATTACTATTGCTGGCGCAGTATTAGATATGAATAAAATGTACAGCATTTGTGCTTGCGAAAGAGAAGGTGATCCGGCCGATATGCTTTGTCGTATTAAGGGAGTTATAGATCCTAAAAACACAAAGTATACATTACATTCAATACTAAAAGCATATTTAGCAGCTAATTCGCCTGTAACGCCAACACCACCAATGGCAGCAAGAATTTTGGATGCACCACAAACAATACTTTCTCAGGTACGAGGGGTAGACTATCAATTTCGTTAAAAATAAATTGCAATTTATTTGATGCCAGTCATTTCTTTAATGGCTTGTAGGTATAGTCTATTGCATTGAACGATTAATGAATTAGGAATTAAATAATGGATAATTAATAAAGATGAAAAAGAGTTTGATACTATCGGTGTTTTTTTTTCTAATAGCAACTATTGGTAATGCACAGCATCAAGAAACTGCCGACAAAGCAGAAATGTATAAAGGAAAACAAAACTCCACTACAGATACTACTTCTTTATTACATGCATTTAAATCAGGCACCACCCACGGTCATTTTAGGTATTTTTTTATGAGTACCCTAAATCAAAAAGGACTTACCGATTATTATGCTAATGCAGTAGGCGGTGGTATAAGGTATGAAACAGCAAAATATCATGGATTTCAAATGGCAGTAAGTGGCTTTTATATTTTCAATATCGGCTCATCTGATTTTACAAAAGTAGATTCAACTACTGGACAACTTAATCGTTATGAAACTGCTCTATTTGATATAGAAGACCCGGTCAATAAAAAAGATTTAGATAGGTTAGAAGAGTTTTACCTAAAATATAATTTCAAAAAATCTACTATTGTTTTTGGGCGGCAGTTAATTAATACCCCATTTATTAATTTGCAAGATGGTCGTATGAGGCCCACAGGAGTTGATGGACTTTGGCTAGAAATAAATGAAATAAAAAAAACAAAGATTGAAGCAGGCTGGTTGTTTGCAATATCTCCAAGAGGTACAGTAAAGTGGTATGATGTTGGAGAATCAATTGGTGTTTACCCAACAGGTGTAAATATTGATGGAACAAAATCTGGTTACAGTAATAATATTGAAAGTAACGGAGTTGCTGTTTTAGGCATTACTAGTAACATCAACAAAAATTTAATATTGCAGGGTTGGAATATGTTTACGCAAAATGTATTTAATACCGCTATGTTACAGGCCGATATAAATTTTCCTTTAAAAGATGGATCTAGCATTTTTGTAGGTGCACAGTTTATACATCAAGATGCAGTAAATGATGGTGGCAATGCAAACCAATCAAATACATATTATGCAAAAGGTCAAAAATCAATAACATTTGGCGGAAAAGTTGGTTGGAAAAATAAGACTTGGGAAACTAGTATTAATTATAACCGTATTACATCCGACGGACGATATCTAGTTCCGCGTGAGTGGGGTAGGGAACCCTTTTTTACTTTTATGCCACGTGAGCGGAATGATGGTTTAGGAGATATGCATGCAATAATGGCAAAAGTTAATTACAATATTCCCCAATCAAGACTAAAAACTTCACTTGCTTTAGGATATTACAAGTTGCCCGATGTAAAAGATTATCGGTTAAATAAGTATGGCTTACCTTCATATACACAAATTAATGCCGACATTCGATATAGCTTTGCTGGTATGATGAAAGGGTTTGAATCTCAGCTTTTAGTAGTTAGTAAGTTTAAGAGTGGGGAAACGTATAATAATAAAAGATTCGAGTTTAATAAAGTTAATTTGGTGCAGTATAATTTTGTTTTAAATTATCATTTTTAAATAGTATGGCAAATTTTGAAAACCTGGCTAAAGTATTTGAACCAAAATTATTGCAGGAAATAGAACAGTTCGGAACTTTGCAAAGTTTTAAGGATGGAGAAGTGATTATAGATTATGGTAAATACATTCGTATGATGCCAATAATTTTAAGAGGTACTATTAAGGTTTACCGGTTAGATGAAAAAGGTAATGAAATATTATTGTATTATTTATCTAACAACGAAAGCTGCTCAATGGCATACAGTTGCTGTGTAGAAGCAAAGAAAAGTGAAGTAAAAGCAATAGCAGAAGATGATGTAGAGCTTATCGCAATTCCACATGCAAAGTTAGATGAGTGGCTTTGTAAATACCCTAGTTGGAAAAACTACATCATGCGAAGTTTTAATGAGCGGTTTATTGAATTATTAAAATCAATAGAAAGCATTGCCTTTCATAAATTAGATGAACGGCTTATTGGTTACTTAAAAGAAAAGCAACGCTTAAGTGGTTCAAGTGTAATAAAAGCCTCACACTATCTTATTGCCGATGAATTATCTACTTCTCGAGTAGTTATTTCTAGATTGCTGAAACAATTAGAGAACGATAAGAAAATTATTTTATACAGGAATGAGATAAAGTTATTGAACACTTTTGGGTAGAATTTTTATATCGAAATATTGATTTGATGGATAATCGCTTTTGATACTACAAATATTACATTTTATTGCAATCTTACCATTTCTTTCGGCTATAAATCAGTGTAATGCCAATGAGGCGTTTATTATTACTATACCCCCCACAAATTTGTGCAGTAATTACGATAGTGATTGGTAGCAGTAACTTTAGCATCGTCATAATACTTAAGGACTTTCAATTGGTTTCGGAACTTCGTTAGGTGGTGCTATTAAAGGGACTTCATCGGGAATAATGTCCGGTTCTTCTTCCGGTAGTATTGGACTTTCAGGAGGATCCTCTGGATAAATTTCAGGATTTCTCTCTGGCACCGGAATTTCGAGGGGTTCTGTTGGATATTTCTTTTTTGACATGACTAATTTTTTTATTGAGAAAAAAATTTAAAATAATGATTGTAATTCTAATATGTGAAATAATAATTAATAATAGAACTTTTGCCAAACATGGTTTGCAACATAACGTAAGTAATATTACAGCAATGTTACTTACTATATAAACAATAAACCCCTATGATGCTGATGATACCTAAATGGGTAATTCAATAGTTTAATTACTTTTTAAAAGTGCCATATTGGTTTTTGTTTTTTAAATTATTATTACAAATTATGTTATTTATTATTACTCTTCGAAGATGAATAGTTTTACATTGAAAGGTGTTATAAAATTTTAGAAATAAGTTACATAATTCACACATTTATAAAATTTAACTTTTTCAAATTGGTACACTTGCGAAACAATGCGGTTGTGTTACTTCTCATTTAAATTTATAGAAGGGTTAGACAAAATAACCTTGCTTATTCTACAGAATATATCTTACTTATTCAAATGGCACTCTGCTAAAATTATCAATCGTGATAGTCAACAAAATAGCCTTATTGATATTTTAGGAAACCTATATTGGTGGCTCATTTCATTAAAATTTCGATAAGTTAAAGGATTAAATTTTTATCTGGATAAATTGAAATAATTAAGACAATTGTAATAACTATTTTTTTCTTTTAAGATATTAGTTGATGTAGCTTTAATTTTTTTAAAGAATGAAATATTTATAATTTTTTCACCATTTATTTTCCTTGAAATGATTAATGCTTAAGTATAAAATAACATAGTAATTTGTAAATAGTAATTTTAAAACTTTCGTCAATCCAATTCTATCGAAAACTATTGCTTATTTTTATATCCAACTATAATTCTTAAAGGCATGAAGATTTTTGTGAGAGGAAATAAAAATAACGAGTTATTAAAATTACTTCCAAAGGCAATTGCCAAACTGAAGAAAAATATAATTGAACCATTTCTTGGCGATGTTATAGATAATATAAATGCCAATGAAAGACTGCCTTTAAGGTCGGAGATTTTTACAAGAGAAAAGATGGCACAGCATGCTGTATCCATAGCAAAAAGACATGTTCTCATCACCCATCAAATACCCGAACAGTTACTGGGTAGACTATCTGAAAATGAGCAAATCCTACTCGAAGTTCATGCATTGCTCACTAAGGAATTGAAGGATAAAAAACGCATTGCGCCAGCAGGTGAGTGGCTGCTAGATAATTTCTACTTAATTGAAGAACATATCTACACCGGTAAAAAACATTTACCCAAGGGTTACAGTAAAACCTTACCACAATTATTAAAGGGAGAATATGCCGGGTTACCCCGTGTGTATGATATAGCCGTAGAAATTATTTCTCATACAGATGGACATGTTGATATTCATAGCCTTACTGATTTTATAAATGTTTATCAAACAATTAATTTTTTAAAACTTGGTGAGCTATGGGCAATACCTATTATGCTCAGGCTGGCAATAATTGAAAATTTAAGACGCCTCTCCATACAAATCGCTGAAGAAATAACTAATACATTATTAGCTACTCGCTGGGCAGATGAGTTGATAAAAGTTGCAGAAAAAGATCCCAAGAATCTTGTGCTGGTGATAGCAGATATGGCAAGGTCAAACCCTCCAATGGAAAGTACATTCGTAGCTGAACTCACCCGAAGATTACAGGAAAAAGGAAGTTTACTTACGTTGCCCCTTAACTGGATTGAACAAAGTCTATATGAAATTGGATTAACAAGCAGTGAATTGATTCAAGTTGAAAATCAGATGCAGGCCGAAACGCAGTTATCTATAAGCAACAGCATCAGAGGTCTTCGTTTTCTTAGCACCACTAACTGGAGAGATTTTGTTGAGAACACTAGCATTGTTGAGAATACATTAAGGCAGGATATAAATGGCATTTATGGGAAAATGGATTTTTATACCCGGGATAATTACCGTCATTCCATAGAGAAAATTGCAAGATGTAGTGATAAGTCCGAAAAGGATATAGCTGAGATTGTCATTAAAACTGCAAAAGAAAATTATGCTAATATTAAAGACTCTCGTCAATCACATGTGGGTTATTATCTCACAGGTAAAGGTTATTTAGCTACATTAAAAGCAGCCAATGCAAAAATTACTGGTTTTGAAAAATGCAATCAGATAACAAATAAAAATCCTTCACTTATTTATATAGGCGGGATACTTATCCTTACTCTGCTAATTAGTTGGGGATTAATTGCAAAAGCTTCAAATGAAAATTTAAATCAAAATATTTTAATATTAATAAGTATTTTAATATTTCTGGCAACCACAAGCCTTGCAGTATCGCTTGTAAACTGGTTGAGCACTATCCTTACCAAGCCATGCCTTTTGCCAAGAATGGATTATTCAAAAGGAATACCTCTTGAATCTAGAGGTATGGTAGTAATCCCTACATTAATTACTAGCATAGTTACAATCGACCATCTTATTGAAGGTCTTGAAGTTCGTTTTCTTGCCAACAAGGATGCTAATCTTTACTTTGCACTTCTTACCGATTTACAAGATGCAAAAACAGAACACTTACCCGAAGATATTGCCCTCATCAGTACATTAAAAAAGCGGATCATAGCGCTTAATAAAAAATACGAACGACCCTCGAATGATACTTTTTTTCTTTTTCACAGACCACGAAAATGGAATCCTGCTGATAAAGTATGGATGGGGTATGAAAGAAAACGTGGTAAACTTGGCGACTTAAATGCTTTGTTGCGTGGCGGAGGAAAGGAATATTTTTCCGAGATTATTGGAGACAGCTCCCTCTTTAACAGCATAAAATATATTATCACATTAGATACTGATACACAGCTACCCCACGATACTGCATGGAAAATGATTGGATCTATGGCACACCCTATGAACCATCCAGTTTTCGACGAAAAAAAGAAAAGGGTAACCGAAGGCTACAGTATTCTTCAGCCGAGAGTATCAAATAGTTTACCTGCAGATGACAGTTCATTATATGCGCGTCTTCATGGTAATGATCCCGGCACCGATCCATATACCAAAGCCACATCAGATGTTTACCAAGACCTTTTTCAGGAAGGTTCTTTTATAGGTAAAGGAATTTATGATATAGATGCATTTGAATTAGCTTTAAAGAATAGGTTTCCTGAAAATCGTATTTTAAGCCATGACCTGCTTGAAGGATGTTATGCCAGATCAGGTTTGATAACTGATATTCAACTTTATGAAGAGTATCCATTGCGATATCACACAGATATGCAGCGTAGACATCGCTGGATACGAGGTGATTGGCAGATAGGCAGGTGGCTTTTGCCTTATGTTCCGGGTATTGATAAAAAGTTGCATAAAAATCCACTTTCTTTATTTTCAAGATGGAAAATTTTTGATAATATCAGACGCAGCTTGGTATCATTAACATTATTATTATTGTTCTTATTTGGATGGACAATTTCCAGTTCATCATTGTTTTGGACATCAGCTATTTCCCTTATTATTCTCTTGCCATCTGCAGTAACTTTTATTTGGGAACTCTTTAAAAAACCTCCAGAAGTAGTTTTTATTCAACAGCTTATTTATACAGGTCGGTCTGCATTTAATAATTTTATTCAGCAGTTACTTGAACTTACATTCTTGCCATTTGAGGTTTATGTAAATATAGATGCAATTATCCGAACACTTTGGAGGGTATTCATCTCTCACAAAAAACTACTTGAATGGAATTTGTTTAGCAGCCGACAGTATAAGCAAATCACGATTTTTAAATCATATCGTGCAATGTGGTTTCAGCCTTCTTTGGCCATCCTGATATATGCTTACTTAACAATCTACAATCAGGGCACTATTCTTTTTGCATTGCCATTCCTTAGTTTTTGGATGGCAGGTCCCTTAATTGCTTATGCAGTTAGCCGTCCATTACCTGTTGTTAAAATACACGTTTCACATGAGCAAACTATTTACTTGAGAATGTTGGCCAGAAAAATATGGAGTTTCTTTGAAAAGTTTGTAACAGCAGAAGATAATTGGCTTCCTCCTGATAATTACCAAGAAAACCCGGTTGAAAGAATTGCTCACAGAACTTCACCAACCAATATCGGGCTTTCATTATTATCTAGTCTCACTGCTTACGATTTTGGATATATAACTTTATCGCAATTGATTGAACGTTCCACCAATACCATCGATACCATGCAACGCATGGAAAGATACCGTGGTCATTTATACAATTGGTATGATACTACCTCCTTAGAGCCATTGTTGCCCAAATATATTTCCACAGTAGATAGCGGGAACATGGCAGGGCACCTGATAACTTTTAAGCAAGGTCTTTTATCTCTCTCCGAAAAAAAAATTATAGATAAAAATTTCTTTGAAGGTTTATCTGATACCATTAATATATTAATAGAATACAGTAAAGAAAAAGAGCAGTTAATAAAATTCCAAAAAGAGTTGGAAGAAAATTATCCTACTGTAATAAATACATTAAATGAAATAAAAGAATTTCTACAGCATTTGGAAACATCTTTCTCAAAGATACTGACAGAGCTAGATTTTGTTCCCGATGAGGAAAATGGTATATGGGCACAGAAATTTCTTCAACAAATAAATGAGCAAAGAAAAAGTATCAACTCTCTAACCCCATGGATATTATTTTCTAGTATTCCTGCAAAATTTAATGATCTTACGCCACATTTACCGGCTATTCCTACTTTAAAGCAAATAGCATTAATAGATCAAATCTTGTTACAAAAGATTGTTAGCTATTATGCAAGTGATGTAAGTAACGAAGAAAAGGAATGGCTCACAAAATTCAGGCAGGCTATTACCGAATCTGCAAGACGGGCAAAAGAGTTTGTATTAACAATTGAGCAACTTGCATCAAAATGCATGAACCTAGCCAATATTGATTATGATTTTCTGTTCGACCGCACTCAAAATTTATTATCTATTGGTTATAGCGTGGAAGAGCGTAGAAAGGATAACAGTTATTATGACCTGCTGGCTTCAGAAGCAAGGCTCACCACTTTTGTAGCAATTTCACAAGGAAAATTACCACAGGAAAGCTGGTTTGCCTTAGGCAGGCAACTTACCCATTTTGGCGCCACTCCAATTCTCCTTTCTTGGGGTGGATCTATGTTTGAATATCTTATGCCATTAATGGTAATGCCAACATATAATAATACGTTGCTTGATCAAACGAACAAAGCAGTTGTTCAAAAACAAATTGATTACGGAAGAAAAAGAAATATACCGTGGGGATTATCTGAGTCTGGTTATAATATGGTAGATGCTAATTTAAATTACCAATACAAAAGCTTTGGAGTTCCCGGACTTGGATTTAAACGGGGTTTAGGAGAAGATCTTGTTGTGTCTCCTTATTCAACTGTACTTGCTTTAATGGTAGCTCCGAATGATGCCTATGAAAACCTGCAGATATTAAAAAAAGATGGCTTTGAGGGCATGTATGGTTTTTATGAAGCAATAGATTACACAATAACACGCTTGCAACGAAAACAAAAAAGGGTGGTTGTTCAATCCTTTATGGCTCATCATCAGGGGATGTGCTTACTTTCTCTTTCCTACGTACTTTTAAACAGACCTATGCAGCAACGGTTTGAATCAGAAGTTCATTTTAAGTCGGCGCTGTTGCTGTTACAAGAAAGAATACCAAGAGTTACAACATTCTATTCGCCTAGTGTACATGAAGGTGACACTAGTTTCGTTTCTGGTGCTGATGCGTCGATGCGAGTTGTTAATACCCCTAATACAGTTACACCAGAAATACAATTGTTATCAAATGGCAGGTATCACGTTATGGTAACTAACGCTGGTGGTGGTTACAGCCGATGGAAAAATATAGCGGTTACTCGTTGGCGTGAAGATAGCACCTGCGATAACTGGGGGAGCTTCTGTTTTATACGTGATCTTGAGAGTAAACTAGTATGGTCATCGGCATATCAGCCAACATTAGAGCAGGGAGATAATTACGAAGCTGTATTTTCATTGGGTCGTGCAGAGTTCCGGCGCCGCGATTTTTCTTTAGAAACATACACAGAGATTGTTGTATCACCAGAAGATGATATAGAACTGAAAAGGGTACATATCAGCAACGTTTCTCGCAAAAAAAGAATAATCGAAATAACAAGTTATGCAGAAGTGGTATTAGCTGTACCTGCTTCAGATGAATCGCATCCTGCTTTCAGTAATTTATTTGTTCAAACGGAGATCATAGAAGAATGTCATGCAATTCAATGTACACGAAGATCAAGATCTGATGAAGAAAAGGCTCCCTGGATGTTTCACTTGATGAAAGTTCATAATGCAGAAATCATAAATGTTGCTTACGAAACAGTTCGAGAAAAATTTATAGGCAGAGGAAACAATATTCATAATCCCGAGGTAATGAAAGGAGCTGATCCCCTAAAAGGTGGCAGTGGTTCAGTTCTTGATCCAATAGTATCAATACAATACCGTATTGTACTTGAAGGAAATGAATCAGTAATAATAGATATCATTACTGGTATTGCTGAAACGAAGAAACTATGTAATAATCTGATAGATAAATACCAAGAACGCCATCTGTTCAACCGTGTATTGGAATTAGCATGGACACATAGCCAGGTTATTCTGCACCAGATAAATGCTTTGGAATCAGATGCACAATTATATACTAGGCTAGCAAGTTCCATCATTTTCTCAAATCCTTTATTAAGAGGTGATCCAGCATTTATAATTAAGAATAAACGTGGCCAATCAGGTTTGTGGAGTTATGCTATATCAGGGGATATACCGATCGTTTTGGTACAGATTGAAGATGCATCAAATATAGACCTGATAAAACAAATGTTACAGGCTCACTCATACTGGCGATTGAAAGGATTGATTGTAGACCTTGTTATATGGAACGATGATCATGGAGGATACAGACAAGAATTGCAAAACCAGATACACGATCTTATTTCACCAGCAATGGGCACTGAATTGAAAGATAAGTCTGGAGGTATTTTTATTAGGTCAACCGAACAGATATCCAACGAAGACAGGATATTATTTCAGGCTGTTGCTCACGTTGTTATTTCGGATAAGTATGGAACCCTAGAAGAGCAAATAAAAAGGAGAACAAAAATCAAAACGTCCATACCTTATTTTAGTCCTACCAAATTTCATCCATCTGTTTATACAGAGGTTACTCCAAGAAATGATCTTCAATTCTTTAATGGACATGGTGGATTCAGCAGCGATGGAAAAGAATATGTTATTACTACAACAGCTGCCAAAAAAACACCCGCACCATGGATCAATGTATTAGCAAACCCTGGTTTTGGAAGCATTATTTCTGAAAGCGGACAATCTTATACATGGGTAGAGAATGCCCACGGTATGCGTTTAACTCCATGGAACAATGATCCTGTATCTGATTTGAATGGAGAAGCATTTTATTTAAAAGATGAAGAGAGTGGAAGGTTTTGGTCGCCAACACCACTGCCTTGTAGAGGTAGTTCTCCATATATATCAAGGCATGGATTCGGTTATTCGGTATTTGAGCACAATGAAGATGGAATAAAATCTGAGATGCTTGTATATGCTGATATTGATGCACCAATAAAATATATTGTGATAAAACTCCGGAATCTTTCCGGAAGGCAGCGCCGTATTTCCGCCACAGGTTATGTAGAATGGGTATTGGGCGACCTGCGGGCAAAACATTTGAAACATACTATAACTGAACTGGATGAACAAAGCGGAGCCATATTAGCCAGTAATGCCTACAGTACTGAATTTAAAAACAGGGTGGCATTTTTTGATGCTGACGGAAACAACAAAGGTATCACTACTGACAGAACAGAATTTTTAGGACGTAATGGAACTTTAAATAATCCCGATGGATTAAACCGTGCGAGATTATCAGGCAAAACGGGAGCTGCAATGGACCCATGTGCAGTAATACAGGTTGCTTTTGACATTGGTGAAGACGAAGAAAAAGAAATAATATTCCGCCTTGGTGCAGGAACAAGTATGCAACATGCATTGGATCTAATACAAGCATGTGAAGGATCAGAAGCGGCAAAACAGGCATTAAATAAAGTACAACAATACTGGGGAAAAACTTTAAGTGCAGTACAAATAAAAACTCCTGATGCTGCATTGAATATGATTACTAATGGATGGCTGAATTATCAAACACTATCCAGTCGTATTTGGGCAAGAAGCGGATTCTATCAATCTAGCGGTGCATTCGGATTTAGAGACCAGTTACAGGATGTTTTGTCATTGATACATAGCCAACCACAATTGGCAAAGTCACAAATTCTCTTGTGTGCATCGAGGCAATTTATAGAAGGAGATGTTCAACATTGGTGGCATCCTCCTGAAGGAAGAGGTGTACGCACTAAATGTTCTGATGATTATTTATGGTTGCCTTTTGTTACATCATCATATATCAATGCTACTGGCGATAAATTAATACTAGATGAGCAAATCCATTTTTTGGAAGGACGTTTGTTGAATGCAGGAGAAGAATCATATTTTGATTTACCCATAAAATCAGGTACTTCTGCCGGAGTGTATGAACATTGTGTTAGGGCAATTAAACACGCATTAAAATTTGGTGTGCATGGATTGCCATTTATTGGTTCTGGAGATTGGAATGATGGCATGGATAAAGTGGGCATACATGGTAAAGGCGAAAGTGTATGGCTAGCGTTCTTTCTATATGATACATTGATACGATTTGCAAAAGTAGCTTTATTAAAAAATGATGAAGTCTTTGTAAATATATGCAAAGCCGAGGCAGAAAAACTTCGCATTAATATCAGGGAAAATGCTTGGGATGGCGAATGGTATCGCCGCGCATATTTTGATGATGGAACTCCTTTGGGCTCCAAAGAAAATGAAGAATGTAAAATTGATTCCATTGCACAAAGCTGGTCTGTATTATCAAAAGCGGGAGATGATGATCGTATATCTATCGCAATGCAATCTGCAGACAAACTACTTGTGCGTAAAGAGGATGGCTTGATACAATTGTTCAATCCGCCATTTGATAAATCAGATATGAACCCTGGTTATATAAAAGGATATGTGCCGGGGGTAAGAGAAAATGGGGGACAATATACACATGCTGCAATATGGCTGGTTATGGCATTTGCAGCTATTGGCAATAGAAAAAGAACATGGGAATTATTGCAAATGATAAATCCTGTTAACAGGGGGATTAACAAGGATACAATTGCCATTTACAAAACAGAGCCTTATGTAATAGCTGCTGACGTGTATGCTGAGCCAATGCATAAAGGACGTGGCGGATGGACTTGGTATACTGGTTCTGCAGGATGGATGTATCAGTTAATAATAGGATCATTTATCGGGCTCAAAAAAGAGGGAAATAATTTATTTTTTACCCCTTGCGTGCCGCCAGAATGGAAAGAATTTGAGATCAATTACCGTTTTGGAGAAAGCAATTACCATATACAATTTATTCAAACAATAGCAGATGAAAACAAAATGGAAGTAAAAGTAGATGGAATGGCACAAGAAAATAACGCTGTTCCTTTAATCAATGATGGCAATGTGCATGAAGTGATGATTGAATTATTTAATAAAGAATGAGTATA
>Ga0105044_10005505_pt1 | contig 17402 bp, 12 predicted proteins | sample MAT01_FD_78092 | JGI IMG/M metagenome (GOLD analysis project Ga0105044, IMG submission 78092) | Freshwater microbial communities from Lake Fryxell liftoff mats and glacier meltwater in Antarctica - MAT-01 | ecosystem: Environmental > Aquatic > Freshwater > Ice > Liftoff microbial mat | place...
GCTGCGCGGACCGGATCGACTCCTTCGGGCAGCGGGAGCACGTAGCGCGCTTCGACCGCGACGTACTCGGCTGCCAGGCCGTCGTAGTGCTCGCCGCGGATCTGGTAGTCGTCTGAGATGTGATCGTTCCCGGCCAGGTCGTGCGCCGACTTGCCCGACGAGCTGCCCGGCTCGACGAGCACTTTCGTGCCGACGCGCGGACCGCTGACGCCGGCGCCGAGCGCCACGATTTCGCCCGTCCCGTCGCAACCGGGGATCAGAGGCAGCGGCAGCTTCACGCCCGGCATTCCGCGGCGCGACCACAGATCGAGGTGGTTCACCGACGTGCCCAGGATGCGCACGAGCACTTCGCCCGGACCGGGCTCGGGCACCGGCAGATCGACGATACGCAACACGGACGGATCGCCGTGTGACGGGATGTGGACGACCTGCATTCGAGTCGTTCCGACCTGCATCAGCGGCCTTCGAACTTCGCCGGACGCTTTTGCACGTAGGCTTGGATGCCTTCTTTGGCGTCGCTGCTCGCGAAGAGGCGCGCCTGCAGCTCGCGCTCGAGAGCGAGGCCCTGTTCGAGCGGGATTTCGAGGCCCGTTTGCACGGCGCGCTTGATCAATCCGACCGCGAGCGGCGCCTTGCCCGGAGCGCAGAAGCTCCTCGCGTAGTCGATCACGCCGGCGAGGAACGTCGCGTCGTCCGCGGCGTCGCGGATCTCGTCGACGATCCCGAGCGTCAGCGCTTCCTCGTAAGCGAGCAGGCGGCCGCTGGCCATCAGCTCGATCGCGCGGCTCTTGCCCACGACGCGCGCGAGACGCTGCGTGCCGCCCGTGCCGGGCAGGACACCCAATGCGACCTCGGGCAGCCCGGTCTTGCCCGAACCGCGGCGCGCGACGCGCAGATCGCAGGCCAGCGCGATCTCGAGCCCGCCGCCGACGCAGTGTCCGCCCAGCGCCGCGATCACGAGCTTCGGCGTGTGCTCGAGCCGCAGGAGCGTCTCGTTCGCGTGCAGGCAGAACTGGTACTTGAAGGTCGGTGTGACCGCGTCGAGCATCGCGATGTCCGCGCCGGCGCAGAAGAACTTCTCGCCCGCGCCGGCCAAGACGATCACGTGCACCGCGTCGTCGAAGCGCGCGCGCAGCACGGCCTCGTCGAGGTCGCGCATCATCGCGTGGCTGTAGCCGTTCGCGGGCGGGTTCGTCAGCGTGATCAGCGCGACACCCGAGCCGGATGCGTACGTCGCCTTGCCCTGGGGCAAAGTCTCGGGCGTGCCGAGGGGGCTCATCGTGGCGGTCATGCGGTTCAGGTCTCGTGCGGTTCGAGTTCGGGGCGGAGGATTCTAGCCACGAGGAGAGGGCCAGGCGTTGGGCCGACTCTCGGAGAGGCCTCGGACCGCCTGCTGAGGCTCGTGACCATCGGCATCAGAACTCGGGGCTGACCGTCACTTTGCCGGGCTCGATGCGCTGTCTCCGGCCGGGCGGCAACCTCGCACGAGTGATGTCCGGCTCCCGCGATCACCAGAGAGCACGCCGGCTCGATTGCTCCCGCGCTCTCAGAGATCCAGCGCCAGCATCCGCCCGCCCGTCGCGGCGCACCAGCCGGCCCACTTGTCGCGCAGGAACTTGCTGGCGTCGACGAGCACCGCGTCGAGCACCACGCGCCGGAAGCGGTTCTGCTCGAGGAACCGCTGGGTCATCAGGTCGATGTGCCAGCGCCTACCGCCCGTCGGCGCGCCGTCGGTGAGCACGAGGATGGTGTCCACCTCCGGATCCGCGAGCGCCAACGTCGCGGCGTCCCAGAAGTTGCCCTTGCCCGTCGCCGTGCAATTCGTGAACGACTTGAGCGCCTTGCCCACGTTGGCCGGCGTCGCGGGCTGGAGCTTCTTTTCCCAGGGGATCGGCACGCTCGTGTACGGGATCACGTTGAAGCGCGCGGTCGGCGGGAGCGCACGCAACGCCGTCTCGAGCTCCTTGTCGAGGCGATCCTTGACCGTCGTGCCGTCGGGTCGCTTCTCCCACGTCGAACCCGAGAGGTCGACGAGGATCGCGATCGCGCCCGAGAGGATCGGCATCCCGCCGAGCTTGGGCGCCTGCGTGTCCCCCGCCGACGCGTAGACCTTCGTCGGGTCGCCGGTCACGGGCTTCCACTCGGGCCCGAGCTTCGCGACCCAGCCCTTCCAGAACTCGGGCCGGCCGCTGCCCGCGAGGCCGGAGATTCGCTCGAGGTGCTCGTCGATCGTCCAGTAGAGGCGCGCGTTCTTCTCCGCGGCGTACATGTCGACGAGCACGACGAGTCGCTCGGCCGACGGATGCGCGCCCAGTGCTGCGACGGTCGCGGCCCGAACCGCGCGGTCGGCGTGCAGGGAGCCGAGCAGCAGCAGCTTGCGCGCCGCGTCGCTCGGCTCGGGGCCGACGAGTCCGATCACAGCGCACAGGTGCGCCGCGGACTGCTTCGCGTCGGCGCGCGCGATCCAGTCGGCGCTCCGCGACGGCTCGATTGCCGCCAGCGCGAGCAATGCGGACGCCGAGACCTCGCCGCCCTTGCCGAGTGGCTGGATCGCTTTCTCGAGCGCGACCGTGATCGCCTTCTGCGCCTTCGCGTTCGAGCGCACGGCTTCGACTGCGCGCTCGAGCCCGGCGTACGAGACCATGCGCGCTGCTTCGTGCTTCGTCCCGAGCGCCGCTTCGAGCGCCAGGGGCGTCGGGCTCTTGCCGCCCGTGAGCGCGCCCGCCGCGTGTACCGCGACCCACGGGTCGGGCGACAAGAGGCCCGATTTACCGGCTAATTCTTCGATCACGTGGGGCTCGTCGCACTTCGCGAGCTGGATCTCGGCCTCGTCCGCGACCCGCGGGGACTCGTCCTTCAGCGCGCCGACGATCAGGAGCCAGGCTTTCGTCTGGTGCAGTTGCGCGAGCTGCTGCACGGCCGAGACCCGCTCGATCTCCTTGGCCGACACGATGCTCCGCGCCAGGACGTCGAGCCTCTCGTCGTTCTGCGGCGAGAGGGCCAGCAGCAACGCGGCCGCGATCACGGCGTCCTCGTCACGCTGTAGCGATTCTCGCCGTTCGGCACGACCGGACTCTGGTTCACGAATGTCTCCTCGATCAGGTCGCGCATCAGGATCGGGTCGTCCTTGCGCTTCGGCCCGGGTGGGTACTTCGTGACGTATCGGTCGCCGCCGTCGGCGAGGAACGAGTTCAGCGCGACGCGGTAGTCCTTGCTCGGATCCACGGGCACGCCGCCGACCAGCACGCCGAGCAGCTTGCGGTTCCCGCTCGCGTCCAGCGCGGCCAAGACCGTGACGCCCGAGACCTCGAGCCCCGAATGCGCCGTGCCTTCGACGGACTTCGTGAACATGTCGAGCACCTCGGCGCCGGTCAGCGTCAACACCGTCAAGTTGTTCTCGAAGGGGCACAACTCGAAGGCGTGACGACGCATGATCGGTCCGGCGTCCAGGTTCGTGCGAATCCCGCCGCGGTTCATCACGCCGACGTCGGCGACGCCGTGACGGCGAACCATGTCGGCCATGAAGTTCCCCGCGCTCGAAGAAGCCAGCGGATCCTTGGAGCGTGTCAGCGGCCCGGCGAGTTCGCCGACGATTTCGTCCATGCGCTCGGCGCTACGCCGCGCGAGCTCGTCGCAGATCTCGTCGACGACCGTGACGCGATCGGCGACGGCCGGTTCCTGGTCGAGGTCGATGAGCCGCGCGCGGCTCTCCACGACGGTCTTCGTGCGCGCGTCGAACCACACGTCGACGCGCCCGACCGTGGAGGCTTTCGCGCCGCTCTGCACGATCAGGGTGCTGCCTTCGCGCACGCCTTCCTTCAAGAAGGAGTGGCTGTGCCCACCCACGATCAGAGGCAAGTCGGGGTGCGCGCGCGCGACGGCGCGGTCGTCGTCGACGCCCAAGTGGGTGACGGGCAGGATCCAATCGGCGCGCCCGCCGATTTCGGCGCGCGCGGCCACGAGCTCCAGGGCGGGATCGACGAAGACGAGCGCACGTGCATCCGGGTGCGTGATGTCGGGCGTCTCCGTCGCGAGGAGCCCGACGAGCGCGATGCGGAGACCGCCCTTCTCGACGAAACGCCAAGGCGGTGACCACGCGACGCGCTGGTTCGTCCCCTGCTCGCGCACGTTCGCGAGGACCGAGGGCAGCTTCGACTCGCGCAGCAACGTCACGAGGTGCGGCACGCCGAAGTCGAGCTCGTGATTGCCGACGCACACTGCGTCGTAGCCCGTCGCCGTCATCGCGCGCAGGAAAGGCAGCCCGCCGTCGATCACGCCCTCGGGCGTGCCCTGGTAGCAGTCGCCGCCGTCGAGGACGAGCACGTGCGCGCCCGACGCTTCGGCCGCGCGCTTCTCGCGCTGGATGCAGGCGGCGGCGCGCGCGAGCCCACCGACGAGCGGCGGATCGTCGCGATCGAGCCACGTCGCCTTGCGCGGGAGGACCTGACCGTGCACGTCGTTCGTGTGCAGCACGACGAAGTGGATGCGCTCCGGCGTGGGCGCGTTCGCAGCGGGCGCCGGGCTCGGCACGGGCGCGACCGCCGCGACCGCGGGCGCCGCGACAGCGCTTGCGGTGGGTGCGGAGGGGGCGCTCGTCGGGGACGATGCGCAGGAACTCGCCGCCAGCGCGGCGAGCAGGGAGAGCATGAAAAAGCGGCAGGCCATCGTGCTCGATAGCCTGCCGCGCCGGCGTCCGGTTGGGAACAGATACCCGCGCCGGTTACTGACGCACGACCTTCTCGCCCTTGGGGTAGCCGACCGTGTACTCCCAGACCACAGAGGCGGCGCCCGACTTCGGCACGCGCACGACCCAGGTCAAGATTCCTTTGTCATCGCGGTCCTGTTTCCAGCGCTCGTCGGCGGAGGTCTTGGGCTCGGACTTCGTGAGCTCGACCTCGATGCGCTCGTCGCGCGGGCGCGGCAAGACCTCGCGCACGATCACGTCGACGGCGCCGTCCTTGGCTTGCGTCGGGGCGCCGTGGTTCTTGAGGGAGATGCGCCAGCCCTCGATCTTCTCGGATTGCGAGGACAGGAAACCCGGGCCCTTCTCCATGTCCTGCGTGCGCGTGCGCTCGACCTCGAGGAACGGATCGGCGCCGAGGTGTAGCGTGAGCTCGGCGCCGGGCTGCACGAGGTCCACCGACGCGCGGCCGAGGAAGTCCTGGCCCAGGAAGACCGACGCGAGACCGGGCAGCAGCGTGTAGGCGCTCGTGTTCTTGGCCTTGCCGCGCAACCACACGGTCAGATCGAGTTCAGGCACGACGGTGCGCTCGATCGCGACGTCGAGATCCGCCTGGCCCACGAGCACGTTCGTCGGCTCGTTGCGCGACTCGATCGACTCGCGACGCGGCAACTGGTAGCGCACGGAGAGACCGGAGCTCTCGATCGACGCGAACGAGCGGCGCGCGTCGAACTCGCCGTTCGCCACGGCCTTGTCTGCAGCGCCGGAGTAGCCCAGCCCCTCGAGCATGGATTCGGGCGCCGGGCGGGCTCGGCGCGTTGCCACGGTCGCGGGCTGCGGCTGCCACAGCGACAACCACACCGGCATCGGCTCCGGACCCTGCGCGCCGCGCTGCGGTTGCGCCGTCGAGAGCGCGAGCGACACGTCGTTCCAGTCCTCGCCGGTGAACTGGAAGACTTGCGCGCGATACGTCAGCCCCACTTTCGCGAGATCGCTCGACGTGCGCAGCTCGTAGTTCGGCTGCCAGCCCGTCCCGTGCACGAGGTACTCGACGTCGATCTGCTTCGGCGCGCCTTCGATCTCGACGACGACGTCGTTCACCGGCACCGCGCGCGAACCGGACCAGCGTCCGATCTCGGTCTGGATCTTCTGCACCTCGAGCTGCGCCGCGGCGAGCTGCGTGTCGGCCGCGCGCTTCTGCGCCTGCACCTCGCCGATCTTCTTCGCGAAGAAGCCCCAGCTCGACTCCCAGGTGTCCGGGTTCGCGCGCTCCGTCTTCGCCTGCGTCTGATCCAACGCCATCAGGCCGTTCAAGTGCTTCGCGAGCTGGTCCGTCGCGTTCACCGCGTCCTGCGCGACGCGCACTTCCGCTTCGGCCGCGACGAGGCGCTGCTTCAGCGCGTCGAGGCGCTCCGACGGCACGGATTCCTGCAGTCGATTGCGGACCTCGACCGACACGACCGCGCCGTGGTCGGCGCGCACGCGGATCGAATCCGCGTCGAGGCTCTGCGGCAATCCGCGCAGCACGTAGCTGCCGGCTCCGCCGACCTCGGCGATGCGATGCACGAGCGCGGTGGACGGATAGACCGTCACATCGGCGATCTTCGAGGTGAGCGAGATGGGATCGGCGGCGAGCGCCACGAACAGGCAGACGAGCGACATGGAACCTCCAGAAATGGAACGGGCGCCATCGTGGCACCCGCGTCAGCGCGGATCCAACGCCGGCCGCGCGACGCTTCTTGGAGACACCGCGCCGAGGACTTTCGGGCGTGGAAAGTCCTTCCGAACCAGCCGACCGCTCTCAGAGCCTGTGAAGGAATCAAAGATGCGCGGCCGACTCGTTGGGGGGCGGGCCGGCATGGCGCGGCGGCTGCATTGCGACGGTACGGTGCCAGGAACAACCCCGACACTTTCGCCCCCCCGTGCCGCGGTCATTCGCCGCGGCACGGGGGGGGCGAAAGTGTCGGGGTTGTTCCTGGCACCGTACCGTCGCAATGCAGCCGCCGCGCTCCCGGTGGCACCGAGGGCCAGATCATCCGCCGCGGAACGACGCGCGACGGACTGGCCGAGGGCGCCTGGACCGAATGGCACGCGAACGGCGCGCTGCTCTCGGAATCCGCGTTCTCCGGCGGACTGCGCAACGGGGCCTTGGAAGCAGTGGTATCCCGACGGCAAGTTCGCGGCGGACGGCGCGTTCTCCGATGACAAGCGCGAGGGCCCGTGGATCGACTGGCACCCGAACGGCGCCGTGCGCTCGCGCGAGATGTGGCGCGCCGACCGGCTCGACGGCGCCTACGCCACGTGCCACGAGAACGGTGCGCGCGCCGTCGAGGGCACGTACGCCGCGGGCAAGCGCCAGAGCACGTGGACGACGTGGAACAGCGACGGCTCGCCATCGAGCGTCGGGAACTACGTCGACGGCAATCTGAACGGTCCCGCGCAGGCCTGGTACAAGTCGGGGAAGCTGGCGCGCGAGTCCGCGTACGCCGACGACGAGCAACACGGCGCGCATCGCTCGTGGTGGGAAAATGGGACGAGCCACGAGCAAGGGCGCTTCGAGGACGGCCTGCGCACGGGCGAGTGGGTCGTGCACCGCGATGACGGCACGCTCGACGAGCAAGCGTCGGGCAAGTACGAGCGCGGCGTGAAGCTCTGAACGCGCGCGATCGCGAGCTCAATCGACGGGACAGAGCGTCATGGTCGTGGACGCGAGTGGCGTCTGCCACGCGGGCGGCCACTGCCCCTCGTCGAAACCGGCGGCGCGGATCGTGAGCCGACTGGGCCACTCGTCGAGCTCGATCTGCACACGTCCTTCCGCGTCGGATCGGCCGAGGTAGTGACCGTCCAGAGCAACATCCGCGTCCGCGATCGGCGTGTGCAGGCTGCAGTGGATCACGCGGAATTCGCGGCGGAATCCGCGCTCGAGTCGCAGCGTCCGCTCGAAAGTGACGCCCGTCGCCGGGATTCCTCCCGGGAAGAGCGGACCGCGCATGTCGCGCCGGTCGCGCGAGCATACGACCATCTCGATGTCCTCGAAGACCGGCAGCGACACGTCGACTTCGGACCGGCTCTGGCTGCCCTGGTTCTTGCCGCGCAGGCGATCACCGTCGCGCCGCAGGAAGCTGACGACAGCGTCCGTGACGGGCGCGCCGTTCTCCGCGGCGACGAAGTGCAGCCGCACCAGGACACGCGGCGCGCTCGGACGACTCTTCACGACGACGTCGCGCGTCCCGAACGGATGGGTCGAGACCTCGGGGTCGAAGCGCGCCTCGAACTCGTCGCCCGCGGCGTGGAGCTGGACGGACTTCCCGCGTAGGTGCATGAGCTCGAAGCGGCCTTCGGCGCGGACGGTGATCGAGATCGGCAGTCCGCCGTCGACGCTGGCCCACAGTCCGGGGCGGTCCGCGCCCTCGAACTCGACGCGGCCGGCGAGCGCGACCTCGGCGTACCCGAACGGCACGGGCGTGCTGAATCCGGCCGGGAAATGCACGAAGACGCCGAATTGCCGTCCGCGCTCGATCCCCGCGATCGAGGTCTCGACGACGTCGTCCGGATCCGCGCCGGAAACGCGGACTCGATAGGGAACGCCGTGCGTGACGCGGAACGAAGCCTCGCCGTCGGGCACGATGGCGAAGTCCGCGCTGCGCACGTTTGCGCCCGGCAGCAGCGCTGCGGGCGCGACGTCGAAGCGCAGATCGCCGGCCGGTCGCGGCCCTTCGACGCGCACGACGAGCATCGTCGGATCCGCGACTACGAGCGTGATCGGTCCCCGCGTCGATGTGTCCAAGACGAACGGTTCGCTCTCGGCGTAGCGCACCCCGGCTTCGCGGAAGGCCTTCGCCTGGAGCACGAGACGCGGAGCTCTCGCGCGCAGCTCGGCGGTGATCTCGGCCGTGACCTCCCCGCCGCCGCGCAGTGAGAGCTCGAGTCCGGCCGTGCGCGGCGACACTCGCGCGGCGATGCGCTGGGCGCGCATCAGGCCCGACGAACGTGGCCAGGTCGGATCCTCGCTCGGAACTTCCGGGCCGTCGGTACTCACGTCCACCCACCACATGGGCGGCACGAGGCCGTCCTGGTCCACGACGCAGACGAGCAGCGGCTCGGGCTCGGACGCCGCTCCAACGGAGCGCTGTGGAAACGCCCTCCGCTCCACATCGGCGAGCTCAACGGCGCCGAGCGGCGCGAGTTCGGCCGAGGACTCGTGAGCCAAGATCGGTTCGGGGCGGTCGCGCTCACGGACCACAGCACGGATCCGAGAACGAACCACAGCGCGGCGCCGAGGAGCACGATCGCGAGCGCGGCCAGCGAAGTCAGGACTCGGCTTGACACGTTTTTACGGTACGGTGCCAGGAACAACCCCGACACTTTCGCCCCCCCCAGCCTCGGCTAACGACCGCGGCTGGGGGGGCGAAAGTGTCGGGGTTGTTCCTGGCACCGTACCGTAAAAACGTGTCGCCGCCACCGCCGCCGCCACCACCACCACCACCACCATCACCACCGCCGCCGCCGTCGCAAAGCAGCCGCAAATCAGCCGCAAAACAGCCGCCGGGCTCCCGGGCGATCGCTGACGGCCGTCCCCGATTCGTTCCCAGGCTCTCAGGGCACGAACACGATGCTCATCGCGTTCGTCACGTTGAAGGTCGCCGTCGTGCAGAACGCCGCGGAGTTTCTGTACCAGACCTGGTACGTGCGCACGCCGCCCTCGGCCGGGATCAGGCCGCGCACCGACACGCGCGGATCGCCCGCGGTCGGATACTGGGACGCGCCGCCCACGTTCAGCTTGATGCCGAGCCGGATCACCACGCCGCTCGTGCAGCGCAGACCGTCGCCGAAGCTCGACGGCGCTGTGGCCGAGCTGCCCTGGAAGTAGAGGCAGCTCGAGGTCGCCGGCATGTTCGTGCCCGCGAGGACCAGCGTGTCGGCCGACACGCTCGCCGCGCCGCTCGAGCGCAAGCGGCCGCCAAGAGCATTGGCCGAGTTCGCGCACCCGTTCGTCGCCGCGCCGTTGTTGCCGCACGGACAACTGACCCCGCTCCCGTCGCCGAAGCACATCGGCGTCTGCGGTCCGCCGCCAGCGAACGGCGTGCAGTAGCGTCCCGCTTCGATGTCCGGATCGTTCGAGAATCCGCGGTCCTCCCACACGATGTGTGCGCAGTTGCTCGTGCCTCCGCCCGAGCGTTCCGCGACGATCTGCGGCCAGGTCTCGTCGCTGAAATCGGACGCGAGGGGCGCATAGCCCTCGGTCGGGACGAGCGCGCCGGCCGCGTAGGCGAAGCTCGAGACGTAGACGTCGTTGTCGGTCGCGCTGCTCGCGAAGCTCTCGACGTGCGCGAGGAAGAACTGGCGACCGTCGGAATCCGCGGTCGCCGCGAACTGGTTCTCGTTCTGCGAGCCGAAGTACTGGGCCGACAGGTTCTGGGCGAGCAGGTCGATGTTGGAACCCGAACACACCGTGGCGACGATGTCGCGCTGACCCGAGCCGGGGTTGCGCTGATAGGCGACGAGGTACGGTTCGGTCGTGCCGCTCGTGTGGCGCAGGTGCGTGCTGACCGTCGGGAACTTCTCGTTCTGGCTCGAGTAGTCGATGTTGAAGCTGGGCGTCACGATCACTCCGAGGAAGCTGATCTGCGCACCGTAGATGTCGTAATCGAACGGTTCGTACTCCCGGTGCCACACGATGTTCCAGCCTTGGATGACCGTTGTGGAGTCGCCCGTGCCCTTCGAGCTCGAGGGCGCGCCCTCGAGCGACCCCGTCGAGGTGGCGATGCCGATCGCGCCGCCGACCGGCATCCCATCCATGCCGACGAGCCGGCCGAGGATGTCGCTGTCGCCCGCATCGACGTTGCGCTGCCAGACGATGTAGTACTTCGACGACGAGCCCTCGTAGTAGTCGCCGCCGACGTCGCAAGCCACGTTGTCGCCCATCACACCGGTGCTCTGGATCACGGGGAAAGCGACGGAGCCCGTGTTCGCAGCGATGATCCTGGACTGGATCTGTCGAGCACCAGACAGGCCGGTCTCGGCCGCGACGAGGAAGTTGTCCCCACCGTTGTTGCCCGCGATCTTGGGGTTCTTCGAGCGCACCGCGGTCACGTCGATGTAGCCCCCGCCCGCCGGCGTGCCGTCGGCCGCGAACATCTCGAAGCGCACGTCGGCGTCTCCACCGCTGAAGGTGCGCTCCCACACGTAGCAGGTGCGATCCGTGGTGGCCTCGTAGGCCACGTCGGGCACGCTGTCGCTGAAGGCGGAGTTGTTGTCCGGCTCGAAAAGGCTCACGACGGGATCGACGACGAGCGGCAGCGTGGCGCGCCGCGCGACCTCGGCCGGAACGTGGATCCGGATGTCGCCGTCGACGAACGTCGTGTCGAGCAACGTGCGCTCGCCGCGCGCATCGACCGCGACGGCCTGCGTGTAACCGACGCGTCCGCGCGCGTGCGCGAAGGTCAGACGACCGCTTTCCGCGGCTCGCGCGAGCTCGCTCGCGACGCCGACCTGGATGTCGATCGCGCCGCGCGCGGGCAGCGTGTCGAACACGAAGAGCTGCTCCATGCCGCTCGTGCGCACGTCGTAGACCTCGCGCAGCGTGCCGCGCTCGTAGACGATGCGGTCCGCCGCGCGCGTCGGCGTGACGCCGCTCGAGAAGTCCGTCTCGACGCCGTCGACGCGCACGCTCTCGAGCGTGAAGCGGATCGGGAAGTTGCGCGGCGAATCGGCGCCCAGGTACGGCACGAACGTCGCGCCGCTCGCGTCGAACCTCGCCTTGTAGTGATCGCCGCGCACCCACAGTGCGCCGGCGGAATCCGTGTCGTGCCACACGCTCTCCATGGGCGCGGGCACGACGAGCCGGCGCGGGGGCGTCGGATCGTCGGGCTTCAGGCCCATGCTCGCGGGCAGAACCTGCGCTTCGTTCACCGCCGGGCGCGCCTTGAACGGCTTCACGTCGGGTGTCTTCTGCTCGGAGGTGTGCGCGGGTTGCGCGCTGCGCACGGGCCGAATGGCCTGCTGCGCGCCAATCGCGGCGTTTTGGGTGAGGAGCGCGCCCAGACAGGCGGCCGTGACGACGTGGGGAAAGGATTTCATGTTCGTGGCTGAGCTCGACGGAGTTCTTCGTGTGGCCCCCAGAGGGGCTCGGAACGACGCCGGAATGCCCGTTCGAAGAGGTCCACGCAGTCGGGGTCTCCGAGGCGAAAGGAAATCGGCCGCGGGTCCCGGAACTCGTGCTCCGCGCATCCGACGGCGGTCTGCTCAGGACCGTGCGATGGTCGGCCTGCGGCTGGAATCAGGCCGCTTCCGAGCCCGAGTCGCGCGGTACTTCGACCCGCGCGACGGCCCACGCGCCGAGCCCGGCCAGGACGGCGCAGACCGTGAATCCGAGGCGCGCGTGCCCGAACTGCAGCGCCAGTCCGATGCCCACGCTCGACACGAGGTCGCCCAGCGAGTTCGCGCCCGCCAGCAGGCCGAACGCCTTGCTGCGCGACGCGCGCGGGACGAGCGCGGCGCACGTGGCCTTCTCGAGCGTCTCCTCGGCCGCGACGTAGACGGCCGACAGCACGACCGCGACGACGAGCCACGCGAGCGATTCCGATCCGAACGCCAGGATCGCGTGCGTGACCGCTCCGACCGCGTAGCCCGCCGCGAGCAGTCGCGACTTCGGGAGTCGGTCCGCGAGACGACCGATGCCGAGCGCGGCGACCGCGCTGAGCGCGTTGTGCAGCGCGTACAACCCGACGGCCATCGTCAGCGTGCCCGCGCCGAATCCGGCGGAGAGGTCCGCGCTCGCGCCGCTCGATCCCTCGAGCGCGCGCGCCGCGAGCAGGATCAGGAACGTGCGCGAGAAGTCCGAGACGCCGAACAGCGACACGGCGCGGATCAGCCCCCAGAACGCCGGCGGCAGCGGCGCGGCAGCCGACGCGACGACAGTCTCCTTCGTCGTGCCGCGGTCGCGCACGAACAAGAGAATCGCGAGCACCGGCACGAGCGCCGGCAGGATCGTCCATCCGATGACCTCGTCCGCCGTGAGCCCCCACGCGATGAGCACGATCGCGAGCAGCGGCCCGACGACCGCGCCGAGCATGTCGGCTGCGCGCTCGATGCCATAGACGCGCCCGTAGTGCGTGGGCTCGACCTCGTCGGCCAGGAGGTGGTCGCGCAACGGCGAGCGGAAACCGCGGCCGGCCCACGCGGTCGCGCGCAACGCTCCGAGCGCCGCGGGCGCGTGCACCAACGCCATCGACGCCGTGCCGATCGCCGTCAGCGCGTATCCGGCCGCGACCCACGGCGCCTTGCGGCGCATGCGCTGTCCCGCGTAGCCGCCGGCCAGCTTGGCCGACGCGTACACGAGGTCCGCGAAGCCCTCGACCGCGCCGAGCGCCGCCGGGCCGAGGCCGATCGTGCCGAGGTACAGCGGCAGGACCGCCGTCGCCATCTCGTGCCCGACGTCCGAGAAGAACGTCGCGACGCAGATGCCCAGCGCGCCGCGCGTGAGCCAGCTCCGCCTTGCTGGCGGCGTGCTCGCGCGCGGAGGCTCGTCCGCCGTCACGAGTTCAGTGAACCGCCGCGTCCGACCCGGTGTCGAGCGTCTCGAGGAAGCTGCGCTTCGTCTGCGTGCCGCTCTTCCCGAACACCTGGCCGACGTTCTTCAGGCCCAGTTTGAAGTCGTCGAGCATCCCGTAGCCCGACACGACCGCGTGCTGGTACCAGAGGAAGCCCAGCAGCGTGAAGTCGAAGGCCGGGTTGCGCGGTAAACGCACGAGCTGGCGCACGAGTTGCTCGCCGCCCGGCACGTACACCGCGACGTTGAAGAGCTTCTGCAGGTTGACGACCTCGCGCAGGTCCGCGCGCTTCATCATCGAGTCGTTCTGGATCGACGGCCCGATGTCGCGCTCGAGATCGACGCGCCCGAGCGCGAAGTCCTGCTGGCCGAGAACCGTCGACTTGAACGGCCGGTAGATCAGCACCGTGCAACCGTTGGGCTTGATGCGCTTGTTGACGCGCGCCGTCTCGAACATGTCCTCCAGCGTCTCGGCCGGCGAACCCATGATGTTGTTCGTGCGGTACGTGATCTTGTGCTTCCGCAGAAGCTTCGGGATCGAGTACACGATCTCGTCCGTGTAGCCCTTCTTGTAGACCTCGAGGCGCACCTTCTCGGACCCCGACTCCAGCCCGAACTGGACGCTGACGCACCCCGCGCGCTTGAGCGCGATGATGTCGTCCTCGTTCAGGTAGTTGATGTTGATGTTGCAAGCGAAGGGCAGCCCCACGCGCTTGGGCCACTTCTCCGCGAACTCCTGGATCCAACCGCGCGTCATGTTCAGCGCGGCGTCACCGAAGTTGACCATCTTGAAGTCGGGGTAGCGCGCGAGGATGTCGTTCATCTCCTCGCACACGTAGTCGACGGACTTCTGGCGGTTGAACTTCTCGCCGCGCCGGCCCGAAACCCAGTCCTTCTTCATCAACCCGACCGAGCAGTACGTGCACGAGTTCTGACACCCGCGGCTGACGTGCACCTGCATCACGCGCTTGCTGCGCAGGAACGGGTACTTGTAGAAGACGTCGACGTCGGGGAACGGCAGCGTGTCGAGATCCTGCACGACCGGCCGGATCGGATTCTGGACGCCCACGCCGTCGGGCCCGAGCCAACCGACGTTGGGGATGTCCTCGATGGACCGCTGCGCTTCCCAAGCGTTGACGAGGTCGAGGATCGCGTACTCGGCCTCGCCCTTCGTCGTCGCATCGACGACGTCCGGATGCGTGAGCGGCTCGAGCTCGTGACTCGGGTGCGGCCCGCCCATCACGACCTTGAGGTGACGCAGCTTCTTCTTCCAGCCGCGGATGTAGTCGTACGCCCAGGCTTCCTGGCCGGTCGTGGCGTAGATGCCGACAACGTCGGGCTGCCAGTCGAGGACGGCCTTGTAGAAGTCCTTTTCCTCGCTGTGCAGGAAGCAGTCGGCGACGTGGCCGTGCTTCTTCAGGATCGAGGAGAGCACCTTGATGCCCTCGAACTCGTGACAAGTCGTGACGATGAACGCGACGCGTGCCAAAGGATGGACTCGGGGAGCGTGGACGGCGGTGGTGCGGGACGCCCTCGCGAGCGCGCGAGGAGGTGAACCCTCACGCAAGGTGCGACGCTCTGGATCCTACCACGGGGTCGACGCGACGGGCGGTGGTCGCAACGGAGCGCGGGCTCTCCACGTGTACGAGTTCCTGCGACTCCGAAGTCCCGGCGCCCGAGGCAACGCGAAGATCAGGGCCCTGCGCTCCTCGGAATCCAGCGCCATCAGCGCGTCGGTCCGTGGATCGCAACACATCGGGCAGAGGCGGCCTCGCGCGGGGGAACCTCCACCGCCGACCCTCAGGCCCCCGGTCGCCCAAGCCAGCGGCGCAGGAGGATCCGCAGGTGCCGCAGCGGTCGGCCCGACTGGTCCTCGAGCGCGCGCGCGTGTTCTTTCAGGGGCTCGCGTTCCGCTTCCAGCGCTCGCGTGTGCTGGGTCAGGGCGGAGGGCTCGCGCTCGGACGCACGCATGTGCTCCTTCAGCAGCGCGCGCTCACCCTCGACGGCCCGCGCGAGCTCGATCAGCGCCACGCGTTCGCGTTCCAGCGAGCGCGCGTGGACCGTGAGCTTCGCGCGTTCCCCTTCGAGCGCTCGCGCGTGCGCGAGGCTTGCCGTGCGCGCCCCTCGACACGCGTCGAGGGGCGCACATGCCCGCGCCAGCGTGGGCGATCGCGACCGCGTGCTTCCTACTGACCGGATCGCCGCGGCCTTCCAGGTGGTCGCGCGCGCGCACGGCGCAGTTCGTGCTTGCCCCTCCGCTCGCAAGGACCTGAGGCCGGTGCGCGCGAGCGTGCGGCGAAACGATTGCACTGCGGCGCCGAGCGGATGACGCCGTCAGGCGGCGCCAGCCGCCGCCGCCATCAGGTGATGTGAATCCACCACGCGACCGACGGCACGCGCCCCTGCGGACCGTTCTGGACGGCGAACATCATGTACCAACCCGGCGGACCGAGGTCCTCCGTGGGGAGAGTCACGGACGAACGATGGGTACCGGACGATCCCGACTGGATCGTGAAGGCGAGCTCGATGTAGCGCTGGTCGATGTCGAACGAGTGCGTGACGGCGGCGGGCCGCAGGAGCACGATTCGATCGATCGGGTGCGAGTGATTGATCGTGACTCCAATGCTGTTGCTTCCGCCGGCGATGTTGAATGTCGCCTCGCTCGGCGCCGAAGCGATCGTCGGACGCGGCCCCTGGAACAAGTAGGGCGGCGAGAAGACCTCGCCGGTCTCGCCGCTATTTCCGAATGGAGATGGATATGTTTCACCGGCCGCATGGAGGACTCGGCCGTCCTCGAGTAGCGTCGCCATGCTGTGGTAAAGGCGCGGCACCGGCTGGCCTTGCGAATTGACGTTGCTCGGATTCATGACCGCGACCGTCGAGCCAGCGGTGTTGGGCAATCCACCGATGTCGTAGAGGACAGGCGCGTAGGCTGGTGAGTGAGGGCCAGCGTCACATGCATTGACCCCAGCTCCACCCCCGAGCAGCAAGACTTGTCCCGTGGGCAGGATGACCGCGTTGGCGTTGGTCAGCGTCGGCCCGTTGCTTTTCGTCCACCAGATGCCGGATGCAGATGTTCCGTTGGAGGGGATGATGTACTCCTGCACCTCCTGCACCATGGCCTACACCGGCGCGTCTTCTGGATTCGGCGCCGTGCTGATGTTCTTCGCCCCGCCGATGACGACGATGCGGTTCTTGGCCAGTAAAGTGTGGAAGAGCAACGCATTGCCGTAGAAGCGCTCGAACCCCGATGGCGCTTCTTGAAGCTCCCAGCCCTGAGTTCCGAAGGCTGGCTTCACGACCCATGCCGCGCCCAGCGGGTTGTAGAGGATCCACTGGTTCGCGAACGCCGGCACGTCGTAGGCGACGAAAATGTGTTGCTCGGTACCGGCCCCGCGGTCCGCCAGCTGAAACGCCCGGGGATAGGTCTCGAGGGCCTGAATCGGGTTCGCCGTCAAGTTCGTTACCAGCGTACCGTTGAGGTCCCGCCTGTCATACGCGACGGGGATAGCCCCCGACGGAGGAAGTTGACCCGCGGGGTACATCAGCCGCGGGTCCCATGCCGTTTGGGTCGGATCGAAGTGCTGCCATACCGACGTGCCTTGGTTCCAATGGCCGTGGAAACCCGGGTCCGTGCAGTTCTCGCCCGGGCTACCCGGATCGGCGGGGTTCGGCGAACCGCCGAGGACGAGGTGCCCTCCGCCCCCGAACATCGGAGTTCCGGCCAGAGGCCGGCGGTTGAGCGGGCAGACGCTCGGGTAATAACGACCTGGCAGACCCTGTGGGCTTTCTGTGATCGCCAAGTCGCCCGCGCGCATCCACGCGTCCGGCCCGGACACCGAGGGTACCCCGTTGGAGATGTTCGTGACGATCGTGCCCAACAGGGTGGGATAGAAGTGGTGACGCTCCATGATCAAGCTGTCCGGGCGCTCCGACGAATGGCAGATTCTCGAGCAGAAGGCCAATAGGTCTACTTGGCTGAATCTGCCCCCGGAACCTGAACCAGCGGAAGCTCTCGTCGCCGGGTCACTCCGACGTATCCGCCCACGGCGCCGGTGCGATCTGGTGCTCGTCCTCCCACTCGCCGCACGCGGGGTTCAGGAAGGTCTGCATGGCGACCACCAGCGCCGCATGATCCGACACTGCGCCGAACGCCCGGCCGGTCACCCA
>Ga0105044_10005512_pt1:5000-17396 | contig 17396 bp, 9 predicted proteins | sample MAT01_FD_78092 | JGI IMG/M metagenome (GOLD analysis project Ga0105044, IMG submission 78092) | Freshwater microbial communities from Lake Fryxell liftoff mats and glacier meltwater in Antarctica - MAT-01 | ecosystem: Environmental > Aquatic > Freshwater > Ice > Liftoff microbial mat...
CACCTCGATGTCGGCTCATCGCATCCTGGGGCTGAAGTAGGTCCCAAGGGTTTGGCTGTTCGCCAATTAAAGCGGTACGCGAGCTGGGTTTAAAACGTCGTGAGACAGTTTGGTCCCTATCTACCGTGGGCGCAGGATATTTGAGAAGAGCTGTCCTTAGTACGAGAGGACCGGGATGGACGTACCGCTAGTGTTCCAGTTGTGCCGCCAGGCGCAGTCGCTGGGTAGCCACGTACGGAAAGGATAACCGCTGAAAGCATCTAAGCGGGAAGCCTCCTTCAAGATTAGATATCCCTGGGTGTAACAACCCCTAAAGGCCCGTTGTAGACCACAACGTTGATAGGCTGGGTGTGTAATCACAGCAATGTGTTTAGCTTACCAGTACTAATCGGCCGTGAGGCTTGACCATAAAATTATTAAACCAGGGACTGGGGACTGGGGACTGGTTAACACCAGAACCTTACCCCACGACCTGGATATAAATTAGCAAAACATACAAAACCTAAACTAAACAAACCACAATGCAATTGATAACAATCTGGGATCCGGGATCAGGAACCCGGGATCAGGGACTGGTAAAAGCAAAAGCTTTACTGTTCCCGGGTTCCGAGTCCCGGATCTCGAGTCTCCAAACGATTTCTCGGTGGCTATGCCGAGGGGGTCACACCCGTTCCCATCTCGAACACGGAAGTTAAGCCCCTCAGGGCCGATGGTACTGCACGGGTAGCTGTGTGGGAGAGTAGGTCGCCGCCGGGAATAAATATAAAAAGCCCCATCGTTCAAAATGAATGATGGGGCTGTTTGCGTTTAAAGTCTCGGGAATGATTATAGTAGAATATATTAGTAAGTTTTCAAGTCACGGCATTTCCATAAGAGTTACTTTTACAAAAACACTTGAATTACAGTCAATTTTTACATGTTCTGAGTTGCATATTCCACAGGCCCAGATAAGTTCTTTTTGACTGAAAATTAGTGGCGTTTTCTTTCTTATAGATGTTGGCACTTTTTTATCAATAAAAAGATCTTTGATTTTTTTTGTTCCTCGCATGCCAAGTGGTGAAATTTTATCACCAGATTCAAATGAGCGAATTACCCAAGGAAAAGGTGCTTTGTTTAGATCAATAAAAGCAGTATTTTTGTTGTTTTGAGAAAAATCTGGACGTTCAGAAATAATAGAGATATTTAAATTTGTATGTTCATGTAGTTTGTAATTTCCAGTTTTATATATTGTTTCAGTCTCAAATTTACTTGTAGATAACTGATTGTTAAAACTGAAAATAATGGTTTCATATTGTTTTACTGCAATTATTCCTTGTGGCAAGTTCAGTTTCAAATTTGGTCTTGACGATTCTGCGAGTTTCAATAGGGCTTCAATATGCAAATATGAAAAATTATCCAGATTTCCAGCCAGCTTTTCTAAAGCTCGTCTGTATAGCCTTCTTTGCATTGCAACTGGTTGTTCTACAACTAATTTTAGAGGTATTTTGATTTTTTCACTCTCAAATGTGCCTATTCTTAATATCAACTCCTCCGCCAGATTGTCGAGCATATTGCTTTCATCTGCTAATATGGCGCCTGATATGTTAAGCCTATTTTGGATGCTTGGATTATAGTCGCATAACAGAGGTAGCAGTTCGTGTCGAATTCGGTTTCTAAGGAAATCGGTATTAAGGTTTGTAACATCTTCCCGGAATTGAAGCTTATTGGATTTGATGTATCGTCTGATTTCTGCACGAGTTACGTCTAGCAGGGGTCTTACGATAGAACCACTATGAAAGGCCATGCCAGATAAGCCTGTGCCTCCAGAACCTCTCAAAAGACGCATTAGAATTGTTTCTGCTTGGTCATCAGAATGATGTGCTAGTACAATTGCATTAGCAGCATGTTTAATTCTAATTTTATCCAGAAACTGCATTCTAACTTTTCGGCCAGCATCTTCTAAGTTTAGTCCATGTGTTATTGCAAAGCCTGCAACATCTATTTTGCAGCTTTCAAATGGTATTTCATAACTTTTAGATAAATTGCGGACAAAATTCTCATCTGCATTTGAATCATCTCCTCTTAGGCAATGATTGATATGTGCAGTTATCAGAATAGGTGACATATTTTTTAGTTTTGTTAAAATGTCTAAAAGAGCGCATGAGTCTGCTCCTCCAGATAAAGCAATAATTATGGTGTCATTATCATTAAAGAGGCTTCTAGATCGTATTGTTTGGGTAACATGATTAAGTAATGATGTTTTTAGCACTTATTTTACCTGAAAATAAACCTGATTATATTGAATTTAAAGAGTATAGATAAAAATGGGTTGCTTGTATTTGTATAGAATGATGGATCAGAGCTTGTTTTGGAATCAGCATTATAAAGGCTTAAATATTATATTCAATATAAAGCTGATTAGGCTGAATAACAGTGCGGCTAAAAATGCGGTTGAAAAATTTGCAACTTGAAAACCGCTAAAGATATGTGCTGCCGTAAAAAACATTAAGCCGTTGATTACCAGTGTAAAGAGACCCATGGTAAGAAGCGTGGCGGGTAGTGTCAGTAAAATGATAATTGGCCGCAGGAAAGCATTTAGGAAGCCGATTATCAGAGATGCCAATAAAAGGTCCTGAAATCTACCAACATGAATACCGTTTACAAGTTTAGTTACCAAAAATAGTGAAAAAGAGTTCAAAATCCATTTAATAGCAAGTTGTTTCATGATCAAATCCTGTAATTGCAGTATCTTTTTGTCTTGAATTCAGTAACAATAGCATGTCTTATTTACTTCTAGCTACTGACATTTTAATTGCATCTAGTTGACAATTTAAATAAATCATTTAAATTTGATTTAAGATTAGATTTAATGTTTATGGAATTCTGGATTTGTTGTGTTTACTTAGTTTTAACATTACTTTTAGGCTTTGAGAAATGTTCGTTGTAGTTTGTAAAATTAAATTCTTATATTTAAATAAGGAGGATGAAATGTCTAATGCACTTGTAAAAGTTGGTTCTACAGATACGCGTGGGGAACTGACTCAACTAGTAAGTTTTAATTTGGATCGTGAAGAGTACGGGGTTGAAGTTCTTAAAGTCCGTGAAATTATAAGAATGATACCGATAACGCACATGCCTAATACTCCACATTATGTTGAGGGAATTATTAATCTTCGGGGTAAAGTTATTCCGATTTTTTCGATGCGTAAAAAATTTGGTTTAATGGAGTCTGACAGTAACAGCCACACTCGCATTATGGTTATGGATATTTCAGGTGAGTTAACTGGATTCATTGTAGATGGAGTTTCTGAAGTAATTCGTATATCAGCTAATGAAGTTCAGCCAGCTCCAGCAATGGTTTCTGGTGGATTGGACCAAGATTGTATAACTGGTGTTATAAATCGTGATAATCGTCTGTTGATTGTTTTGGATCTGGATAGAATGGTTTCTAAAGACGATAAAATGTTATTAACTGATTTCTGATTAAACTACTTTTAATTGGAAAGAGGTGGCTATAGCCACCTCTTTCTTTTGAAGTACCAAACCATTAGTAATGACAGTGCTATCATTATCAGCCATAAGACATAGTAGCCATAATGCCATTCCAGTTCTGGCATATGTTTGAAGTTCATTCCATATACACCAACCAAAAATGTTAAGGGCATAAAAATTGTACCGATAACTGTCAGGAATTTCATTACCTCGTTTGTTCGATTGCTGATACTTGATAGATAAAGATCAAGCATTCCTGAAAGCAGATCACGATAGGTCTCCACACCATCAATAACCTGAATGGTATGATCGTAAATATCGCGGAAATAAATACGTGTTGTTGCACTGATTAAATGCGACTCGCCACGCTCAAGAGCGCCAGTTACCTCACGTAGAGGCCAGATACTCTTTCGCATAAAAATAATTTCACGTTTAAGTGCAATAATTCTTTTCAGAATTATTTGTAGCGGCCCTTTTGAGAGTTCCTCTTCGATATCCTCAATATCTTCACCCATACCTTCCAGTACGGTAAAATAACCATCTACAATTGAATCAATGAGTGCATAGGCCAAGTAGTCAGACCCCATAGACCTGATTTTACCTCTGCCATTTCGGATTCTCTCTCGTACACCGGAAAATGTGTCACCATCAAGTCCCTCTTGAAATGATAGTACATAATTGCTGCCAAGGATCAAACTGACCTGCTCTGTTTCAAAACTGTGGGCTTTCCAGCGAATCATTTTGACTACCAGAAAAATATATTCTCCGTAATCTTCTAGTTTTGGCCGTTGTGTAGCATCGACAATATCTTCTAAAACCAGAGGGTGCAACCCGTAGCAATCGCCAAAGCGCTTGATTAGATCAATGTTATGTAGCCCTTCAATGTTGATCCAGGTTATTCCTTCTGTCCTGTTTATGCTAACGCACTGGTCGTGTTGTTCGCTGGATTCTTCGCTGAATTCATCCATAGAATAGATCATCGTGCTGATTGTTGCGGTAGCATTTGGCGGAAGGGCTCCGATGTGCAAGAGTGTACCTGGGGGGAGCCCGGCTTTGCTGGATTGACCGCTGTAGTGTTTGCGTCGCTTCATTTCAAATTCCCAAAATGTCGGCCATTCGGACGAAATCTTCGTTAAGTTGTTTCTGGCCACCTTTGACAACCGTCTCCAGCAAAGTTGTATTAAGCATGTTTGCTGAAAGTCCAATCATTACACCTTTTGTTCCAGAAAGGAGTAACTCAACAGCCTTTCGACCGAAACGGCTACCAAGGAGTCTGTCAAATACAGATGGAGCACCGCCGCGCTGGTAGTGCCCCAACACCGTTACTCGCGTCTCGAAACCAGAGCAGTCTTTGATGCTTTCAGCAATATCCCTGGCATTTCCAGCACCCTCAGCCATGATAATTAAAGCGTTTGTGCGACCTTCTTCATAACGTTGTCTAAGCTGTGTACATATTTCAGTCAGATTAAATTTGTTTTCAGGAACAATGGCATATTCAGCTCCGGTGGCAATGGCGCTGATGGTAGCCAGATAGCCAGAATTTCGTCCCATGACTTCGACTATAAAGGCACGGTCATGTGAACTGGCAGTGTCCTTGATGCAGTCAACTGCATATATGATATTGTTTAAGGCGGTATCGACACCAAGTGCCATATCTGTATAGCAAATGTCATTGTCAATGCTGGCCGGTATACCAATTACAGGGAAACCGACCTTGTCCAGCGCCAGGGCTCCGTTCAATGAACCATCCCCACCAATAACTATCAAGCCTTCAACATTTTCTTTGAGCAGGTTATCAAGGGCTTTGTTTTGACCTTCATCGGTACGAAATTCTGCTGAACGGGCAGATTGAAGAAAAGTACCACCACGCTGTAAAGTTCCCGAAACAGCCTGAGTATTAAGGACAACAAAATCATTTTTGAGCAGACCGGCATATCCTTTGCGATAGCCAATCATTTCAACATTATTGGCAATTGCTGTTCTTGCTGCAGCTCTAATGGCTGCATTCATGCCGGAGCAGTCTCCACCGCTGGTCAGAATTCCAAGCCTTTTCATATGACACCCCTCGTAAAATGTTCTGAATAAATATAAAATAGCTATATATTTGGTTGTGCTGTTACTCTGCTTTAAGCAAACAACTTTTGAAGGGCATTTTGACGAAAATCAAAAATTCTTCGAAGTCTCGGTGCCACTATAAGTTTGTTGACAAGACCGGTAAAATGAATTTGTGGCAGTAGATAATGCACCAAATCACGCATTTCCACACCGTTTTCGATTTCTTTGAAAATATGCTGATGGTGCCAGAAACGATAAGGTCCAAAGCGTTGTTCGTCAACAAATAAATACGGTTTTTGTAAATGCGTAATTTCCGTTGTCCAGTTTACTGAAATACCGAATAGAGGGCGAAGGGTGTAGCAGAATATCATGCCGGCATAAGTATCTATATGGGGTTCAGATAGGAACTTAAAGTCCATATTTGGCGGGGTAATTAATGGCAGATTACGTGGATCAGTAAAAAACTCCCATGCTATATCGATATTGACAGGAAGAATTTGAGTTCGTTCAAACTTGTATGGAAGCATGAGCACATCCTTCTAATAATTTAAAACATCATCAGATTCTTTATTATGCCGAGTAATTGCCTATAAGTCTGGCAAAAAAATCAGGCATAGCGCTTGTAAAACAGAGTGTTTTTAAAGTAGCCGGGTGTTTGAAGCTGATTGAGAAGGAATGCAATGCCAAAGAATTGCTGGCGTCTTTTAAACGGCCATACTTTCTGTCGCCAACTACAGGGTTCCCTTTTTCAGACAGGTGAACTCTGATCTGATGTTTTCTGCCGGTTAACAGGTGAATCTCTATTAGACTCATTCCTTTGGATTCTTTTAAAACCCTGTAATCTGTCTGAGACAGTTTTCCTTGGGTGGAGTCTGATGTGGAGTAGACGGTGAAAGCCTTGTTTTCAGCCAGATAGCTTGTGATGGAGCCGCTGTTTGGAATTATGGTTCCATGTACAATTGTGTAATAATATTTTTCAAAATATTGCCAATTTTCCTGGAGAAAGTTTTTTGCAATTTCGCTTTTGGCAAAAACCAAAATACCGGATGTTTCTCGATCAAGTCGGTGAACAACGTAAATCCGGTTTTTAGAGCGTGGATTTCCTTTGCGCACATATTCATTTAAGATTGTGTGCACGGTCCTCGATTTATCCCTGTCAGTGCCGATAGTCAAGAGTCCGGAAGGTTTTTCTACTACGATGATCTCATTATCTTCATGGAGAATAGTAACTCCACCCTTGGGCAGATATTTTCTAGGAGTCTGCTTTGTTATTGAGGTCAAATTGGTTACCTGTTTCTAAGAGTAATTTCAATTCCATATCAAGGCCCTATCTTCGTTGGCTCCTCTTCGGCTTCTCAACGTACTACCTGTACGCCTTCGTCGCCTCTGCCCTCGCCGCCTTGATATCATCCTTGACCAGGAATCGGTATGATTTAGTTTAATACCGGAACAAAAATCTTAAAGGTACTACCAACACCTGCTTTGCTCTCAACAGAAATAGCCCCGCGATGAGTTTTTATTATTCCAAGTGCTACTGAAAGACCTAACCCGCGTCCAGTGAATCTATTGGAAAAAAACGGATCAAAAATTTTATTGATTTCCAACTCTGAGATACCATGACCAGTATCTCTTATTTCAAGACATGCATAGTTGTTTTTCTGCGGTTGCCAGTCAACAGGGAAGATCTGTTCATCAGGTATCTGTTCTGGAGAGATTGTTGAAATATTAATATTAATTGCCTTATTGTAAGGAGTGCTTGCTTCCCAGGCATTGACAACCATATTGAAAAGGACCTGTTGTATCTGGTTGACATTCGCATTTATTGTTGGCCCGATATCAGGAAAAACAATGTTTAGTATAGTTTTGCTACCAGTTGCAGCTTGAAGCATAGGAAGGCATTTTCGAGATATTTCTGACAGGTCTACTGGTTGAAATTTGGACGGTTTCTGACCAAGATACGCCAGCATCATAGAGCTGATTTCTGCTGCTTTGTCACACTCACTGATAGCAGTTGTGATGCTGGAAATGGCTTCTGAGCCTTCTGGGAGATCTTGAATGGCCAGTTCCAGATTGCCTAGAACCGCCTGCAGTCTGTTGTTGAAGTGATGTGAAATTGCCCCAGCCATCCTGCCGAGACTTTCACTTTTCTGAAGCTGCTGATTCTGGGATTCAAGTCTGTCTTTTTCTGCTTTAGCATGTTTATGGTCTGAGATGTCTTCGTATATTCCCAGTATACCTACAATATCGTTTTGATCATTGCGGAGCGGAGTCTTGGACGTACGAATCCACATCTGACTGCCATCCGGTCTGGTCTGTTGTTCTTCAAAAGAAAGTTTGGGCTCACCTGTTTCCATAACCACTTGATCGTCTGCGCGATAAAGATCTGCCTGCTCAGACCAGCTAAATTGGAAGTCACTCTTGCCGATCATATCTTCTGGGTTTGAAATCCCTGCATCCATTGCAAAAGCAGGGTTACATCCCATGTAATGCAAGTTTATATCCTTCCAGAATACTCTTACAGGTGATGTGTTTATGATGGTTTTGAGGAGATAGTTAGAGTCGGCCAAAGCCTCCTCAATTTTTTTTCTTTCTGTTATGTCTTGATTTGCACCATAAATTTTATGTGTACGATTATCAGCATCTTTATTCAGCCAGGCCTGAGTGTGGATGTGTCTGATTCCTCCGTCACGGCGGATGACACGGTAATCTACCTGGATCATGTTAATATTTGAAAAAGGCGTCATTCCCTTTTTAAGCGCTTCTTCCAGCTTAACTTTGTCTTCCGGATGAACAAATCGTTTCAAATACTCTTTGGGTGACAGATTGCTGCCACCTTCAAATTCAGTGCTGGTAGCATATAGTTGGTAAAAACGGTCGTCGAGAATAAAATGCCTGGAATTGATGTCATATTCCCAGTAGACCAGGTTGGCCAGTTCCATGGCTAGCGTCAGTTTTTGCTCGCTACCTTTTATTAACTGTTCAGTCTGTTTGGCTGATGTTACATCACGGGCAGAGCCAACTGTGCCAATCGATTTTCCATTTTCATCAATAAAAGGGGCCTTGTGTACATCAAGAAAAAGAAATTTGCCCTGGATATTGCCATACTCATCGAATTGCTGTGCTGATCCAGCCTCCATTGTAATTAGATCAGTGTCTCGGCAGATCTCTCCAAATGTATGCCACTCATGATCATTTTTATGACTGTTGCGTTCACGCTCAGCAAAGAAAATATCATTTTTACCAATTGGTTCTTCTGTGTCAACAGCATTAAGCAGATTTTTACAGATAGCCTTATTTGTAAAGATATATCTATTATTGATGTCTTTTGCCCAGATCATGTCTGGTACATTGTCGCACATCATGCGCAACAGATGGGCAAGAGTACGGTACTTGCTTTTACGTTCTCTTAGTTTCTGCATGTTTCTAGACATGTCCTGAATACGCTGGGCATAGTTCTCATTCTTTTTGAGCTCTAGTTCGAGAGAGTGAATTCGCTCATTTAGTTTACTGTTTTCAAGTTTGAGAATTTCCAGTTTGGAATATTCGTCTGACATGATGTTTTTCCTTGGTAGTACCTGTAGCAGAATTTCATATTGGTAGGTGTCTTTAAGTCAGTTTTTCCTGTTTTTAAGCCAATCCATGCGATCAACTATATTTTTTTCGTATCCATGTCCTTTGGGTTCATAGAATGCCGTTCCTACAAGTTTATCAGGCAGGCATTCCTGACCTGAATATCCATTTTCCGAATCATGGTCATACTGGTAATTTTTTTTGTAACCAAGTTCTTTCATTAGTTTGGTTGGTGCATTTCGAATATGCATCGGAACTGGTAAAGCGCCGCTCTTACGCACTTCACTTAAAGCGTTATTTATACCAAGATAGGATGCATTGGATTTTGGGGCGGTTGCCAGATAAGTAACAGCCTGTCCCATGATAATGCGACCCTCTGGCATGCCGATTACTTGAAAGGCCTGTAGGGCAGAGACAGCTATCTGCAAAGCTCGTGGATCGGCATTGCCTATATCCTCTGAAGATAGAATGACCATACGCCGCAAGATAAAGATCGGGTCTTCTCCAGCTTCCAACATACGTGCCAACCAATATAAAGCTGCATCAGGATTGCTGGCGCGCATGGATTTTATGAAAGCTGAGATGACATTATAATGCTCTTCACCACCCTTGTCGTACAGCAGTGCTTTTCTTTGTAATGCCTCCTGTACAATTTCAATCGTAATGACTGAGGCATCAGTTGATCCCTGCATAAATCCAGCAGCAACCTCCAGAGTGTTAAGTGCAATACGGGCATCACCTGATGACTGATCGGCCAGGAAATCCAGTGCTGTTTTTTTAACTGTCAGTCCAAGCTTGCCAAGCCCACGCTCTGAGTCATTAAGCGCATTTTTAAGTATCTGCTCAATGGTTACGATATCAAGTTGATTCAGTGTCAGTACACGGCATCTGGAGAGAAGAGGGGCGATAACTTCAAAGGAAGGGTTTTCGGTTGTTGCCCCAATTATAGTTACAACACCTTTTTCAACATAGGGGAGAAAGGCATCCTGCTGTGACTTGTTGAAACGATGAATCTCATCAACAAAAAGGATTGTTCGTTGGCCGCGTGCGGCATATCCTTCTGCTTCCTTGAAGATCTCACGGATCTCCTTGATGCCCGAAAGAATCGCTGAAAAAAAAATAAAATGAGATTTGCTTTCCCTGGCAATTACATGGGCTAAAGTTGTTTTACCGCAACCTGGAGGACCCCATAGTATTAATGAGGATAGATTGTCACAGGCAATCATTCTTTCGAGGATACGTCCCTCTCCAAGCAGATGTTCCTGTCCAGTGAATTCAGAAATAGTGCGAGGTCGCATACGTTCAGCCAATGGGGCATGTTCCGGTACCTCCGGAATTCTGGTCTGCTCGGAGGGTGTGTCCCATAAGCCGGGAGCGTTCATTATCAGTCCTTTTTTAGTCCAGGTCACGTCTTGCGTGTGGTTTTAACCTTGACTGGAGTTACTTTCCAAATTTCGTTTGCATACTCTTCAATTGTCCGATCACTGGAGAACTTACCCATACCGGCTGTATTAAGAATAGACTTACGAGCCCATTCATGTTGTTGCATATAGAGCTTGTCAACGTCATCCTGACAATCTATGTAAGATGCATAGTCAGCCAGCAACATATAGTTGTCACAGTTCATCAGTCCGTCAATGATTGGTCTGAAAAGATCAGAATCTCCAGGAGCAAAAGTGCCGTTATTGATCATGTCTATGGCTTGCTTCAGCTCTTGATTGCGGTAATAATAATCTCGCGGTTGATATCCGGCTGCTTTTAAGCCGTTGACCTGTTCGGCATCCATACCGAAAATGAATATATTTTCTCTGCCGACCTCTTCCATGATCTCAATATTGGCCCCGTCTAGCGTGCCGATAGTCAGGGCGCCATTCAGTGCATATTTCATATTACCTGTACCGGATGCCTCTGTTCCGGCAGTTGAAATCTGCTCGGACAGGTCAGATGCCGGAAAGATCATCTCTGCCAGTGAAACGTTGTAATTCGGTAAAAAGACTACTCTGAGCAACTTTTTAACAGAGGGATCATTGTTGATCAGCGCACCGACAGCATTAATTAGACGAATGATCAGTTTTGCCATGTAATATGATGGTGCCGCTTTACCGCTAAAAATAATAGTACGAGGTGCAATGTTTGTATTTGGGTTTGTTTTGATACGATTGTAACGGGTAATGACGTGAAGTACATTCAATAGCTGTCGCTTGTATTCGTGAATGCGTTTTGTATGGCAGTCGAACATGGAGTCGGCAGAAACTTCAACTCCTGTCAGTTTAAAAATTTCTTCTACAAGCCTTCGTTTGTTGGCTTTTTTGACCTCAATCCATTGCTGCTGAAAATCGCGGTCTTCCGAATATTCACGCAGTTGCCGAAGTTCATCCAGCTTTGTTACCCAACCGTCACCTATTTTGGAAGAGATCAAATCTGACAGCCAGCGGTTGGCATGTTTCAGCCAGCGTCGCTGGGTGATGCCGTTTGTCTTGTTATTGAATTTTTCAGGCCAAAGCTCATAAAAATCACGAAACAGGTCGTCTTTTAAGATTTCACTATGCAGTGCTGATACTCCATTTACAGAGTGGCTGCCGATTATGGCCAGATACGCCATGCGGACATGCTTTTCACCATCTTCACTGACGATAGACATGCGTCGTAGTCGATCATTGTCACCCGGAAAGCGTGCGGACACTTCTTTCAGAAAATTATCATTGATTTGGTAGATGATCAACAGGTGTCGCGGCAGAATGTATTCCATCATTCTGACCGGCCATTTTTCCAATGCTTCTGGCAGAATTGTATGATTGGTATAGGCAAAAGTATGAGTGGCAATGTCCCAGGCAGCATCCCAGGAGAGGTGCTTTTCATCCAGTAGGATGCGCAACAGTTCTGGAATCGCCAGGGTAGGGTGGGTGTCATTCAACTGAATAGCTACTTTTTCCGGCAACAGAGAAACATCGCTATGATGTTTAGCAAAACGGTAAAAAATGTCTTGTACCGTAGCAGAGGAGAGGAAATACTCCTGACGTAAGCGCAGTTCTTTGCCTTCCAGCATGTGGTCAGCAGGATAGAGTACCTTTGAAATGTTCTCGGTACGCATTTTAGACTCAACTGCGCCGAGATAGTTACCCTGATTGAAAGACATCAGCTCAAAGTCGCGGGTTGATTTTGCCGTCCAGAGACGCATGGTGTTGACTGTGTCGTTGCCATAGCCTGGAATTGGAACATCGTAAGCCAAGGCCATGACATCAGTTGTATCGATCCATGAATGACGTTTTTCTCCATTGTCACCGGTAAACTCAATTACCC
>Ga0105044_10005520_pt1 | contig 17385 bp, 10 predicted proteins | sample MAT01_FD_78092 | JGI IMG/M metagenome (GOLD analysis project Ga0105044, IMG submission 78092) | Freshwater microbial communities from Lake Fryxell liftoff mats and glacier meltwater in Antarctica - MAT-01 | ecosystem: Environmental > Aquatic > Freshwater > Ice > Liftoff microbial mat | place...
CCGCCGACCGCGCCTCCCATTTCCTGATTCGGCATAGTGGGAACGAGCCGCAACACCCGTCTCGCTCCGCTCGCCGGATCTGTCGTCACCAGTGTCGGGGAAATCGGGTAGGTCGCCCCCGTGCGCGGGCTGATCCACTCACCTCCGGGCCGCCATTCGAAATCAGCGGCCCGCTGATGCACCAGCGCCCCATCCGCCCCGATCCAGACCAGCTTGGAGTATTCTGAAACCTTCCCTTCGTCTGTGCGCAGGATATATCCCATGATCTCCCGCCCATCGAAAAACTGAAGGCTTGCCCAATCCCAGCCAACCTGACTGCGATCAAGTTGGCTACTGGAAATTTCGTGATCCATCCACGCTTCGCCTTGCACCGTGAGTTCTTCCTGACCGAGTGACAAAACCCCACTCACCGCGAGCCGTGGAAAGGTGATGTAGTAACTCGCCGCCGATCCCTCCGGACCTTTTCGCGAAATCCCGTCTTCACCGAAAACGACGTGGCCTTGCTCCGGCTCGAGCTGCAGGGAAAACGCCACTTCCGCATCGACCGAAGCGGTCAGCTCCATCGTTGATCGGGCATCGGCGGGATTCGCAGCGCGCAGCGACCAATTACCGTTCTTCACTTCGAGCCGTCCCACCGCCGAATCGGCATCCCAGCCTTCGCGTTGCAGGCGCTCCTCATGATAAAATTCACCCGTCGCGGGATCGCTCAGCCCCATGTGGGCGAGGTAGAATTGCGAGGTTCCGAAAAGCTCCCCTGCCGCTGCCGCTTCAGGACTCTGCCCGAGCCGAAAGAAGGTCGCCTGAAATCCAAAACGCCGGTCCCCCGCGAAGAGGTGTCCTGTCAGATACCACCATTCAATTTTGAAATCGGGATGACTTCCGTGGTCTTGCGGAAACTCCAGGACATGCCCGGCCTGCGGAATACTCCAGCGCGGCGGCTCCTCGGCACGAAGCGGAACCGATACCGAAACTGCCAGCGAGGCCGACAGCACTGCGAAACCAGCAAGTTTACAAAAGCCTTTCATCATTCCGTGCGATCCGAACGAAGTTGAGCAAATCGTCTTCCCACCCCGGCGGCGACGATTCCCGCCGTCACCGCGGTGATCCCTGCCAAAGCTACAAAACTACCCCAGGGAACGGTGTATCCGAGGGTCCACCCGAAGCTCTGCGGATTGATGACGTAAATCAAAATCGCTCCGAGCAAAAAGCTCATCGCCAGTCCCCCGCTCACCCCGGCCGTGACCAGGCCAAGCCCCTCCCACACCGCCGCTGCCGCGATCTCCCGACGGGTCGCCCCCATCTCGCGCAGGGTGGCCAGCTCTTCCTTTCGCTCCAACAACAAGCCCGCCAGAGCAAGACCCAAACCGGCCACCGCGATGAACACCGCGATCGCCTCAAGCGCATAGGTCACTGCGAAGGTTTGGTGAAAGATACGGATCGATTCCTCCCGCAGCCGCGCATTGCTGCGCACCACCAGGTGAGGAAAGGCGTTGCTGATGCGGGCTTCCAGAGCATCAATCGCGGCGGGGTCCGTTCCGCCCTCCGCATAGATCGCCAGTTGATTAACCGCATCATCCTGAAACCAGTCACTCGTGAAGCCGCGGCCAACCATCATGGTTCCAATCTCGCCGCCGTATTCTGCATAGACCCCGGCGATCCGCACGAGCTGCGGCCCGACAGGCGTCGGAACCGAAAAATCGTCGCCTCGTCTGCAAGCGAACTGCCGGGCGAAGGAATCGCTCACCCAAGCGGGCACGCGGCCTTCACGGAGCATCGACAAAGCAAGTGGTCCATCGTCGGCGGGGGCTTCTTTCCAGATCAATTCAAGATGACGCGAGGGATCGTCATGTTGCTGCGAACCACCCAGGAAAAAATCACGCCCCTCCGCGGTGAGTTGGTAGCGCCGCAACAGATCAAGCCCCGCCACTCCCGGAGTAGCGCCGAGTGCCTCCCAGGTTCCGGCAGGAATCATATTCTCATTGGCAACCGAACTGGTACCCGCAGCAGCGACATAAAGATCCGCCTTCAAAAGCTGCTCGATCCAGCCGGTCAGGGTGCGCTCAAAGCTAGCCACGAGGATGCCCATCGCCGCCGCCATCCCGATGGCCACGGCCAGACCCGCCGCCGTCAGCCGATGCCGCCCGGCCGGTCGTTGCAACTGACTCGCCGCATACCGCCGCATCGGACCCGCGCCGTGGCGAAGCGAGCGCAAGGGAACCCGCAAGAGCGCCGCCACCGGACGAAAGAGCGCCCCAACCAGAATGCTCCCGCCGAGCACCACCAAAGCCGCCGCCAGATATCCTCCCACGGGAACCGCGCCGTGGTCCCCGAGCCACGGCGGAGCCAAAGCGGCCAGCGCCCCGGACGCGATCAAAACCCATCCGAGCCAACGCATTCGCAGCAACGCCAGACCTCCCCCTTGCGTTCCCTGTCGCATCGCCTGCGCTGGCGGAGTGAGCGCGGCCTCGCGGGCGGGCAGGAGGCCGGCCACCAGGCTCGCCGACAATCCAAAAGCGAGGGCAAACACGGCTTCCGCCATCGTCAGCGTTACCGCCGCCGTGGTCGTCTCGTAGTAGAGCGTATTGACTGATTGAGCGATCGCCGCAACCGTTCCGACCGCCAGCAGCCTCCCTAACAAGACTCCCAAAGCGGCCCCGACCAAACCGAGCACGGCAGCTTCGATCAGCCAGGCCATCCGCACTTGTCGCGGTGTAATCCCCAGCGAACGCAAGATCGCGATTTCTCCCCGACGTTTCACCACCGCCGCCTCCATCGCTTGCAGGATGAGATAGGTCCCGACCAATAAAGCGAGGCACGAAAGGATGCCGAGATTCATGCGAAAGGCGGCGCTCATCTGGGTCACAGAGTTTTTCCGATCCGCCGGGGTCTCGACCACGGCATTGTTCACCGCCGCCCATTCCTTCACCGCCGCGGCCACCTCGCCACGCACAATCTCCGCACGCCGCCCCTCCGGCAGTCGCAGTTCGATTCGGCTGATCGCGAGCGGATTGCCAAGAACCCGCTGCAATCCGGGCAGGTCAAAAAGCACGAGCTGATCCGGCACCGACGGCCGCGTTGGATCGTCGGGGATCACCGCCGCGATTTGGACCTCAACGATCCCTGTCCCGACGACGAGCCGAAGCGGCTCCTCCGGGGACAGGCCCCAGCGACGCAAAAAGCTCTCTCCCACAAACACCTGATCCGCCCTGCCCAAGAGCTGCGGCGTCGCCCCCGCTCCCTCCTCCGGTGGCCCACCGACTTTCGCGAAACCAGCCGCCGCATTCCCCAAAGCCACCAGGTCCGCCCCGACGAGACGGAGCAAAGTCGTATCAGGAGCCGAAGCCAGGGCCGCTGATGCTTCGAGCACCGGAAAGATCGCGACCGGCCAGGTTCCCACGCTGTTCCGCAGACCAGCGAGATCCGCGGCGGAGAGATTCCCCGACTGCGGTCTCACGATGAAGTCACTCTCTCCCGCCAGCGATTCCGTGAAAAATCCGAAGCCGGAAACCGCCGCCTTGTTCGCCAGCCGCACCGCCAGGAATACCGCCACGCCGAGCGCGAGCACCCCCACCAGCAACGCCGTCAGCCCCGGCTCACGACACCAGTGACGCCAGAGGAAGCGTCGCCACAGCAAGGCGACCACCGCCCGATCAGTGGCTCCTGCCGCATTCACGCAGCGCCTCCCTCTCCGACGATCATCCCGTCACGCATCGCCAGGGTGCGCGAGCAGATCCGCGTGACCGCCGCACTATGGGTCACCACCAGCATCGCGATCCCGTGACGATCCCCCAACCGGGCCAGCAGGTCTAGAATGGCCTCACCGGTGGCGGAGTCGAGATTGCCGGTCGGTTCATCCGCGAGGATGAGCCGGGGCCGAATTGCGAGGGCGCGAGCGATGGCGAATCGTTGCATCTCTCCGCCGCTCAGTTCGTGGGGCCAGGCTTTCGCCCGGGCCGTCAGGCCGACTTCCTCGACCAAAGTGGCGACCCGCTCGGTCCGCTCCGCTGTCTCGATGCCGAGTAGTTGCAAGGGCAGCTCGATGTTCTCCGCCGCCGTAAGAGTGGGCAAGAGGTGAAAAAACTGGAATACGGTGCTGACCAACTCACGGCGCACCCGGCAGAGTCCGAGCTCGTCGAGCGCACCCAGGGGGGTCTCTCCAATCGTGATTTCGCCACCATCCGGGCGGTCGATCCCGCCGATGCAGTTCAACAACGTGCTTTTTCCCGACCCGGAGGGTCCCATCAGCGCGACCCGTTCTCCCGCCGCGAGGGTGAAAGAAACGTCCCGCAAGACCGGGGTCGAGCCATACGATTTTGTTACTCTGGACACTTGCAGGGTCATCATTCCGCTTCACCGTTACGTTTCCCAAGACTCCCCTACACTCGTCATGCCGCTTTTTCCCATCTTAATGCCCCAACTCGGAGAATCCATGGCCGAGGCGACGGTCCGGGACATTTTGATTACTTCCGGATTGGAAGTCAAAGCGGACCAAAATATCTTCGAGGTCGAGACCGACAAAGCAATGATGGAGGTCACCACGCCCTGCGATGGCATCATTGCGAATGTGGTCGCGGTGACGGGCACGACCTACGCCGTTGGTTCGCAACTCGCCTTCATCGAAGCGACCGAGGAGGAAGCAATCCGGGCCGGCCTGATCAAGCCCGGTGAAGCCGGAGCCAACCCCAAGAACCAAGCTCCCGCCAGCGCAGCAGTCGAGAATCTCCACTTCGCCATCGCCAGCAGCGATGTGATCGACTACAGCGAGCCGCTCTCTGTCCAACCCACCGTGCGAACGGGCCTACCGGTGCCGGTGCGCTCGAGTGTCTATCTCAGCCCCCGGATGCGACACCGTATGGACGAGCTCGGACTAAACTCCGCCGACCTCTCCGGTCTCCCCGGCAGCGGCGCCGGAGGCCGGGTCACGGTCGAGGATTTTGAGAAATTCATCAGCGAACTCGATCAGCGCCGCGTCACCGATGCCTCGCCCATGCGCATCGCGGTGGCCGACTCGATGCGGCGCAGTTGGACGCGCCCCCTCGCGGCGGTGACGGTCCCTATCGCGCTCGACAAAATGCTTTCCCATCGGAAACAGCTCGAAACCAAGCCGGGGGTCACCCTCTATGCGATGCGGGCTCTGGCCTTGGCCATCGCGGAGAATACGGCGGTGACGGGTCGGCTTATTGGCACAAAAATCGTCCACCCCAATGAAATCGCGATCGGCTTCGCCGTCGAGGTGGCGGACGGAGTCATGGTACCGGTCATGCGCCACGTGGATCGGACGTCTCTCGCGGAACTGGCCGGAACCTACGAGGATCTCGTGCGCCGAGCCCTGGCTCGTCGGCTGCCCGCCGATGCTTCCGGCGGAGGCATCGCCACGGTGACGAATGTCGGACCTTTCGGCATCACCGCAGCCAGTCCGATTCCTCTGCCAGAACAGAACCTCGTCCTCGGACTGATGGCCGGACGAAAAGTGCCGACTTGGAACGAAACGACCCAACAGTTCGAGCCGGTCATGGAATCGAATTTCACCCTCAGTTTTGACCACCGCATCCTCGATGGCGGAGCAGCGGGCCGCCTGTTGCAACGCATCGGACAACTCTTGCAGGAGCCCGAGAAACTTTGAAAATACCTATGAATCTCCACATCTATCCCACCCCAGTCCTCTCAGGTTCCGCCGCCGCCGCGGCGGGCGCGCAGAGCCTCCGCGAAGCCCTCGCGAACCACCCGCTCGCCCACATCATCGTCGCCACAGGAGCGTCGCAATTTGAGATGCTGAGCCGTCTCATTGAGGAGCCTGACCTCGCCTGGTCGCGGGTCGTGATCTTCCACCTTGACGAGTATCTCGGATTGCCGATCACCCATCCGGCTTCCTTTCGGAAATATCTGTGGGAACGTTTTGTCTCGCGTCTTCCCCAGCCTCCGCATGCCTTTCACGCGATCAATGGCGAAGGCGATGCGGCAGCGGAATGCGGCCGACTCGGCGAGCTGATCGGATCGGTCACCATCGATGTCGCCTTCATTGGCATCGGCGAAAACGCGCACCTCGCCTTCAACGATCCACCGGCGGATTTCGCGGCGACGGGCGCCTATCATGTCGTGACACTCGACGAGGCGTGCCGGGCCCAACAATTCGGCGAGGGCTGGTTCCCCAGTCTGGATGCCGTGCCGACCCAGGCGATCTCCATGACCATTCCCGAAATTCTGCGGAGCCGTCGCATCATCTGCACAGTGCCGGATGCGCGAAAGGCTGCGGCCGTCAAAGGAAGCGTCGAAGGGCCGATCACTCCCGAAGTTCCGGGGTCGATTTTGCAGCGACACCCAGCAACCGATTTGTTCCTCGACGAAGCGGCGGCGGGCTTACTGAAGTGAGGTCGGCGGACTCGCGATAAGGACTACCGAGGTTCGAGCGTGCCATCGAGCAGTTTTTTCCAGATCTCGACAAACTCGGTATTGGGAATAAAGGTCTCGTCGGGTCCGAGAGGGGCGTCGGTGACCTCACGAGTCTCGCCGCTTTTGAGATTGCCCACCCGCCCCTTTGATCGGTCAAGTTCGGCAAGAACACCTGCCTCATCCGGCTTGCGCTGGGGAATCACTTTTTTCAAATATTCGTTGCCGGCAAAATCTCCCAACTCGCTCATCGAATCTTTCCCACGATACTCCACCGCTCGCGTCCAGTTTGCGATTTCGCCCGGATGATCGGCGAACAATTTCGCCGCAGTGGCCTCGGTGTGCCAGACTCCCGGCGAACTGGCATACTCTCCATCAAGAAAAAGCACCGGAACCTTGGCCGCCAGTGGATTCGGAGCGGCTTCGTAAAAGGCTCCTTTGATGAGAACGGCGGCGAGAATCCGTTCCGGCTTCCATTGGATGAAGTGGTAGGCGAAGGCCGCGCCGACCCTTTCGCTACCGAAAATCGCGATCGGCAAAGTTGCCAGGGCAGGTTTGTTGGTCTTGACAGCGAATGCTTCGAGCGCGCTCAGGACTTCCGCTCCGCTGCCTTTTTCCGCGTAAATGAAAGGATCCACTACGGTAGGATCCCCTGAAACCATGTCGAACTCATAGGTCAATACGGCGAGCTTCAACGTGTCCTGCAGTTTCGCGAAGGGACCACTGCCCCGTGCATGTCCCACTACCATCTGAGCGGCCCGCCCATGATCAGTCACAGCCACCAGCAGGATCCCCTCCGGCTCGCCGCCGGGGAGTTGCAGAAAGTAGTCCCGCTTCCCTTTTTTTAGGTCGATCCAACCTTCGTATCGCGGCAAAGCTTCGGCCTTCTTCTCCGGGACAGGCGGAGCGAATATCCCGAGATTCAACGCTGTCGTCGTGCCTGCCTGCGCCGCCACATAGGCCTCGTGGATCTCAGGATGCTCGGTCGCGAGAGCCGCGAGGTCGAGTTTGTCCCAGGTGACGCCGATGATCCCCGAATCGGCCGCCACTTGAGCAGTGAGTCCCTTGGGCGTCGCTTCCTTGATCCCGGCGAATTCGACCTGACGACCATTTGAACCGCTCAAGGAGATGGCTCGGAGATTGGGCGCAAGCAACAACAAGCAACTGAATATCAGGGGGAAACGCAGGCAATTCATGGGCAGACCGGGGGGTTGTTCAACCGGAGTATAGCAAAGTGGCTCCAAGCGCGACAAGGAGAATCGCTGTGCGGACAATGGTTCCGTGTTGCCTCATCAATCAAGACACCGCAGGGCCGATTGTGGAAAAGGCAGTTGAGGCTCTTGCCCATGACCGGCCGCTCCGGCAGAAAGACGAAGTGCCGTGATCAGACCAACCTCACTGCGGGGAAACTGCCTCGGGTTGAGGAGGGACCACTGGCGGCAGACCTCCGCCCTGCCGCTCGCGGCTGCTTTTGCCCTCGGGCCCACGGGGCTCTCCTGGCGTGCTTTTGTTCGGCTGGTTCTGCCAGCGTTCCATCATCGCCGCGAATTCAGAATCCGCATCTGACAACTCGGCCATCATCGCTGCCCTGACCTGACGGTGGGCCTCCAGACGACGCCGACGCAGCTCCTCATCCTGCTTGCGGATTTCTTCGAGAGAACGCAGGGCGGCCTGGACTTCCGGCGTTTCGCGGGTCCGGTCTTCGATCGCTTTCCAGCGCTCCCTCTGCTCGGGAGTGAGTCGTTCGAGGAACCCGGGCGGATGCGTCGGATACTCTTCTCCGGGACGCGGAAAAGCCCCGGGAAAACCCGAAGGTCCGCCCAGCCTCTCGCGCATCTCTCTCTCGACGGACTTTTGGACTTTAAACAGCGTTTCCGCCACCGTCGGATCGACCCGTTGGACCGCACCGCTCATGGCTTTTTGATACGCATCGCTTGCCTCTTTGACTTCTTCCCGGGCGTTGATCACCGCCGGATCGGACCAGACCTGGCGCAATGCTTCGCGCAGACGATTGCGGTCATCTTCGGACAATTCGCTCCAAACGTTAGCCTTGCGACTCGGGTCACCACCCCCGCCCTTCGACTCCCTCGCCTTCTCCCCTGAACGGGGCTCGCCGGGTGCCGCATCGATGGGAAGAGGATCGCGCCGCTCTTCTTTTGGCTGATCGCCGCGCCGCTCCTCTTCGCCCAGGCTCTTGGGCGAGATCAGAGTCCCACCGAACGCCATCGACATGCCTATTCCAAGGATGGAAAACCTACGTTTCGGAACTCTGGAGAAATCTCTGGACACGGTTCTTTAAACTGGCTTTTCCCTGCGAAGTTGCAAGATAATCTCTGGATCGCCGCCAACCTCGCATTTCTCTGAAAAACCTTGAAAATACAATAAAATCAGGGGAATGTTCCCTTCTTTCCCATACTCGAACGATTTTTGGGCGGACTGATTCGCCCAATTCCTCTCTGGAATGCGTCCTCTCCCCATACCTGCCGCGCTCGGGATCCTCCTGCCCTTCGCGCTGGTGGTGTGGCTGGGGCTGAAACTGTCCCAGGGCCATCTTTCCATCATCGGAGCCGTGGCCCTGCTACTTGCCACCTTGTGGTTCGGAATCCAACTGGTGCATTTCCTTTCGCTGTTGCGGGATCAGCGGAGCGCCCGGCAGCCGAGCCCTGCCCCTCCCACGGATACCTCGCCCCCTCCCCAGGCGCTCGTCTATTTTCTTTCCGATCCCCGTCAGCCCACCGTCGAGACCATCCGGTCTTGTGTCGCCCACGCCCTCGGACTGCCTACTGAGCAGACTACCTCTCCCAACAAATGGATCAACATCACCGAAGGCCGACTCCCGACCAAGTCCAGCGACGGTCACCCCGTGCACCACTTCCTCATTCATCTCTCACGAGGGCAATTCGGCATCTTTTACTCCGACAAGCCCTACATGGAAGATCCGGCCGAGTTCGCCGCCGAATCCATCCGCGACAAGCGTTTGCGACAAGCCGTCGAGCACCATCGAGCCTGGATTTCCGTGGATTTTCTCGAATCCCGCCGCGAACCCCTCTCCTCCCGGGAAGTATATGACCTCCTTGGAAAAATCCTCGCCGCCATGGCCGGGCCCGATTGTCTGGCCCTCTATTCGCCTGAACTCCAGCGCTGCAACGAATTCGATCTGTCTTTGCTTGAAGGTCTCACCGGAGGGAACCCACTCGGCGTTTTCTCCGAACCCACCTTTGAGCCCATCTACGAAATCGCCGCCGACGATGCCCGGATGGCTGCGGCCGTTCTGGAAGCACGCGAGCGCTGGCCCGAGTTCGTGAACGAGTTCAACCTCAATGTTCCCGCGCACGGTTCGGATCGCTTTCTCGTCAAAGCCGAATTCAGCGAAGGGAGCAAGAGCGAGTTCATGTGGGTCCTCGTAAACGAACTCGAAAACGAACTCATCCATGGAGAGCTCCTCAACGATCCCCACGAACTCGTCGGTCTCCATCGGGGAGCCCGTTTGAGCCTGCCCCTCTCCCAGATGGCGGATTGGCTATACCGGGACGCCGGCGGCCGGATCGTCGGTGGTTTCACCCTCCCGGTGCTCGCAGACGACGAAGATTCCTGACTTTCGGCAGGTCGAAATGGCCAAATCCCCGCTTGCAATCTTTTTGAGTCCGCCTACCTTTGGCCCCCTCAGAACCTTCACACTTTCCGTCATGTCCCAACACGCCAGCCTCAAAAAATCCAGCAACGTCGGTGCCAAGCGCAGCGTGCTGAAACGCTTCGAGCGGGTCAAGCTCATGCAGAAACGCGGCAACTGGGAAGAGGGCCGCAGCCCCATCGCTCTTCCCAAAACCGCCCCCGAGGCCTAATCGTCCGTCGGTATCTGGCGACCCAGTGATTTTCCGCTGAGACCGCGAGAAAATCGACTCCTCAAATCTGCCCATGAGCCCACCGGCCGGATCGGGCGTTCGCATCAATCGTTTCCTCGCCTCCTGCGGGATCGAATCTCGTCGCGGCTGTGACCAGCTGGTTCGCGAGGGACGTGTCGAAGTCAACGGGAACATCATCAGGGACTTGGCCACCCGGGTCCAACCTGACGATCACGTCCGCTGCGACGGGAAACTGCTCAAGGCCCAAACCCCTCTCACCGTGGTGCTGAACAAGCCCATCGGCTACATCTGCACCCACCGCGACCCCGAGGGCCGCAAGACGATCTACGAGCTGCTCCCCGCCAAATTCGCGACCCTGAACTACATCGGGAGGCTTGATCAAAACAGCAGCGGGCTGATTCTCCTGACCACCTCCGGCGACCTCGCCGAGTCGCTCACCCATCCGCGCTTCCACATCGAGAAGGAGTATCTGGTGCACCTGGAGCGCCCTTTTGCACCCGAGCTGACCCATCATTTGCTCGAAGGGATCCCGATCATGGAGGGGCTCGCCAAGGCGGAGTCCGTCCACTTCGAGTCGCGCCGCAAACTGCGCATGGTCCTCACCCAAGGTTACAATCGTCAGATCCGCCGCATGTTCTCAAAGCTGGAAAACAAAGTGCGCAAACTGGAGCGCATCCGCATCGGCAATCTGACCATGCCGACTCTTTCCACCGGCGAGTATCATGTGATGAATCACCGCGAAATCGAAGAGGCTTCGCGGAATCCCAAATGACGGCGACAGCGTGACCGTGTCACCGGACAGTCGCGATCAATACACCCGCACCGACCAGCTGCGGACCGGCTGCCGCGACAAACGAAGAGTTGTGAGGCTCCGGGCATCGCGCTCATAAACCCCGTAGATCGTCTGTCCCTTCCACGCGAAGGTCGGACTGTGGGTCACGAACCGTTTGCTCGCCGGGAATGGATCGGGGGCCAACGCATCAGCATCCGCCACCGTCAGTTCAAGCCTCATCCCCAGCATCGCCTCGGGCGCATTGAGCAACCACTCGTGGCGATGCAAATAACTGCGCGGGACCCGGACTTCGAGTTGGCGGTTCCCGTCAGTCGCCGTGGTCAGGACCGACGTCACTCCGGTCGGGTTCAACACCAAATTGTAGCCATTGCCGAAAACACCGAGCGGCAAAGCGGGCGTGAATCCCGGACCATCGGTGCCCCGAGTGTAGATCTCCACCGGCTCCACCACCCCGAAGCTGCGGACCTCTCCGCCGGGCCGGGCATCGAGGAACAATCGGGCTTGCAGGGCCGCACGGTCTCCCAGACCCGGAATCGGAAAGTCAGTCAAAGTGGCCACCATGTAGAGAGCATCCGCATCCGCATCGAAACGTACCGATGCCGAACCCACCGGACGTCGCAGCGCCGACTCGATCCCCGCAGGAGGGGCATTGGCATATGTTTCCCACGAAGGCATCGCCAACTCCTCTCCCAACACCACATCGTGGGTCGCCTCCAATTCTCGCAGAAACCGCACCACGATTCCTTCCGCTTCGATCTCGATCCAAACGTCCCGTTGGAACTGCTGGGTGGACGCGGGAGGCTCGAAGTCGAAGACCGTATCCACCGACTTGGTGCCCAAAGGCGACACCGAAAAACTTGCGGCCTTACCAATCGATTTCCCGAAGCCAACCGTGAACGTTCCTGAGATTGATCGATCGGTTCCATTCACCAGATCCCAATTCAACCGCAGACTCTTGTCCACGTTGAGCGTCTGGGTCGATCTCCATACCGGCATGACCGGCCCCGTTCGCAGGGGGACCTGAATGAGCTCGGAGGAAAAGGTATCTTCCAATATCAGGGTGACCGGAAAGGTGACATCCCCTGGTTCAAAAGGGAAAAGCAAAGGCCCGTTGTCGCGGGTCTCTCCCACCGTCGGACGTTGATACGCGAAGACCAGCTCGGTGGTGTTCCCTGCAGCCACCCGAAAACGCTTCGATGGATCGACCGCCTGCAAGCCGGGGCTCGCCGAAAGAGCGCCGATACTTCCCTTTTTTTCGTCCTTGCCTTGATTCCGCAACGACAGCGTCACGCCGACGTTACCCGATCCATTCAAGGTCGAAATCCCCTCTATCGTGAACTCAGAGCCCGGCGACCCGTCCAGCAACTCGCGAAAGAGCGCCAGGCCCAAAGATTCATGCGCCCGCGGAGCAAGATGGACGCGCTCGCGGGTCGTCAAATCCGGACCGAACTCAAACAGACTACGCAGCCGATCACTGAGAATCTCCGAAGCAGCGGCCGCCTCCGTATCCGGGTCAATCCCGCCACCAAATTTCGCAAGATGTCTGCCGGCATCCAGATAAAGGACCCCGTTGCGGGCCGCCACCTCGCTTGCCGCGACCGCATAAGGCCGTTCCAAGCCCCACTCCATCGCCCCACCCCCGTAGTTCACCATGGTCGGGCCGATCACGATGATGTCACACTTACTGACCCGGGCTGCATCGATGATCTCCTGAAGCGCCCGCTTGTGTGCTTCGAGGGGAACGCGGCGGATCGAGTCAAAGACCCCATATTGCACCAGGATCAAGTCGGGATCGTGCAGGAAAGCGTCGGTGGTCGCCCTGCGCAAACCGGTCAACATCGTGCCCTCCGGTTCCGTCACGTTTTCCAACTGAAGCTCCGATCCAAAATACTCCGCCAGCTTGTTCGCTCCGTTTGGCGGAGGATTGACAAGCCGCGTCCCGCCCGTGTAGAAAAATTCCCGCGCCACTTCTTGCAGAAAACTTCCCACATAACCGTAGAGCGGATTCAGTTGATCCTCCGGTTTGGCGATCGGATTGAAACCTCCCATCACCCCGTCACCGAGCGCCACCACATACATCGGATCGCGGGCTTCCATCTTCGCGAAACTCCGCGGCACATACTTCCGCAGTCGCTGACGTTGCTCAAGCGTGAGCGGATATCCTGATGCCACCTCCACCCCAAGCGAAGCAAGGAGCAATACAGTGGCAAACAGGGTCAGGTGTCTCATGCAACAGGGTTGCCTCGGCGAACAAGTGAGGAAAGCCAAGGGTAGCGTATGATATACGGTGCTCGCAAGTTTTCCTTAGGGAGCCGTGAAAATCGACAAGGTAAGAAATTGTGGAAATGATGGCTGATCGAATGGCTCCGAGGTGGATATGTCAGGAGGTCTCCCGACGCGCGAGCCATGGCGCTTGGTGTCCCTCTCCAAGGGTATCTTGAGCGGGTCGCACTCCGGTTCTCAGCAAATCGCCCATGACCCCAAAAGCCCCGGAGGGCCCGCAGCCCTCCGGCTAACTTTAATTGAAGGGAGAAGTGATAACTTCCCCCATTCCATCACGATGCCGTCGAGGGATCGCGGCGATTGTCGCGGAAGCTGGTCACTCCGGTTTCAGGAAGGAAGAATCCGCTCATCTGGAGTCGGGCTGGCCCGGCCATGATCTCTTCGAGATATTCAAAGTGGGCGAGAGCGTCGGCGTTCTCCAAAGGCCCGAGGGTCGGCGCTACGTTGTCTCCCTGACTGGTGAGCAGGCTGACGAGCACACACCCGGTGATCTCGTGGCGATCACGGCTGCCGAGGAATTTGAAGAAGCTGGCTTGCACCTCCTCTTCGACTTCTTCGACCTCTTCAGGCACGTAGATGGTCTCGGCGACGACGTCAGGCATTCTCAACTCACCACCGGTGGTGAAGAGGATGTCGCCCTTGGTCGTGAATCGACGAATCGCCTCGTCGAGACGGAAGACCGGCGGGAAGCTGTAGTCCACCACAAGGGCCCCGGGACGAAGCGCCTTGATGTCGAGCACGCCGGGTAGGCTGGATGCGGCGATGACGAGCGAAGCCTGATACACCTCAGGCGGCAGAGCACCACCGTTCTTCACGATGTCGATGACGCCTTGATACCCCGCGTCACGGATGCGGTCGCGGAAGCGGCTCATCTGATCGTCCGACTGGTAAGGGTCGCAAAGAATAAGACGCTTCGGATGCGGCATCACATCGAGCATGAGGCGCAGAGTGCCAAAGCCGATGGAACCAAGGCCGACGGCGGAGACGATTTCTTCGCTGAGGTCGCGCTCCGTCTTGGCGAGAATGCCTTCGACCGACTTCACGATGGTGGCGGCACGGGTCGCATCGCCGGTGGTGATGGCCGGAAGATCCTTGCGTCCTTTGATCCACTCCGCGATGAGGCGTCCGTGATCGGTGGCCGCCGGGATGACTCCGGTCAGCGAAACAACTTTGGCTCCGGCAGCGGCGGCCATTTCAAGAGCCTCGATGGTGACAGCCTTGATGGACTCGGGCGAACGGTAAAGATCGGCCTCGAAGCAGGGCAGCATGATGACCCCGATGGTTCCACCGGCGACCTCGTAGGAGTTCGTCAAACGAGGCTTTCCGGCGAAGAGGCGTTCCGAGATCTCATCACGGGTCAGGCCGGAAAGGTTGGCCAGCACTTCGGGGATGTAGGTCAAAGCCACCGCATCGAGAGCGGGCATTTCTTCGACGGCCTCTTCCACCGATATGTGGGCGAGATCTTCGAGGTTCATTCCGGGAAGCGAAGCGATGCCCGACTCAGAGACCGGGGCAGCCACTGGATCGCTACCGAGATACTTGGCAAGCTGCTCGATACTGGCGTGAGTGAGGAAGGCATCGACCGGGATGTCCTGACCAAATTCTTCGGAAAGCCCGACGATGACCCGCAGGGCGAGAAGTGAATCCCCACCCATGTCGAAGAAGTTGTCGGTGACGCCTACTGTATCAGCGGGGAAGTGGCGACTGAAGACCTTGTAGATCCGCTTCTCCGTCACGTCGCGAGGAGCGATTGGTCCGCCATCGCGAGCCGCGCCGAATTTGGGCAGAGGGAGACGGCGACGATCCGTTTTGCGATTCGGCGTGAGCGGGAACTCCTCAAGATGAGCGAAGAAGGCAGGCACGTAGCTTGCCGGGAGGCGGCTGATGAGATGCTGACGTATATCGGAGGCTTCAAGCTCCCCGGCATCGGAGAGGTAGTAACCGACCAGACCTTCGCCAGTGGGCAGATCCTCGCGCTTGATCACCACGGCGTGACGAATTCCCGGAATGGTTTCCATTTGGGTCTCGATGTCACCGAGCTCCATCCGGACGCCACGAACTTTGACCTGGAAGTCCACCCGACCGAGGCACTCAAGGGAACCGCCACGATTCCAGCGGGCGAGGTCACCGGTGCGATAGATGCGGCGTTTGCCCAAGCCTGGCAGATCGACTTCGCGGAAAGCGGTCGCGGTCAGTTCGGGCTGGTTGCGGTAGCCACGAGCAAGGCCGTCGCCGCCGATCCACAGTTCGCCGGTGAAGCCGTGTGGCACGGGCTGCATGTGACTGTCGAGGACGTAAATCTGCGTATTGGCGATGGGCTGACCGATCGTAATGGTCCCCTCCCCTTCGCTGACTTTCTCGACGGTGGACCAGACGGTCGTCTCGGTCGGTCCGTAGAGGTTCCAGACCTCATCGGCGGAATTGACGAGGGCGTTGGCGAGGCTTCGGGTGAGCGCTTCTCCACCACAGAAGATCCGCAGGCCGCTGCGACCTTCCCATCCGCTGTCGAGCAGCAGCTGCCAGGTGGCGGGAGTCGCCTGCATGACAGTGATGTCCTCCTCTTCCAAAAGATTGGCGAGGCGGCGTCCGTCTTTGACATCGTCGGATCCGGCGATGACGACGGTAGCTCCGGCAAGCAAGGGCAGGAACATCTCCAGCAAGGAAATGTCGAAGGAAAGAGTCGTCACCGCGAGGAGGCGATCTTTGCCGGTGAGCCCCGGCTTGGACTGCATCGAGCGCAGGAAGTTGACGGCGGCACGATGCGGAATCTCGACGCCCTTGGGCTTGCCGGTCGATCCAGAGGTATAAATGATGTAGGCCAATGCATCCGACTTGAGGGCCGGAGTCTTGACCGCTTTGGAGGTGGCTTCGACTTTGTCCACCAGGAGAGTCGGGCACTTGCCACCGAACTCGGGCACGCTCACCTTCGCGGAGGTGATGATCGCGGCCGGGGCGGAATCCTCCAGCATGGCGACCAAACGCGCGGTCGGGAATTCGGGATCGAGCGGCACGTAGGTCGCACCAGTTTTCAGCACCCCGAGCAGGGCGGCGATCATCCGCGGGGAGCGATCCACCAGCACGGCGACATTGTCCCCGGCTTTGACTCCGAGTCCGGCGAGGTCACGGGCAACGCCATTGGCGAGACGGTTCAGTTCCCCATGGGTAACATGGGTTTCGCCATAGATGACGGCGGTGTCTTCATCGTGCTTGTCAGCGACGGCGGCGACGAGTTCGTGCAACAAAGCGGTCTCCTCGTATTCGACCTTGGTGTCGTTGTGATCGGCGACTACTTTCTCTTCGTCGCTGCTACTGAGCAAACGGATCGCCGAGATGTTCACCTCTGGATCGCGAGTCATTTCCCGGAGGATTTGCTCGTAGAGTGCATTGAGCGTCAGGATGGTGGACTCGTCGAAAAGATCGCGGTTGTAGTGCCAGCATCCGAAGAGCTGACCACCGGCCTCCTCCAGGGTGAGGGTGATCTCGAACTGGGCATGACGCGTCGTCAGGTCGATCGTCTCCATCGTCATGTCACCGACGTGGAAGGTGTGGCCACCCTGACCGATCAAGAATACGGCGATGCCTTCTTCGTCAATGCCGGGCACTTTCTCCATCGAGAAGCTTACCTGGAACAGCGGCGAGCGACCTGGATCGCGGACCACGTTGAGGCGGTCCACCAGTCGGGCGACGGGATACTGCTGATTCTCCAGCGCTCCATTGACGCTCTCTCGATTGCGACGGACCAAGGCGGAGATCGTCGGGTCGTCCTCGACCACGCTGCGGATCGGGACCGGGTTGATGAAGTAACCGACCGCACTGCGCAGCTCCGGCTGGGTCCGTCCGGCGAGAGGAACCCCGATAACGAGGTCGTCCTGCTGGCAATAGCGGTGCATGAGCACCTCATAGGCCGAGAGCAGCGTTGTGAAGAGGGTGGCCTGCTGGGACTTCGCGAAATCGAGCACGGTCTCGGTGAGATCCTTGTCAAACTGGATGCCGTGGGTCGATCCGTTGAAGGACTGCACCGCCGGGCGGGGACGATCCGTCGGGAGACTGATCGCGCTC
>Ga0105044_10005522_pt1 | contig 17384 bp, 14 predicted proteins | sample MAT01_FD_78092 | JGI IMG/M metagenome (GOLD analysis project Ga0105044, IMG submission 78092) | Freshwater microbial communities from Lake Fryxell liftoff mats and glacier meltwater in Antarctica - MAT-01 | ecosystem: Environmental > Aquatic > Freshwater > Ice > Liftoff microbial mat | place...
GGCATGGAGTGGCTGAATTACAATCATCTGTACTATTTCTGGATGATCGCGCGCGAAGGCAGCGTCACACGCGCGGCCCGGCAACTCCGCTTGTCGCAGTCCACATTGAGCGCGCAGCTCAAGCAACTCGAAGATAATCTCGGCCAGCCGTTGTTTGATCGCGCCGGCAAGGCGCTGAAGCTGACGGCGTCGGGTCAGGTGGCGTTTCAATATGCGAACAACATGTTCGAGTCGGGACGCGAGTTGCTCGATGTGTTTCGGAATCGGCCGGTCAATCGGCTGCCGCTGATTCGCGTCGGCGCGGTGTCGTCGCTGTCGAAGAATCTCCAATACGATTTTATCGCGCCGGTCTTGCAGGCCGCCGAGGCGCGCGTCATTGCGGTGCAGGGTAACTTGAGCGAGCTGCTCGTCGAACTGCAGAATCACCGGCTCGATTTGATTTTGTCCGACATGCCGGCCCGGACGGATCAGCCGGCGGGACTGACGAATCATTTGCTCGGCGAGATGCCGGTGTTTCTGGTCGGGAAACCGCCATTCCGGATTCCGAAGAAACCGTTCCCGGCCTGGCTGGCGGGTGTGCCGCTGATTTTGCCAAGCCGGCAAAGCACGTTGCGGGCGGAGTTCGATACGTTGCTCGACCGGGCGGGTATCGTGCCGGACGTTTGCGCGGAGGTGGATGACATGGCGTTGATCCGGTTGCTGGCGTTGTCGGGGGCCGGGCTGGCGCTGGTGCCGGAGATTGTTGTGCAGTTTGAACTCGAAGAACGCAAACTGTTGCGCGTGGAATGCGTGGCCGGGTTGACGCAGAAATTTTATGCGATCACGGCGGCGCGGAAATTCGCCAACCCGCTCGTTGGGCGCGTGGTGCAACGTTTCCAGGATTGGTTACGAAAAAAGTTCACAGCCAAAACACGAACATGAAACAAAAACCTTTGGTCGGAGTCATCATGGGCAGCGATTCGGATCTGCCGACAATGAAATTGGCGGCGGCGGTACTCGCGGAATTCGGCGTGCCGCATGAGGTGCGGGTGGTCAGCGCGCATCGGACACCCCGAGACATGGTGGCCTATGCCGGCTTGGCTCACGAGCGGGGATTGAAAGTCATCATTGCCGGCGCGGGTGGCGCGGCGCATTTGCCGGGGATGGTGGCCAGCCTGACGCCGTTGCCGGTGATTGGCGTACCGATTGAGTCGCGGACTTTGAAGGGGCTGGATTCGTTGTTGTCCATCGCTCAGATGCCGGCGGGGGTACCGGTGGCGACCGTGGCGATTGGGAACGGCACGAATGCCGGGTTGCTGGCCGTCAGTATTTTGGCGACCGGCGATGCGCGACTGCAGCAGCGGTTGCTGGCGTTCAAGACGCGAATGGCAAAGGAATCGCGCGCCAAGAACAGACGTTTGTGAGTTTTGACTTCGTTCAGGCGCTCAGCACGAATCTGTTGTCCCCCCCGGTGTTGTTTTTTGTGCTGGGGGCGGTGGCAGCGTTGGTGCGCAGCGACCTGAAGTTCCCGGAGGCACTGTATGTGGCGCTGACGATTTTTCTGTTGTGCGCGATCGGTTTGAAGGGTGGGGTGGCGATGTCTTCGGCGGGGTTGCGGGTGGTGTGGTTGCCGGCGCTGGCCGCGCTGGCGCTGGGCGCGTTGATCCCGTTGTGGACGTATCCGGTGCTGCGGTTTGTCGGGAAGTTACCGGCCGCCGATGCGGCTTCCATTGCCGGGCATTACGGGTCGGTGAGCGCGGTGACGTTTATTGCGGCGACGAATTTTTTGAAGGTGGCCGGGGTGCCGTACGAGGAGTATGCGACGGCATTTTTGGCCGTGATGGAGTCACCGGCGATTGTGGTGGGGTTGTTGCTCGGGAAATTGGCGGGGCGCAGCCGGGGCGCAGCGGCCGACACCACGGGGTTGGGGACGGTGTTTCATGAAGCGATTTTGGGGCGGAGTGTGTTGCTGTTGGTGGGGACGCTACTGATCGGGTTTGTGTGCGGGCAGCGAGGCATGGACAGCGTGGCGGGGTTTTTTGTGACGCCGTTTCAGGGGGTTTTGGCGTTGTTTTTATTGGAGTTGGGGATGGTGGCGGGGCGCCGGCTGGGGGATTTGCGGCAAGTAGGGGGGTTCTTGCTGGGGTTTGGGATCGTGATGCCGGTGGTACATGGCTTGGTGGGGGTGGGCGTGGGGCATTGGGTGGGGTTGAGTTTGGGCGGGGCGACGTTGCTGGGGGTGCTGGCGGCGAGTGCGTCCTATATTGCGGCGCCGGTGGCGATGCGGCTGTCGTTGCCGGAGGCGAATCCGACGTTGTCGCTGACGGCGGCGTTGGTGATCACATTTCCGTTTAATATTACGCTGGGGATTCCGCTTTATTATGCGGCGGCCCAGTGGTGGTTCGCGGGGAGGTAACGGATGGCAAACCTGCATGGCATGAAGATGGTCACGGTGATTTGTGAGGAGTTGGTCCGGCCGGTGGTGGAGCGGTTGCTCAAAGAGGTGGGGGCCCACGGTTTCACGGTTTTTCCCGTCGAGGGAGCCGGTCAGCAGGGCAGTCGGCGGGGAGAGATGAGCGAGTTTCGCAACGTGCAGTTTGAAGTGATTGTGCAACCTGCTGTCGCCGAAAAACTAATGGAGCGGTTGCAATCGGAGTATTTCCCCCGGTACACGATGATCGCCTACGAGCAGGATGTCCGAGTCTTGCGTCGCGAAAAGTTTTGAACGTTTCCCCGGCGGCCGCATCTAAATGTTTCGGATGGGACATGGCAGCTTGGACATCCCACCGATGGTGGCCTCGCTTCTCCTAGCCTCACAAGAGCACCATTGAGTCCAGGCTGCCCCCTCTCCTCTCTGGTTGGTTTGCGGACAACGGGGGCGGTGACCAGCACCGTCCCCGTTGTCGTTTTTCCGCAGTGCGAATCGAGAGGATTTTCGGTGGGCCGAGCCTCCCGGCAAGGTCGTCCGCCACCCCCGCTCGCGGGGACGCTCGCACCACCAACTCCTCCCGGTGGGCCGAGCCTCCCGGCGGGGCCATCCGCCCCCCGCTCGCGGGGACGCTCGCGCCACCAACTCCTCCCGGTGGGCCGAGCCTCCCGGCGAGGCCATCCGTTCCCCCCGCTCGCGGGGACGCTCGCACCACCAACTCCTCCCGGTGGGCCAAGCCTCCCGGCGAGGTCGTCCGCCACCCCCGCTCGCGGGGACGCTCGCGCCACCAATTGCGCGCGCCGAGATGGTTTACAGCCGGCCGCGCTCCCGGTAATCCGCGTGGTAGGTCGTTACTTTCTCAATGTACTTGCGCACTCCCGGCCACGCGATCGCCGCTTGGAATTCGGCGGCGGTGGTTTCGCGGCCACGGGGCAACCACTTCTGCACGTTACCCAACCCGGCATTATACTCGGCCAACGCGAATGGCAACGGGTCATCCTTGGATTGCCACCGCCGCAACGCCCGCTGCAAGTACCAGGTGCCAGCCTCGATGTTGGCGCGGGGATCCCACAACATGTCGCGCCGAAAATTCTGGCGGCCAGTCCCCAACGCCCAATCCTCCCCCGCCGGCCCCATCACCTGCATCAACCCCATCGCCCCTGCCGAACTGCGGGCAAACGGGTCAAACCCGCTCTCCTGTCGCATGACCGCCTTGATAAGAAACTTGTCCGCTCCCTGTGCTGCCGCAACCTCCTCAATCATCCGGTTGAATCGCTGCTCCCGGTACACCCAGCGCAAATAGACAAACGCCATCGTCCCAAACGCCACCAACACCACGGCCAGCAACAGCCGCCGCCCTACTCGCACCAATCGCTTTGTCACTCGCCGACTCATCGCTCGCAGTATAACATGGCCTGCCGTGGACAATGCCATCGCCAAAGTGGTCGTGGACCTTTCGCTCGACCGCGAATTCGACTACCGCATCCCCGCCGCGCTGGCCGGGCAGGTACACATTGGCTCGCGCGTCACGGTGCCGTTTGGCAGCCGGACCGCGCAAGGCTATGTCGTGGGACTCGCCGAAAATTCCCCGCACGCCAAACTCAAGGAAATCTCCGCTCTCCTCAGCAAAAAACCGCTCCTCGGCGACAAGATCCTCGAACTCACCCGGTGGATGGCCAAGTACTACTGCTGCCCGGTGGAACTGTGCGTGAAATGCGCGCTCCCCGCCATCGTCCGTAAAGCCAAAATCAGTTGGAAAGAACGCCAGTACGCCCGGCTCGGCACCATCACGCCCGACGATTTCGCCAAGCTCCAAAAGAAAGCCCCCAAACAAGCGCGCGTCATCGAAGTCCTCCGCCGGGAAGAAGGCCTGTTCGTCGCCCGGCTCTGCGAAGCCGCTGAAACCGACCCGGCCACCGTCAAGAAACTCGCCGAGAAAGGCTACGTCGTCATCACCGACCGGGCGGAGGAACGCGACCCGTTCGGCGGCGAAGTGTTTCTGCCCACCGAACCGCTGACGCTCAACACCGAACAGCAGCACGCCTTCGACCTCTGCCGGGCCGCCATTCAGAAACCCCAATCCCCCGTGCTCATCCACGGCGTCACCGGCAGCGGCAAAACCGAAATCTATCTCCAAGCCATCACGGAAACGCTTCACCAGGGGAAGGATTCCATCATTCTCGTCCCCGAAATCTCTCTCACCCCGCAAACCGTCGAACGTTTCCGCGCCCGGTTCCCCCACCAACAAATCACCGTCCTCCACAGCCATCTCAGCGAAGGCGAACGCCACGATCAATGGCACAAAATCCGCGACGGCGAATCCCACATCGTCATCGGCGCCCGCTCCGCCGTCTTCGCCCCCGTGCAAGCGCTCGGCCTCATCATCGTGGATGAAGAACACGAGACCAGCTACAAACAGGACGAAGCCCCCCGCTACAACGCCCGCGACCTCGCCGTCATGCGCGGCAAACTCGAAAACGCCGCCGTCATCCTCGGCTCCGCCACGCCCTCGCTCGAATCCTATTACAACGCCAAGCGTGGCCGGTACGTCCTCGCCGAAATGCCCAGCCGGGTGGATCACAAACGCATGCCACTCATCCGCATTGTGGACATGCGCCATGAAGCGCTCCGCCAAAAAGGCCAACACGTCCTCTCCTCCCGGCTCTACACCGCCATCGAATCCCGCCTCGCCAAACGCGAACAAGTCATCCTCTTCCTCAACCGGCGCGGCTACGCCACCCACTGTTTCTGCCCCAAATGCGGTTACGTCGCCGAATGTCCCAACTGCAGCGTCCGCCTCACCTTCCACCGCCGCGACAACAAACTCCTCTGCCACCTCTGCGGCCACACCGCCGGCGTCCCCAAAATTTGCCCCAACGCCGACTGTCGCGACCCCGCCATCCGCTACGCCGGCATGGGCACCGAGAAAGTCGAATCCGCCATCCAACAAGCCTTCCCCAAAGCCCGCGTCCAACGCATGGACGCCGACGTGATGACCCGCAAAACGCTTTTCCGCGAAATCTTCAGCGACTTCCGCGTCGGCAAAATTGACATCCTCGTCGGCACCCAAATGATCGCCAAAGGCCTCCACTTCCCCAACGTCACCCTCGTCGGCATCATCTACGCCGACATGGCCCTGCACCTCCCCGACTTCCGCGCCGGCGAACGCACCTTCTCCCTCCTCGTCCAGGTCGCCGGCCGTGCCGGCCGCGGCGATGTCGAAGGCGAAGTCGTCGTCCAAAGCTACACCCCGTTCCACCCGGCCATCCAATACGCCCGCCAACACGACTTCCTCGGCTTTTACGATCAGGAAATCGAATTCCGCCAACAACTCTTCTACCCCCCGCTCACCCGCATGGTCTGCCTCACCGTCCGCAGCCGCAGCGAGAACAAAGCGAAATTCGTCATCGAATCCATCGCCAAAGAACTCCAAAAACTCACCGCCCACTTCAAAGTCCTCATGTCCGAACCCACTCCCGCGCCGCTCGCCCGCATCCAAAACATGTTCCGCTACCAACTCATGCTCCGCACCGAACACATCTTCAAACTCACCGCCGCCGTCGCCCAAGCCACCGCCAACCGCAAATGGCCCGACGACGTCATCGTCAGCGTGGACGTGGATCCGCTCTCGCTCCTATGAACCATTGCTTCATCACCGGCACCGACACCGGCGTGGGCAAAACCTACGTCACCGCCCTCCTGCTGGCTGAGTTGCGCCGGCGCGGCGTACCGGCGGCCGCCATGAAACCGATCGCGTGCGGGGCGGATGGTCGGAATGATGTCCGGCAGTTTCGCGCATTGATGCAGAATGAAGTCCCGCTCGACCGGCTCAACCCCGTTTACCTCCGCCACCCGCTCGCCCCCAGCGTCGCCGCCAAACTCGAGCACCGCCCCATCAACCTCCGCCGGATCCGCGCCGATTTCCGCCGGCTGACCGCTGCTTATTCCCCCGTCCTCGTCGAAGGTGCCGGCGGTCTCCTCGTCCCGATCAAACGCAACTACTTCATCGCCGATCTCGCCCGCGAATTAAACCTTCCCGTCATCATCATCGCCCGGCTCGGACTCGGCACCCTCAACCACACCCTCCTCACCGTCCGGCAGGCGCAAGCCACCGGCCTCATCGTGCGCGGCGTCATCCTCAACGACCTAACCGGCCGGCGCGGTTTGGCCGAGAAAACAAACATCCGCGAAATCCCCGCCCTGACCGGCGTCCCGCTTCTCGGCGTCGTCCCGCACCGCGCCCGCCGCATCCCCACCGTCATCTTGGCGAAAATGTAGGGGCGCTTCTGTGAAGCGCACTTACAAATATCGGCGCAGAAACTCCACCGGGTCATAAGCCTGCCCGCCCGCATTCCGCACCTCGAAATGCAAATGCGGCGCAACCCGCATCCAATTCCGCGCATCCGCAATCCGCGAAGTCTGCCCCATGATTCCGATCGGCTGCCCACTGACAACGGCAGCCGGAAAGTGGAGTACTTCCGCCAGATGCGCGTAGAGCGTAAAAAACTTCTCCCCGCTCGTGGGCCAGCGGTGCTCAATCACGAGATGTTTCCCAAAATCGGACGCGTTCTCGTCGTCCACCCGTTCACTCACGACGCCATCGTACACCGCGAACACCGGGTCCTGCGGCACGAAAGTTGGCTCCTCGCTCGCGTAATCCTGGCCGGTTGCGCAGTCCGTGAAGATCACGCGCGTCATCTGCCCGGTCGCCGTCACCTGCACCGGCGCAATATCACACCCGCGATGAAACCGCTTCCCGCAATCGCGAGTGAAACCCGGTTTGCCGTATTCCGCATTGGCGCGCGTCTGCGCAAAAAAAAGTTCCGGTGCCGAGAAAAGCGTCTGATTCGATGTCGGCCACGCACAGTGGATTGTCTCGGCGAGGGGCAATGGGATGAAAGCCTGACTCATGGGTGCGTCCATTCTACCGCCCTCGTGCTCCGCATACAATTCACTGCGAGGGAAGGGTGCCGCCAAGCTGTCCGGGCTTGATGCCGTGCTTTATGCGCTCGACTTCGTTGGTCGGGCGATTTTTAATCCCTCCGGCATGGGCGATCCGCAAGAACTCCAACTCCTTCAGGAGGAAGTCCGTGAGTTGCGCGCGCGCTTGGGTGCCGTGGAGCTACGAATCGAGGCGCTGAAGAATCCACCGGCCGCACCGCCGGTGATTGTCGTAGCGCCAGCTGCCATGCCCGCGACGGTGACCGTGGCCGTGCGCCCTCCAGAACCGGCGGTGCCGCCGGTGATTGCCCCGCCGCCACCGATTCCGCGGGAATCCTTCGAGGTCCGGTTGGGGACGTACTGGTTGCCGCGGATTGGGATTGCGGTGTTGCTGACCGGCATGGTGTTCCTCGTGACGTGGAGCTACCAATACCTTGGCCGGGGTGGAAAAGTGGCGTTGAGTTATCTGTGCTGCGCGCTGCTCGGTGGATTGGGTGTGTGGTTGGAACGCAAGACGCCGGCATTCGGCCGGGTATTGCTGGCGGGCGCGCTCGCGCTGACGTACTTCGTGACGTACGCCTTGCATTTTGTGCCGGCGTTTCACGTGGTGGAATCCGCGACCGTCGCGTTGTCGTTATTGGTCGTGGTGGTCGCCGCCATTGTGATCGTGGCGGACCGAAAACAGTCGGCCTTGATTGCCGGGATGGCGTTGTTCTTCGGGTACTACACGTCGCTCGTGAGCGGCGTGGACACTTTCACGTTGGCGGCGAATGCGTTGTTGGCCGCCGCTGCGTGGTTCTTGCTCGCGCGGAACCGCTGGGTGCCGCTCTCGTTTCTCGCGGCCCTCGCCACGTATCTGGTGTACGCGATTTGGGCGTGGAAAGTCAGCGATTGGCGCGCGCTGGAGCGGTTGTTGTTCGATACCGGGTATTTGAGCGACGCGCAGTTCCGGCTGCGGGCCGGTTTTCTGGGATTGTATTGGGTGATGTTCGCGGCCGGGGGACTCGTGGTGAGTCGCGAGGCGCTGCCACTCACGGAGCGGAAGGGACTGCTCACGTTGAACAACGCCTTTTTCTTCGTGTTGTTTGCGTTGCTGATGCAGCACGCGTATCCCGGGCGGTTGTGGGCGTTTTACTTTTTGTTCGCGGGCGTGTTGTTCGTGATGTCGGCGTTGAGTTACCGCCGGTTTGCGCCGGACCGGGGATTGTTGGATGTGTTGTTTTGGCAGGCGCTGGCGGTGGCAACGTTGGGCGTGATCCGGTATTTCGAGGGCGGGACGCTGGCGGCGGCGTTGGCGTTGGAAAGTTTGCTGATCGTGCTGTTGGCGCGCTGGATGGCGTCGCCCGGTCTGTTGTGGTTGGCGCGGGCGGTGTATGCGGTGGCGGTCGGCGTCGCGTGGGCGCGTTATCCGGGTGTGTGGACGGCGTGGGGCGCGGCGGTCATCGGATTTGGTTGCGCCCGGTTGGCGGGCAGCCGGTGGGATGGATTGTACTTTGGCGTGGCCGCAACGTTGTTGGCAATGCGCGTGGCCGAGATGTATTTCGACCCGGGCGATATGCCGTGGGTGTGGACGTTGGGCGCGGTGGTGGTGGCGGGCATCGCGGCGTTGTTGCGCGTGCCGGGGATCGGGTGGGCGGCCCATTTACCGTTGGTGTGGGCGCATTTGTCATTTTATTGGGCACGCGGCGGCGCGGAGGAGTGGGCGTTGGCGCCGGTGCTGGCGTTGATTGCGGTGACATTCGGGTTCGGGTTGGGGATGTGGGGGTACCGGCGCGCGACGGTCGAGCCGGAGCGGGCACGGATCGCCGCCAACCGGATCCTGCGGCCGTATGCGATTCTGGCGTTCCTCGCGGTGGCGGTGGCAACGCGGGATTTCACTCCCGAACGGTGGCAGTTGGCGGTCTATGCCGGCGAGGCGCTCGTCTTCGTGGTAGCCGGGGTGTTGGCCGCCGAGACGTTATTTATCGGCTTGGCGATGGCGACCATGGCCACCGGGGCCATCATTTATTCGCAATCCAACCCGGCGGACGTGGCCCGTAATTTGGCGTGGGTGAATCTGCTGGCGGGGGTGGCGTTACTCGTCATCAGTGAACGACTTTTCCGGTGGCGGCAGGCGTCGCTATTATTCTTCGAAACGACCGTGCGCCGGCTGGGTGCATGGATGGTGGTGATCATCACGGCCATCGCGCTGTTCGGATTGCGCGAGCTGACCAGCCCGGCTCTCTTGACGGTGGTGTGGGCGGTCGGCGGATTCGTGTTGCTGGTGCTCGGATTTCTCGGCAAAGAACGCGCGTACCGGTTTGCGGGATTGCTTGTCCTGACTCTCAGCCTTAGCCGCGCGATCTTCTACGACCTCGGCAAACTCGAAACCATCTACCGCATCCTCACCTACATGGGCCTCGGCGCGATCCTGCTCATCCTCGGCTATCTCTACACCAAGAACCGCGAGCGGTTGACGAAATGGCTATAACCCGACCGGGTGCCACGTCGTTTTGATTTCTTGGGCGTCGAGGATCGCGTAGGGGGATTCGCCACCGGCTTTGGGGAACAGGACGCGTTTCAAGTTGAGCGCGGCTTGTTCCTGAATCAGCTTCCGCTCGGCGGCGTCGCCAACGGCATAGACGATAGCGTTCACATCCATGTGGCCGGCAATCTGGCCGAGCAATTCTTTGCGCGAGCCGGTGAGGATGTTCACGACGGACGGCGGGACATCGCTGGTCGCGAGCACTTCGGCGAACGTGATGGCGCTGAGCGGTTTCGTTTCTGATGCCAAGGCAACAACGACGTTGCCACCGAGAATTATCGGGCTGAGCAACGACACGAAACCGAGCAGTCCGCTGTCCTCGGGCGCGATCAAGGCCACCAAGCCGGTCGGTTCGGGGACGGAGAAAACAAAATGCGGGGACGCGACCGGGTTCACCGTGCTGAAAAGCTGCTGATACTTGTCCGCCCAGCCGGCAAAGTAGATGAGCCGGTCAATCGTCGCATCCACTTCCTTGCGCGCGTCGGCAACGGAGGAACCTTGCTGCTTCAGCTCCGCGACGAACTGATCGCGCCGGCCTTCCACCATCTCGCCAATCCGGTACAAAATCTGGCCGCGATTGTAACCGGACTTGCCCGCCCATTTCGGCTGCGCGGCGCGGGCCGCGACGACGGCGTTGCGGAAATCTTTGCGCGACGCCTGCGAGACATTCGCGATGTGCCGGCCGCGCGCGTCCGCGAGGGCGTACGTGCGCCCGGATTCGCTGCGGGGGAATTCGCCGCCGATGTAGAGTTTGTAGGTTTTCAAAACGGAAACGCGCTCGCTCATAGGGCCTCCAACTCCACGTAGGGGAACAGACCGTGCCAGCCGCCTTCCCGGCCCATGCCGCTTTCCTTGTAACCGCCGAACGGGCTGCTCGGATCAAACTTGTTGAACGTGTTCGCCCAGATCACGCCGGCTTTGATCTTCTGGGTCACCTTGAAAATCTTCGCACCCTTGTCCGTCCACACGCCGCCGCTCAGGCCGTACGGCGTGTTGTTCGCCTTTTCAATCGCTTCCTCGGCGGTGCGGAACGTTTGAATCGCCAGCACCGGCCCGAAGATTTCTTCCTGCGTGATCCGGTGGGACTGGCTGACATTCGTGAACAAGGTCGGCCGGCAGAAGAAACCTTTGTCCGGCACCGGGCAATTCGCCTGCCACAACTCCGCGCCTTCTTCCTGGCCGATGGCGAGGTACTTGTTGATTTTCTCCAACTGCTCCTTGGAATTGATTGCGCCCACGTCGGTGTTCTTGTCGAGCGGATCGCCAACGATGAGCGACTCCATCCGGTGCTTCAATTTCTTGATCAACGTGTCCGCAATCCCTTCCTGCACCAACAACCGGGAACCGGCACAGCAGACGTGGCCTTGATTGAAGAAGATTGCGTTGATGATACCCTCGACCGCCTGATCAATCGCCGCATCCTCGAAAATGATGTTCGCCGCCTTGCCACCGAGTTCGAGCGTGTACCGCTTATTCGTCCCGGCCAACGCCTTCATGATCCCCTTGCCGACCGGCGTCGAACCGGTAAACGCCACCTTGTCCACGCCGGGATGCTCGACGAGCGCCGCGCCGGTGGAGCGACCGCCGGGGACGATATTCACCACGCCGGGCGGCAAGTCCGCCTCGGCAATCAACTCCGCCAGCTTCAACGCCGTCACTGGCGTCGTCTCCGCCGGCTTCAACACAACCGTGTTGCCCGTCGCCAGCGCCGGCGCAATCTTCCACGCCGCCATCAACAACGGAAAATTCCACGGAATCACCTGCCCGCACACACCGAGCGGCCGCGCCTTCGCGCCGGGAAACGCATACGCCAATTTGTCCGCCCACCCGGCGTAATAAAAGAAATGCGCGCTGCACAGCGGGATGTCCACGTCCCGGCTTTCGCGGATGGGTTTACCGCCGTTCTTGGATTCGGCCACGGCGAATTCCCGCGCGCGTTCCTGCAACAGCCGGGCGAGTCGGAAAATATATTTGCCGCGTTCGCGCGCCGGCAACTTCGACCAGACTTTGTCGTACGCGCGCCGGGCGGCTTTCACGGCGCGATCAATATCCGCCGGGGTGCCCTCGGCGACTTCGGTGAGCGGTTGCGCGGTGGCCGGGTTGATCACCGTCCGGTACTGGCCGTCACTGGCGGCGACAAATTTGCCGTCAATGAACAACTTGTATTGCGGCTTGATTTGCGGGTCCACCGACTCCGGGGCGGGCGCGTATTTCCAATCCAGTGGCGGCGAAGCGGGTGCTGCGGTGGTTGTGCTCATGGGTTACGCCTGGGAAAAATAATCGAGGGATTGATAGACCCCGGTGGTTTCTTTGACGAGTTGCATCAACACATCGTTCGCCAACGTGCTGGCGCCGAGCCGGAACATCTGCGGATTCATCCAGTCGCGTCCGAGCGTTTCATTCACCAACACGAGATACTGAATCGCGGTCTTGGCGGTCTTGATGCCGCCGGCCGGTTTCATCCCGCGTTTCTGCCCGGTGCGCTGATAGAAATCCCGAATCGCCTCCAACATCACCAACGTCACCGGCAATGTCGCTGCCGGTTGCACCTTGCCGGTCGAGGTCTTGATGAAATCCCCGCCGGCCGCCAACGCGAGATCACTGGCCTGCCGGATCCGGTCGAGCGTGCTCAACTCGCCCGTTTCCAAAATCACTTTCAGATGCACGTTCTCGCCGCAAACGGATTTGATCTCGGCAATCTCGTCGTACACATACGCGTAATCGCCCCGCAACAATTCGCCGCGCGAGATCACCATATCAATCTCGTCCGCGCCCTCCTCGATGGCGTACCGGGTATCGCGGAGCTTCGTTTCCCGGTCGGCTTGCCCGCTCGGGAACGCCGTGGCGACTGCCGCGACGTTGATGCCGGTGCCCTGCAATTCCGCTTTTGCGACGCGGACGAGCGTCGGATACACGCACACAGCCGCGACGTGCGGCAGATCCGGCAAGGTGTCGTGGAGATGCTTCGCCTTGTTGCAAAGCTGCCGGACCTTGCCCGGCGAGTCGCTGCCTTCGAGCGTCGTCAGGTCAATCATGCTCAGCGCGAGTTTGAGGGCGGTGACCTTGGATTGTTTCTTGATGCTGCGGGTGTTGAGACGGGCGATACGTTCTTCGACGCCCACTTGATCCACCGGCGGCGACGGATGCCAATTCGGATAGGACTGCGGAACCGAGTGCATTGATGCAAATGCTACAGAGGTTGCGCCGGAAAAGCAATTCAGCTATATCTGCCCTCCGTCGCCATGAATCCCCAATCTGTTCTCGAAGATTTGAAAGCGCAGGCCGAACGCAAAGCCGTCCTCCGGATGTTTTACTCGGCTGCCGACGTGTACCGCGAATACAAAGGCCCGTTCGCCCAAGAAACCGCAATCGAGCGCAATCAACTCGCTGATCAATACGAAGATCGCGCCCGCGCCGCTGAAATTGCCCGCTGGGGTGAAGGTTCCGCTCCCCCGCCGCGCCAGCCGATTAGCGATCTTCCCGTGAGCGACGCCCCGCGTTCCCCGCCGCCGCCCCGCCCGGCTCGGCCAGCGCCGAACCCGATGCTGGTCAGCAAACCCGTCGTCAAAACGGAAGTCCAACTGACCGGCAACCTCCTCACGTTCCCCTGTCGGTGGTGTCAGGAGCCAATGAGCACCGACGCCGCCAACGCCGGCAAGTTGATCCCCTGTCCGAAGTGCGACCTCCTCGTGACCGTGCCGAAGCCGAAGAAGTAACTCGGCAGCGCAGCGGCTTAGGTTTACGGGGTTTATAGTGGTGGCGGACTGGTAACATCGCGACTAGTCAATGTAAGGACGTTGTCAGGCGTCATCGGACTCCAACCGTATTCGTACCCTGCATTGGTGACGAGTTGCTTGAATTGATTAAATAGCCGGAACGAGTCTCCGTGCACCCAGCAGACGATGTAATATTCGCGGCTTGGAACTTTAGCCAAACGCTGGGTAAAGTAGCGCCTTCATGTGCCTCACAGAAAAAGAAGGGAAAGTGGTGCGCCCAGCAAGAGTCGAACTTGCAACCTTCGGTTCCGTAGACCGACGCTCTATCCAATTGAGCTATGGGCGCTCCGAAGCAGGAGCGGGAATATAACCGGGCTACCCCTGCGCGGCAATGGCTATTTCGCGCAGAGATTCGCGCGAATGTATTCAAAACTTTGTTGCAGCGAAACAAACGGATCGCCAAGACAACTGTCCTGCTCCACAATGAACCACTCACACCCGGCCGCTTCTGCAGCGGAGATAATGGCCGGCCAGTTGAGGTTGCCGTTGCCGATTTCGGTGAAGCCTGATTTGTTGTCCTGATCCACGCCGTAATCTTTCAAGTGAAGCAGCGGGAGCCGGCCCTTGAGGCGTTGGCACCAAGCGACCGGGTCGCCGCCGCCGTGTTGCACCCAATAGGTGTCAATTTCACCGCCGAGGTAACGGGGATCGGTTTCGGCGTAGATGATCTCCAAGACCGTGCGTCCGCCGAGTTTGCGAAATTCCGCGCTGTGATTGTGATAGCTCAACGAGAGGCCGGCCTCGTGAAGCACCTTGCCGGCAGCGTTCAGGCCGGCCGCCACGGTCTTGACGCTTTCGATGGAATTGAAATCCATCCCGCTCGGAAACGGATATGCGGTGTGGCGGCAGTCGAGTTTTTTTAACCGCGCCACGATGGCGGCCGGTTCCTTCAGAATTTTATCGGGCGGCTCGTGGGTTGCGCAAATGGTCAGTCCCTCCTCCCGGCAGATGCGGACGAGTTCTTCCTCGGCGATTGGCCCAATACCACTGGCTTGAATGGCTTGATAACCGAGCGCACGGATTTTTTTTAGGGTGGTGACGATTTCGGCAGGAGTTTTGCTGAAATCGCGTACGGTAAAAAGCTGGGCAGCGACCTGGTTAATTTTCATAAAGTGAGCCGCAGGTTAGAACAGGGCCGCGCCCCCCGGCAAGCGCGTTGTTGACAGGTCACCGCAGTTTAAGGTTGCGGTGCCGGGGAAACGCTCTAGATTCAGTCCATTCACCCCAGCCCAACCAACTCTATGAAGAATGTCCTCAATCAACTGATTCAGCTTCAAGAACTCGATTTTGCCTTGGCCGAAGAAAAAGCATCTGCCTCAAAGATGCCGCTCGGTCAATTGGAGCAAGCCATCACGCAGAACTTACAACAGTTGCCCGAGGCAATTGCGGAACGCTATCAACGGTTGCGCAAGCGTCACGGCTTGGCCGTGGTACCAGTCATGCACGGGACGTGTCCCCCTTGCGGTATCGCTCTGCCGGTCGCCTTGGTGAACCAAGTGCATGCAGCCGAGCAATTGCACACCTGCCCGCACTGCGGACGGTTTCTTTATTACCCCACTCAACTGGCTCGCCAACCCAAGAAGACAGCGGCGGGAAATCGCCCGGCCACCGCCGGGATTGCCCGGTTTTCATCAGTCGAACTGATGTTGCCGAAGTTACAAGCCACCACTCGCGAGGAAGCAGTGCGCGAATTGGCTGACTTGTTGGCCGCCAAAGGTTTTGTTGAAGATGCAACGACAGTCGTTGAATTGGCACTACGCCGCGAAGCCGTCGTCAGCACGGCGGTGGATCACGGTCTGGCGTTCCCCCATGTGCGGGACGTCGAAGGCGGTGGATTGACATTCGCCGTCGGCCTCAAAGAAAAGGGACTCGATTTTGGCGCCACCGACGGCAAACTGACAAAAGTTATGTTTTTGATCGTGATTCCGTCGGCGGCAAGTGCATTTTACCTTCGCTTGCTCGCCGGACTGGTAAAAACGCTGGAAGATACCGACGCCCGCAAATCACTTTTGGATTGCGACTCACCAGAAGCGATGTGGAAAGCCCTCACGAAGCTGACCCGCAGCGCCATCCCGTAATCGGCTTCCTCATCAGCGAATAGCAAAGCCCGCAAGGATGACTCCTTGCGGGCTTTGTTTTTGAAATACCCTGGCGGCGACCTACTCTCGCGCAAGCTATACAGGCACTACCATCGGCCCTGCAGCGTTTCACGTCCGTGTTCGGAATGGGAACGGGTGGGGCCACTGCGGCAATACCACCAGGAAAACTGATTATCAAAAAAACGGATTCTCTGACAATTGCATACAGGAGCAGGCGCTACTACAACGATGCTGGTTTGTTTAAATCACTTACTCCCCGCGGGGGGAAATTTAAGTGATCAAGCCTCACGGCTGATTAGTACCGGTCAGCTCACGTGTTACCACGTTTACACACCCGGCCTATCAACGGGGTAGTCTACCCCGAGCCTTTAGGAACCTTGCGGTTCGTCAGACCTAATCTTGGGAGGGGCTTGGCGCTTAGATGCTTTCAGCGCTTATCCTTTCCGCACACAGCTACCCGGCGCTACCGTTGACACGATAACCGGAATACTGGAGGTGCGTTGTTCCCGGTCCTCTCGTACTAAGGAACAAATCCCTCAGTGCTGCTGCGCCCACAGAGGATAAGGAGCGAACTGTCTCACGACGTTCTGAACCCAGCTCGCGTACCGCGTTAACCGGCGAACAGCCGGACCCTTGGGACCTTCTCCAGCCCCAGGATGCGATGAGCCGACATCGAGGTGCCAAACCGGGCCGTCGATATGAACTCTTGGGCCCGATAAGCCTGTTATCCCCGGCGTACCTTTTGTCCGTTGAGCGATGGCAATTCCACATTCTACCACCGGATCACTTGGACCTACTTTCGTATCTGCTCGACTTGTGAGTCTCACAGTGAGCCTGGCTTATAGCCATATCCTCAACACCTGATTGCCAACCAGGTTGAGCCAAGCTTCGTACTCCTCCGTTACTCTTTAGGAGGAAACCGCCCCAGTCAAACTGACCCGCTGACACGGTCCCTCGGCCGGGTTACGGCACGAGGTTAGAACCTTAATGAGCGAAAAGTGGTGTTTCATTGACGCCTCCACCGAACCCGAAAGCTCGGTTTCGAAGGCTCCCACCTACGCTACGTATCACACACCAAAGTCCAATATCAGCTTACAGTAAAGGTGCACGGGGTCTTTCCGTCCTTCTGCGGGTAGGCGGCATCGGCACCGCCACTACAGTTTCGCCGAGCTTCTCTCCGAGACAGTCGCTCTCTCGTTACAAGATTCGTGCAGGTCGGAACTTACCCGACAAGGAATTTCGCTACCTTAGGACCGTTATAGTTACGGCCGACATTCACGGGGACTTGAGTTCAGAGCTTCACCCTTACGGGATGACCCCTTGCCTTAATCTTACCGCATTGGTCACTTGTCACTCTGTATACCGTCTCTTGCGAGTTCGCACAGAGCTGTGTTTTTGTTAAACAGTCGTAGAGCGCCTTTCACTGCGGCCCCAGTTCGCTTTGATATAATCTGACGATCCGAGGCGCCCCTTCTTCCGAAGTTACGGGGCTAATGTGCCGAGTTCCTTAGAGAGATTTCACTCGCGCGCCTGAGAATACTCATCTCACCCACCTGTGTCGGTATACGGTACGGGCACCCTGGTGAACACCGTGAGGCTTTTCTTGCCAGCATGATATTAACGAATCCGCATTGACC
>Ga0105044_10005526_pt1 | contig 17366 bp, 13 predicted proteins | sample MAT01_FD_78092 | JGI IMG/M metagenome (GOLD analysis project Ga0105044, IMG submission 78092) | Freshwater microbial communities from Lake Fryxell liftoff mats and glacier meltwater in Antarctica - MAT-01 | ecosystem: Environmental > Aquatic > Freshwater > Ice > Liftoff microbial mat | place...
CCGGCGGTTGCCCCGGCGGTTGCTCCGGCGGTTGCCCCGGCGGTTGCTCCCACGACCGGGCCGGCTCCTTCTGGGCGGGTGACGATGGCGTTCAGTGGCGACGTGCTGGCCCATCGGGCTATCAATCGGGGCGCACTGCAGTTCGACGGCACGTACGACTATGTGCCGATGTTCGTCAACGTGGCGTCGCTGATCAGCAGCGTGGATCTTGCGATTTGCCACCTCGAGTCGCCAGTCGGACCGAATGGTGAGGTCATCGTCGAGCCCGAGCGAATCGCTGTGGCGGCCACGATCGGCGTGGCGCTGGCGTCGGCCGGCTACGACCGTTGCAGTACGGCGTCGAACCATTCACTCAACGGCGGTGTGTTCGGTGTGCAGGCGACCATCGACGCACTGGCGGCGGCCGGGATGGGCCAATCCGGCATGGCATCGAGCGCTGCTGAGGTGCTGCCGCCGATCCTCGAGATCAATGGTGTCCGTGTGGCTCACTTGTCCTACGCCTACGGTTTCGACGGCGACAGGGCACCAGTCGGCGAGGAGTGGCGGGCGAACCTGATTGACCCTGCGCGAATTGTCAGCGATGCGCAGGCGGAGCGAGCCCGCGGCGCCGAGGTGGTGGTGCTCAGCCTCCACTGGGGCTCATCGAGGACGGTCCAGGCAACTGCCGAACAGCGCCGGATCGCCGAAGCCGTCACGGCCAGCGGCGCCATCGACATCATCGTTGGTCATCACGCCCATGTGTTGCAGCCGATCGAACAGGTCAACGGCGCGTGGGTGGTGTGGGGCATGGGGAACCATCTGTCCAACCATCCGACCAGCAGTGAGTGGCCGGCATCGACCCAGGATGGCGTCATCGTGACGATCGCCGCCCAGCGCAACGCAGACGGCACCATCACCGTCGAGCAGCCCGTTGTTCATCCCACCTGGTGCGACCGCGATCACGGCTGGGTCATTCGGCTGACGAGCGAGGCCGAGGACTCGACGCTCAGCGACACTGTGCGCGAGCAGCTCAGAAAGTCGCAGCAACGGACCGCCTCGTTGCTCGGCTGGTTCCTCGCCATCCCATGACTGCGGCCTAAGGTCGCGCAATGAGCGAAACCGAGCACGGTACGAACGGCAATGACAGCGTGATCGTGGAGCGCGATGGCGACGTGCTCGTCGTGCATCTCGACGACGGCAAGGCCAACGCACTCTCGGCTGGCGTCATCACGGCGATCGGCGCCGCGCTCGACCATGCCGAGGCCGACGACACAATCGGGGCCGTGGTGTTGCACGGGCGCCCCGGTCGCTTCTGTGCCGGCTTCGACCTTTCGGTGATGCGGAGCGGCGACATCGGCGCTGTTGTCGCGCTGGTGAGCGATGGCGGCGAGCTCGTGCGCCGTCTGTACGGCTCGCCGGTTCCTGTCGTCGCCGCCAGTACAGGTCACGCACTTGCGGCCGGCGCGTTGATCCTGCTCGGGTGCGATGTACGCATCGGTGCCGACGTGGACTGCAAGATCGGGCTCAACGAGGTCGCCATCGGTATGGTCCTGCCCAACTGGGCGCTCACCATCGCGCAGGATCGCCTCAGTCGTCGTCACATCCAGCTCGCCGTCGCCACGGCGCAGGTGACCGCCGGCCCAGGCGCAGTCGATGCCGGCTTCCTCGACGCTGTGGTGCCCGAGGCCGAGGTGCTGTCTGCTGCCGTGGCTGCTGCGCACGGTCTCGCCGCACTCAACGGTCGGGCCTACGCAGGCACCGTCCTGGCGCTCCGTGGCGAAATGCTGGCAACAATGGGAGCGCAGATCACTTCCGATCGCGAGGCGTTGGCGGCACCGGGCGTGTAGGCCGGCTGACCGAACCTCGGGTGAAGATCGCGTTGCCACTGGCGATGAACGTGGCGAAGTCGGCGTCACCCAAGGACGCAACTTCGCTGCGTAACCGATCCATGGTGACGCCGCGCCCACCAACGTTGGTGCCACCGAGCAGCGCCACGAAACGTGTCGTAGGAACATCTTGAAGCGCCGCGCGCCCATTCTCGCTCCGCATCGGCCGGCGCTCGGCTCGCCTGGCAACCTGTGGCAATGGAGAACTTTGCCGGCAAGATCGCAGTCATCACAGGGGGCGGCACCGGTATGGGCCGCGAGCTGGCCCGCCAGCTCAGCGCTCAAGGTTGTCACGTTGCGATGTGCGACGTGTCGTCGGAGAACATGGACGAGACGGTTGCGCTCTGCCAGGCCGACGCGCCAATGGGTACGCGCGTCACCACGTTCGTCGCCGACGTCTCGCAGGAGGCTCAACTCGTCGCCTTCGCCGAAGCTGTCAAGGCCGACCACAGCACCGAGCACATCAACCTCCTTTTCAACAACGCCGGCATCGGCGGCGGCGGCAGTTTCGTGAGCGACAGTCGCGACGAATGGGAGACCACCTTCAACGTCTGCTGGGGTGGCGTCTACCTCGGCACCCGTACGTTCATGGCGTTACTCGTGGCCAGTGAGGAGGGGCACATCGTCAACACCAGCAGTGTCAACGGCTTCTGGGCATCGCTGGGGCCCAACATTCCGCACACCGCGTACAGCGCCGCCAAGTTCGCGGTGAAGGGGTTCACCGAGGCCCTGATCACCGACCTCCGCCAGAACGCGCCGCACGTGAAGGCCTCCGTTGTCATGCCTGGCCATATCGGTACCTCGATCGTCATCAACTCCGGCAAGTTCTTCGGGCGTGAGCCGAAGGAGATGACCAGCGAGCAGTTGGCCGAGGTGCGCGACCGGTTGGGCAAGCGCGGAATGGACGTGAGCGCTGCCAGCGACGATGACCTCCGCGTCGGTATGCAGATGCAGGGAGAGACGTTCCGAGACGCCGCTCCCATGACAGCAGCACAGGCGGCGACGGTGATTCTCGACGGCGTGCGCGCCGGTACGTGGCGCATTCTCGTCGGCGCCGATGCGGTCAGCCTTGATGAACTCGTCCGCGAGCTCCCCGCTCTTGCCTACGAGGCCGAGTTCATCCCGCACCTGCGGGCTCGGGGCTTGTTCTCGTTCGCTACGGAGTAGTAGCTGCGCTGTTACCGGGTGCGAGGTAGACGGTCACCTCAGAACTCAGCGGCCGAGGCTACCCAGGCTGCCTTCCTCGACATCCGAGTGGGTACTCCGCGCCCGAAGTGCGAGTGAGCACTCGCACCGGCGGCGCAGCACTCGCACCCGCGGTGCGGCACTCGCACCCTGGGTGATGCTCAGTTCAGCCACCCGCGCGCGGGTAGGGTCGACCAGGCATGGCAACGCTGCGGTTCAGCTTCGGCACAATGGGCTCGGGCAAGAGCACGTTGGCCCTCCAGATCCACCACAACCTCGCGAGCCGCGACCTGTATGGGCTGCTGTTGACCACCTTGGATCGTGAGGGTGCGCAGGTCACCAGCCGTCTCGGAGTGGCTGCCCGCGCCATCGAGGTCGTTCCCGATCTCGACATCTACAAGCTGGCCGTCGACAGTTGGCCCATCCACTATCTGGTCTGCGACGAGGCTCAGTTCTATTCGATCGAACAGTGTGACCAGTTGGGTCGCGTGGTCGATGACCTCGGCGTCGACGTGTTCGCCTTTGGGCTGATCACGGACTTTCGCGGCGAACTGTTCGAGGGCACGAAGCGCTTCCTGGAGATTGCCGACGAACGGGTGGCGATGCAGGTGGAGGCGCGTTGCTGGTGCGGCGCCCGCGCCACTCACAACGCACGCGTGGTCAACGGCGAGATCGTGTATACCGGCGAGACGGTCGTCGTCGGTGACACGAGCGACCACCCCGAGCAGCCGCTCTTCGGCGACGTCGTGCGCTACGAGTTGCTCTGCCGGGCGCACTACCGCTCCGCCGATCTCGGCGAATAGCACCCGAAACGCCTTTACGTAAAGGCTGTCGGGCTGTGGCCTGTCCTGTGAGTTCGTAGGTTCGACACGAAGCGGCGATCACCGGGGGCGGCTCAGTCGGGAATGACACCGAACGCGCCGCGTTCGAAGTCGGCGTACGCCTGGCGAATCTCGGCCTCGGTGTTCATCACGAACGGGCCGTAGCGGGCGACTGGTTCGCGCAACGGTTGGCCGGTGAGCACGATGACTTCGCTATTGCCGGCAACACCGGTGAGCGACAATGTGCTTCCCTCGATGATGGAAAGTATGCCCTCGTCGACGTGCGTGGAGCCGACGGCGAAACTGCCGGTCATCGGGTAGACGAGCACGGCATGATCGACCGGCAGGGTGGTGGACACGACGGCGCCAGCCGCCAACGTGACATGCGCGTACGAGATGGGTGTGCGCGTCCGGCCGGGGCCGACGAGGCCGAACAGCGTGCCCGCAATCACGCGGATAGTGGCGCCGGGTTCGGCGCGCTGGGCGTTCTGGTCGGCGCGCAGGTCTTGATACGCGGGCGCCGTCATCTTCTCCGCAGCGGGCAGATTGACCCACAGCTGCAGTCCATGAGTGTGGCCACCATTGCGCTGCGCCTCCGTCGACGGGCCCTCCCTGTGCAGCACGCCAGCGCCCGCCGTCATCCACTGGGTGTCGCCGCTGTGCAGGAAGCCCTGGTGGCCCATCGAGTCGTGGTGCTCGGCGTCGCCCTCGATGAGGTATGTGACGGTCTCGAAACCGCGATGCGGGTGCCACGGCGTACCCACGCCGCGGCCGGGCTCGAAGGTGACCGGCCCCATGTGATCGAACAGCAGGAAGGGGTCGATGTGTGAGAGCGACGCGGTGGGAAATGGGCGGCGAACTACGAACCCGTCGCCCTCCGCAGTGTGTTGGGCGCGGATGAGGCGCACGACCCGGCCAGGTGCAGCGGCTGGAGCGGTGGCGTGGGAATCTTCAGGTGTTGTGGGACTGCCGATTTCGTGACTCATCGACGTGTCGTTCCTTGCGGAGAGCGATGGTGATGCTCTTGCGAGGCAATGACGAGATCGGATGGCGCGGTGCGCTCCCAGAGCACCGCCCCGAGGCATGCGGTGATCACCCAGAGAGCGGCCACGACGGTGCACCATGTCATCAACGTCATTGCTGCGCCGATGGGACCAAACCCCTCCCACCCGCTGAGCAGCACCGGGAGCAGCACGCGAGTCATCACGCGGATGAGCAGGGTATCCAGCACGACGCCGGCCAGCCCGCACCACATCAGATGCTTCCACCCGTTGGCGCCTTTGCGTAAAAGTATCGCCGGTGTTGCCGACCACAGGATGAATGCGGGAAGCAGGGCAAGCACGTGGAACAGCAGGCGAGGCATACCGGGCACGCGGACGGCGTCGAGCGCGACCGTGGCGACCTGCGTGCCGAGGAACAGGAAGAACCAGACTGCGCCGCGCCATACCTCCTCGAAGAAGGCGAAGCGCTCGCGCCGCCAGGCACGCGCGAATGTCTTGGCGACCTGTGACGACATCGGAATGCCCCACACCAGGAAGCTGGCCAGGCCGACCACCGTCCACGTGCTCTTCAGGCTGGCGCCCGTGCCGAAGAGCCCGCGCATCTGGTTCGCGCCATCACCCTGAAGTTCCAGCTGACGGATGAGTAGGTCGCCGAAGCTCAGTGAGTTGCTGAACCCGCTGAACCAACCGAATCCGATCAGGATGAGCGGAATGACCGTGGTGAACAATTCGAGAGCCAGCAGGCCGCCCAGATCGAGCCCCTCGATTTCGAAGAACCGACGAGTCGTGGCCACTGGCAAGCCCAACCTTCGTGACGCCTCCAGTTGTTCGACGTGGCTGACGACGGTCTCCCTGAGGGCGTCGATCGGACTCTCGTCCATGATCAGCCCGGGGCCCAACCGTCGGTGCACATCATCGCGAGAGTGTAGGACTCGGTGGAAGCCTCATGTCGAGGTCGTGTCGTGCCAGGCTGTGGCCAGGCCGTGTCGAGGTACTGGGTTGTCCCGGACTGCCTGGCAGCGGTGGTACCCGGCACGATCTGGCGCGATGGGCGCACCAGGTCGTAGCATTGCGGCAACCGTTCGGGCCAACGTCGTCCCGTGCGCCACCAGCCGTTCAAACCGACTTCGTCAGTCGACTCGTGGAGCAAAACTCGATGAATTCAGAATTTCCTGCGGGCTACCCCGCGCCCTCCGGCCTGTACGACCCGCGCTTCGAACACGACGCGTGCGGCGTCTCGTTCGTTGCCAACATCAAGGGTGCTGCCAGCCATGCCATCGTTGCGCTCGGCGTTGGAGCGCTGTGCAACATGGAGCACCGTGGCGCCACCGGTGCCGAGGCCGACTCGGGCGACGGGGCCGGCATCTTGATCCAGGTGCCGGATCGGTTCCTGCGTGACGTGGTGCCGTTTGCACTGCCGGCTATCGGTTCCTACGCCGTCGGCCTTGCGTTTCTGCCGGCCGATCCCTCAGACGCAGAGAAGGCGCAGAGCGCGATCGAAAGCATGGTCGCCGAAGAGGGGCTCGCCGTGCTCGGCTGGCGCGAGGTCCCGATCAGCCCCAGCTGCCTGGGGAAGACGGCCCGCTCGGTGATGCCGTCGTTCCAGCAACTGTTCGTTGCTGATGACGCCGACGGCTCAGTCGGCCTGCAGCTCGACCGCAAGCTGTTCATCGTGCGTAAGCGCATCGAGCACGAGTTGCCCGCCGAGCAGAGCACCTACTTCCCGTCGCTCAGCAGCCGCACTCTCATCTACAAGGGCATGTTCACCACGCCGCAGCTGGCCGAGTTCTTTCCCGATCTGGCGGACGAGCGCATCGAGTCGGCGCTGGCGCTGGTGCACAGCCGGTTCAGCACCAACACATTCCCGTCGTGGCCGTTGGCGCACCCGTACCGCTTCATTGCGCACAACGGCGAGATCAATACGGTGCAGGGCAACCGCAACTGGATGCGCACCCGCGAAAGCCTGCTGGCGAGCGACGTGATCCCCGGTCTGGATCGTGCCTTCCCGATCTGTACGCCCGGTGGCAGCGACTCGGCAACCTTCGATGAAGTGCTCGAGCTGCTGCACCTCGCGGGCCGCAGCCTGCCCCACGCGGTGCTGATGATGATCCCCGAGGCGTGGGAGAACCACGACACGATGGACGCCGAGAAGCGAGCGTTCTATCGCTTTCACTCGTCGCTGATGGAGCCGTGGGATGGCCCGGCCAGCGTGTGTTTCACCGACGGCACCGTGATCGGCGCCGTGCTGGACCGCAACGGCTTGCGGCCGAGCCGCTACTGGATCACCGACGATGATGTGGTGATCCTTGCCAGCGAGGTCGGCGTGGTGGATCTCGATCAGGCGAAGATCGTACGAAAGGGTCGGTTGCAGCCGGGCCGCATGTTCCTGATCGACACGGCGCAGGGCCGCATCGTCGATGACGAGGAAGTCAAGCGCAGCCTTGCGAAGGAGCAGCCGTATCAGGAGTGGTTGGACGATGGCCTCGTGGAACTCGAGGAGCTGCCGGACCGCGAGCACATCGTGTTCAGTCACCAAAGTGTGCTGCGCCGCCAGCAGGTGTTCGGTTATACCCACGAAGAGCTGAAGATGCTGGTCGCGCCGATGGCCAAGACGGGTGGTGAGGCGCTGGGTTCGATGGGCACCGATACGCCGATCGCGGTGCTCAGTGAGCGTCCACGACTGCTGTTCGACTATTTCCAACAGCTGTTCGCACAGGTCACCAACCCGCCGCTCGACGCCATCCGGGAGGAAGTCGTCACCTCCGTTGGTTCCACGCTGGGGCCAGAGGCAAACCTGCTGGCGCCCGGCCCGGAGAGCTGCCGCCAACTGGTGCTGCCGTTCCCGGTGATCGACAACGACGACCTGGCCAAGATCATCCACATCAACGACGACGGTGAGTTCCCCGAGCTTGCGGCCGTCGTCATCAGTGGCCTCTACCGGGTCAATGGTGGCGGGCTGGCGCTGAAGCGTGCGCTCGACGCACTTCGTAGCGAGGTCAGCAAGGCCATCAGCGACGGCGCCCGCATCATCGTGCTGTCGGACCGCAACAGTGACGACGTGTACGCACCTATCCCCAGCCTGCTGCTGACGGCTGCGATTCACCATCACCTGATTCGTGAGAAGCAGCGCACCAAGGTTGGCCTGGTCGTCGAGTGCGGTGACGCTCGGGAGGTGCACCACATGGCGCTGCTGGTGGGTTATGGCGCCGGCGCGATCAACCCCTACCTTGCGTTCGAGAGCATCGAGAGCATGGTCGCGCAAGACCTCAATGGTCTCGGCGGCATGGACCCGCACAAGGCACAGAAGCAGTACATCAAGGCCGCCGGAAAGGGTGTGCTGAAGGTGATGAGCAAGATGGGCGTGAGCACCGTCGCCAGCTACACCGGCGCTCAGATCTTCGAGGCCATCGGCCTTGGTCACGAGCTGGTCGACGAGTACTTCACCGGCACGGTCAGCCGCCTGGGTGGCATCGGGCTGGACGAGGTCGCTGCTGAGGTGGCTTCCCGCCACACCGAGGCCCATCCTCGCCGCCCGGAGGAGCGGGCACACCGCAAGCTGGAGCTGGGTGGCGAGTACCAGTGGCGTCGCGAGGGCGACATCCACCTGTTCAACCCGGAGACGGTCTTCAAGCTGCAGCACGGCACTCGTGCCAAGCGCTACGACATCTTCCAGCAGTACACCGCGCTGGTCGACGGGCTCTCTCGCCAGGCGGCCACGCTCCGCGGTCTGTTCGAGCTACGCACCGACCAGCGGCCGGCCATCGACATCGGCGAGGTCGAGCCGGTCAGTGAGATCGTGAAGCGTTTCAGTACCGGGGCGATGTCGTACGGCAGCATCAGCATGGAAGCGCACGAGACACTGGCCATCGCAATGAACTCGATCGGCGCCAAGAGCAACACGGGCGAGGGTGGCGAGGACGCTGATCGGCTGCACGACCCGCAGCGCCGCAGCTCCATCAAGCAGGTGGCCAGCGGCCGCTTCGGTGTCACCAGCGAATACCTCGTCAATGCCGACGATCTGCAGATCAAGATGGCCCAGGGCGCCAAGCCAGGCGAGGGCGGCCAACTGCCCGGCCACAAGGTCTACCCGTGGGTGGCCAAGACCCGGCACAGCACCCCCGGCGTGGGCCTCATCAGCCCGCCGCCGCACCACGACATCTACTCCATCGAAGACCTCAAGCAACTGATCCACGACTTGAAGAACTCGAACCCGGCGGCGCGTGTGCACGTGAAGCTGGTGTCCGAGGTCGGTGTCGGCACAGTGGCAGCGGGTGTCAGCAAGGCCAAGGCCGACGTGGTGCTGATCAGTGGCCACGACGGCGGCACCGGTGCCTCACCGCTCACCTCGCTGAAGCACGCTGGTGCACCGTGGGAACTGGGCCTGGCCGAGACACAACAGACGCTGCTGCTCAACGGATTGCGCGACCGCATCGTGGTGCAGGCCGACGGTCAGTTGAAGACCGGCCGCGATGTCATCGTCGCCGCCCTGCTGGGCGCCGAGGAGTTCGGTTTCGCCACGGCGCCGCTCGTGGTCAGTGGTTGCATCATGATGCGCGTCTGCCACCTGGACACCTGCCCCGTCGGCGTGGCCACACAGAACCCCGAGCTGCGCAAGAAGTTCAGTGGCAAGCCCGAGTTCGTGGTCACGTTCATGGAGTACATCGCGCAGGAGGTGCGCGAGCACATGGCCGCGATGGGCTTCCGCACGATGCAGGAGATGGTTGGACATGTCGAGATGCTCGATACGCGCACTGCCATCACGCATTGGAAGGCGAAAGGCCTGGACATCAGCCCCATTCTCGCCGTCCCGCAGAACCCCTACGGCTCCACCCTGCACCATTCGGTGGTTCAGGATCACGGACTTGCCGAGGCGCTCGATCAGCGGTTGCTGTTGGAGTGCGCACCGGCCATCGAGCGTGGCGAATCCGTGTCGCTGACGCTCCCCATCCGCAACGTCAACCGCACCGTTGGCACCATGCTCGGCTCCGTCATTACGGCGGCTCACGGCGGCACCGGCCTGGCTGATGGCACCATCTCGCTCGACTTCCGTGGTTCTGCTGGTCAGAGCTTCGGTGCCTTCCTCCCCGCCGGCGTGACGATGACGCTGGAGGGCGACGCCAACGACTACGTCGGCAAGGGCCTTTCCGGCGGGCGTGTGATCGTGCGCCCGGACCGCGACGCGACGTTCATCGCGGAAGACAACGTCATTGCCGGCAATGTCATCGGCTACGGCGCCACCAGCGGTGAGATTTTCCTGCGGGGCTTGGTGGGCGAGCGCTTCTGCGTTCGCAACTCGGGCGTCACCGCCGTCGTCGAAGGTGTTGGCGACCACGGCTGCGAGTACATGACTGGTGGGCGAGTGGTGGTGCTCGGCCCCACCGGGCGCAACTTCGGCGCCGGCATGAGCGGTGGCATCGCGTACGTCTACGACCCGGACGATGTGTTCGCCGCAAAGCTGAATCGCGACATGGTGCAATTGCAACAACTTGACGTAGTGGATTGCGAGTTCCTGTTCGCAATCGTTGGTCGTCATGGGTTGCTCACCGGTTCGCCAGTCGCGCGGCGCATCGTGGACGGTTGGCCTGCCGAGGCCGGCAACTTCAAGCGAGTGATGCCTATCGACTACGAGCGGGTGCTGGGTGTGATGGCCAGAGCCGAGGCCGAAGGCCTCGACGAGCAAGCAACTCTCGATCGCGTGATGGAGGCTTCCCGTGGGTGAGGTGACCGGTTTCATGCAGTGGACACGAGTGACACCCAAGCGGCGCCCCGTGGAGCTGCGGCTCAACGATTGGGACGAGGTCTACGAACCGTTTCCGACCGACGTGGTGAAGCTGCAGGCCGGACGTTGCATGGACTGCGGCATCCCGTTCTGCAACAACGGCTGCCCGTTGGGCAACCTGATCCCCGACTGGAACGACCTCGTCTACCGCGACCACTGGCGCGACGCGATCGATCGCCTGCACGCCACCAACAACTTCCCCGAGTTCACCGGTCGGTTGTGCCCGGCGCCGTGTGAATCGGCGTGCGTCGTCGGCATCAGCGGCGACCCGGTGGCGATCAAGCAGGTCGAAGTCGAGATCATCGATCGGGCGTTTGCGGAAGGCTGGGTCACCCCGCAGACGCCGACGGTTCGTACGGGAAAGCGGGTCGTGGTCATCGGCAGCGGGCCTGCCGGGCTGGCCACGGCGCAGCAACTCACTCGCGCCGGTCACGACGTGGTCGTACTGGAACGTGCCGATCGCATCGGTGGTCTATTGCGATATGGCATCCCCGAGTTCAAGATGGAGAAGCGCCACCTCGACCGTCGCATCGAGCAGATGGAGGCAGAAGGAACCGAGTTCCGTGTCAATGCGGCCGTCGGCGACGGCGTCGACATCGAGGTGCTGCTTGCTTCCTATGACGCAGTGGTGTTGGCGTGCGGCGCCACCGCCGCACGCGACCTTCCGGTGCCCGGCCGCGAACTGGCGGGCATTCATCAGGCCATGGAGTACCTCCCGTGGGCCAATAGGGTGCAGCAGGGCGACCTGCCCGAGTCGCCGATCGACGTCGCCGGCAAGCACGTCGTCATCATCGGTGGTGGTGACACCGGCGCCGACTGTCTCGGTACCGCTCATCGCCAGCGGGCCGCATCGGTCACCCAGCTGGAGATCATGCCGCAGCCCGGCGACACGCGCGTCGGTAACAACCCGTGGCCGCAGTTCGCCATGGTGTACAAGGTCACCTCCGCACACGAGGAGGGCGGCGAACGCCTGTACAGCGTGAACACTGAGCGGTTCGTCGAAGATGGCAACGGCCGCGTGAAGGCGATCCTGCTGCATGAGGTGCAGGTGGTCGACGGTCGTTTCCAGAAGGTAGAGGGCAGCGATAGCGAGATCCCCGCCGACTTCGTCTTCCTGGCGATGGGCTTCGTCGGCCCGGAGAAGGGTTCGTGGCTGCAACAGTTGGGCGTGTCGTTCGACGAGCGCGGTAATGTTGCTCGCAACGACAACTACATGTCCAGCGTGCATGGCGTGTTCATCGCCGGCGACATGGGGCGTGGCCAGAGCCTGATCGTGTGGGCGATTGCCGAAGGTCGGTCGTGCGCGGCAGGCGTGGACAACTGGCTGATGGGCGAAACGCAGCTACCAACTCCTATAGCACCGACCGCGCGCCCACTTCAATAGCCAGGCGCTCTAGGCTTGCATTCATGCAAGTCAAGTGGGTCATATCCGTTCTCGTTGGTGCCGCGCTCCTCAGCGCGTGTGGTGATGGCGCTGCCTCTGGCAGCAGCAGCACCATCGCCGTCAATCTCAACAGCACCTCGTTCGCCACGCTGGCGCCCACGCTCAGCACGGTGCCGTCCGAGACCACCACTCCCGCCGCCGGGCAGGTTTCTGCGGTCGCGCAGGACTACGAGATCGTCGCCGGCGACGTGCCGGTCAACGTTGCCAAGGCCTTTGGTGTCACGCTCGATGCGTTGGTTCTGGCCAATGCAAACACGCCGAACTACGCCGCTTTCTACGTCGGCCTCAGCATCAAGATCCCCGAGGGTGCCCTGGTACCGGCGCCGACAACCACTGTTGCAGCTGGCACGGCCACGGCCAACGCCGCCACCACCACCACGGTCGCGGCCGACGCCAACGGTTGCACTGCTGGTACCCACGAAATCGTGGCTGGCGACCTGCCGGGCACCGTGGCCAAGAAGTACGACGTGACCCTTGAACAGCTCATTGCGGCCAACGCTGGTACGAATGGCTACAAGAGCTTCATCGTCGGCACCAAGATCGTCATTCCCTGCTCCTGAGCCGGTGATGGCGTGAGTCACGGTTTGGTGACGACCACTAGCGTGAGCCGTATGCTCACTATCATCGAGGGCCGCGTACTGGGGTGCCTGCTGGAGAAGGAACGCACCACGCCGGATCAGTACCCGCTGACGTTGAACGCGCTGGTGTTGGGTTGCAACCAGTCGACGTCGCGCGAGCCGGCGATGCATCTTGAAGAGCATGAGGTCGAGAGCACTCTGACGACGCTCAAGGCCCAGGGGCTGTTGCGTTTCGTGCACCCGGCTCACGGCCGGAGTGTGACTCGTTACCGTCAGGTGGCCGACGACTTGTGGGGGCTCGCGCCCGATGCCGCTGCCGTCATTGCGGTGCTGTTGTTACGCGGACCGCAGACCGTCGCCGAGCTGCGCACACGCACCGAGCGGCAACATCGCTTCGGCTCGCCCGAAGCCGTGGAGGAGTTGCTGCGCACGTTGGTGGCTGATGTCCGCGTGCAGTTGCTCGAGCGCCAGCCCGGCCAGAAGGAAGCGCGCTGGCAACAGCTGCTCGCCGAGGAGGCCGAGTCCGTCACATCCTCCGTAGTGAACAGCGGAGCTGATAACAGCGGAGCCGCGAACAGCGGAGCGGCGAGCGGTGAAACCGCCGACCGACTCTCACAGCTCGAGGCTCGTGTAGCCCGTCTTGAGTCAGCTCTCCAGGACCTGTTGCCCGACGAAGAACACGACCCGTTGCCCGCACCGATCCCTCCCGAGCTGGCAGTTGAGTCGTTCGAGTAGTTCGGCGCCGAAGGACCACGCGACCTTCGGCGGGAGCAGGTCTTGCAGCGTCTCGACCATGATGGGTGCCTTGCTCACGACGTGGTGATAAGTGAATTGCATCGCCGCGAAGCCGTTCAGCTGAAGCCGGTTGAGTCGCTCGGCGTCGTTCTCCATTTGCATTGCGGTGCGGTGGTGCTCGTAGCCGAGCAGCTCGACGATCACGTTCGTGTCCGGGAACCGACAGTCCACTCGAATGATCTTTTGACGGCGCTGTGCCATCACCTGTTCGTGACCGGACGCGGTAGCCCAAGCTCGCCGAGCAGTTCCAAGAACGCCCGCTCCAACCAGGAATGCCCACCTCTTGACAGTTCGGCGCCGGCCATCACCTACAACAGTCTGTCGAGCCCCGGCCGGCCCCGAATGCGCAGCTCCATCATCCGCCGATGCAGAAAGTCCTCGGTGGTGAGGCCGTCCCGAATCGCCGAATCCAGCGCAGCGGTCAGCCGCTTCGGCGTCTCGGTTCGGGCAATTTCGATGAGTGTTCGTGTGGCCGAGAGAATTCCGTGCGCCGCGTCGAAGTCGAGCTTGTTGAAGGTCTTGATTCGATGCACGACGTGGCCCACTCGGTGCGGCGCACGGTTGTACGGCACCGCCAGTTCGAAGGGCGTGCTCAGTTCGTAGCCGTCGAAGCCCTTCAACGCAGCGGCAGTGAGGCCGTAGGCCCAACAGGGCGGACCGATCGATGCGATGGTCTCGCGCAGCTCTTCGAGGAGACGGAGATAGTGGAGGGGCGAGTTGTGCCCGATACGGAGGCCGCTCTTGTCTCGGCTACGAAGCGCTGGCTCTGTCGGTGACAGAAGCGGGCGCTGACCCTTGTCAGCCGCATCGCGGCGTCGACTGGTCATGGGTCCGATTCAACTGGCGCACCCCCTTGATCCCAACTCGGAGATACTTCGGTCCCGAACATTGAATTCAATGGTCGGGGCGGCGCTGGCGCTGAAGTCGAGTTCGTCAGCCGAGGTTGGGCCAGCGACGGTTCTGGCGGCGGCGTTGGCCGGCCTTGCCCAGCTTGCGATGCTCGGCGAGCGCCCACTGGCGACGCCAGCCGTTGTACTCCGGGCCGGTCAGCTTGGGGCTGGTGCCTGCGGCGGTGCGCTGGCGGGCTGTCCAATAGTCCGTCAGCGCCTCGTCGCCGAGTGCGGTGACTGCCGCCTCGATGCGTGCATTGAAGCGGCGCGTGCTTTCGTCCTCGATGGGCAACATCGGGGCGCCGAACACCACCTTGGTCTTGCCCGGCTTGGGGCGCTTCATGCCCTTTCCGAAAATGCTGCCGGTGCCGTCGATGAAGACGGGCACGACGGGCGCACCGGTGCGGTTCGAGAGGTAGGCGGCGCCGCCCTTGAAGTCTTGGCCCCAGCCGTCTGGTGAGCGACCACCTTCGGGGAAAATCACCAGGCTCCAGCCGTCGTCGATGAGGTGGCGCAGTTCGTCGCTGCTCTTGCGACTGGTGACTTCGCGGTCGATGGGGAATGCGTTCAACGCGAGTGCGGCGAACGTGCCCTTGACCCGCTTGTCGAAGAAGTAGTCGGCGGCCGCAGCGATGACCAGGTTCGAGCGCCATGGTTCGGGCACTGCGATGTGCATCAGCGGCGTGTCGACGTGGCTGTGGTGGTTGGGGGCGAAGATGACGGCGGGGGACTCGTCGGCCCGCTGAATGTCGGCCAGACGATCGAGCCCGACGATCTCCGGGCTGGCCATCACTCGCACCAACGCACGCATCGGCCCGTTGGTGATGACCGCGCGGGCGACCTTCGCCGGTGTGGAACGTGCCCAGCCGGTGTCGAAGTTGGCGCCCAACTTGTCCCGGTTGGGCGGCACGACCATGCCCTTGGGCACGCTGGGCTTGCGATACGGGAAGCCCAGCGCCTTGGCGGGGCGCAGCGCAGCCTGCACCGCGGCACTTGCCGCGTCGCCCACCCTCGCTGCGCGGCGAAGCTGACCGACCGAGCTGAGGCGTGTGGGGGCGGAGCGCTTCACTGTCGTTCCAGCGTCGGTTGTCGTTCCAGGGTCGGTTGTCGTTCCAGCACTGATCGTCGTACGAGCATCATCGTGTGTCCTCGACGGCTCGGACTACTGCACGTCCGCGACCAGCAGCGCCGGCGCGTGGAGGTGGGTGATGGTGGCATTGCGGCCGACGACATCGCTGGCGATCTCGAACGCATCGTCCATCGTGGATGCAGGTGTGAAGCCGAGGCGACGCACCGTGGGCGGGTCGCCGCCAACGATGATCACCTTTCCAGCGTGCTGCAGGCCGTGGGCGCCCCAGTACCAGGCATAGAACGGGTGCACGCCGTGGTAGGCGTTGCCGGTGCGGTACAGGTGCTTGTACCACTCGTCCTCGGCGTACTGCTTCTCCCACTTGCGCGACATCTCGGCCGGGCTGGTGGTGTCGGCCAGCACCTGATCGAAGAAGTCGATGTAGCTGGGGTGGTGCACCGGGTTGAAGTCGCGGTAGCAGGGGTGGGTCATGATGATCACGCCACCCTCACGCACCAGCGGCTTGTTGCGGTACATGTTGAAGAGGTAGCCAAGGCCCATGCACATCACGAGGATCGGGTTCATCACGCCGTCGGGGTTGTACGGACACACGTAGGGAATGCCCATGGTGAGGATGTCGGTCTGCCCCACGACCTCGACCAGCTGTTGCTCGTACACCTTCTCCAGTGTCAACTTGTGGACTGCGTCTGTGTCGCCCGCCTGCACCGAGGTCATCTGGTGGGGGCTTTCCATGTTGTGGAAGATCTTCCGCGCCAGCTTGATCGGCGTGCGGTTCAGCGACTTCGTGGTGGCCAGGAAGGTCGCCCGGTCGCGTGCGGTCCACTCCCACTCGCGCTTGCTGAGGAAGTCGAACGGAGCGGGGAACATGTCGGTGTTGAGCGTGGTCTCGATCTGGAAGATCTTCGGCCCGTTGTCCTTCAGCACCTTGCCCAGCCGCCACACGCTGGTGTGCAGCGCGGACTGATGGCGGTGGCCCATCAGGCTGCGAGTGTTCTCCAACGTCTCGGGGTTGTGGTGGTGGCTGAGGCAGCGGTACGACGCGAGGCCGGTGGTGATGCTCTTCCACCCGCCGTCCATGCTGACCGAGTTGATGTTGACGTAGATGATCAGGTCGCTCTCGGCGGCGCGCTTGTTGATCTCCAACACCTCGCCGTGGTCGGTGGTGCCGATGATCGCGAGGTTGTCGTGGTCTTCCGCGTCGTGCTGGTAGAGCATGCCGCGCGGGTAGAACGAGTCGTAGATGCGGTCGCCGAGGGCGTGGCGCAGCTCGTACTCGTGCATGCGTCGGTGTAGGCCGAGTGCGGCGATCAGGTGCACATCGTCGACACCGGCGGCCGCAACCAGATCGAGCACGGCTTCGATGACGCGTTGGCGAGTGTCGGGGCGACGCATCTTGGGCAGTGGCAAGCTGACGTCATCGAACGCAATCGTCAGCTTCATGCCCGGGAACAGCTGCGTGGGCAGCGGGTCCTGGTCGTGCGGGTTCAGCAGCGCATGGCGAATGGCGCCATCGATGTCCTTCATCGCCTCCAGCGGCTCGGGCGGGTAGATGACTCGGCTGCGGCCGGCGGGAAGTTTCTCCAGGCTGAAGTTCTCGCCACGCCAAAACATGATCGACGGCGTCGAGCGGTCCACTTCAAGGACGAATCCGGGACGGGGCATTTCAGGAACCTCTCAGATCGGTTGTGTCGCGCAGGTCAAAGGCAACTTTGACGGCGCCACGCCGGCCGGCTGCGGCCGCGTGGGCGATCGCGTCGGTGTAGTCCTTCAGGGGATAGGTGGCCGAGACCAGCCGGCCGAGATCGTGATGGCGAATCACATCGATCGCGGTGTGGAAGTCGGCGTGGGTGTAGGCGTAGCAACCGCGAATCGCCACCTCGCGATGCCACAGCGACGTCAGCTCCAGCGAGACATTCGA
>Ga0105044_10005528_pt1 | contig 17365 bp, 16 predicted proteins | sample MAT01_FD_78092 | JGI IMG/M metagenome (GOLD analysis project Ga0105044, IMG submission 78092) | Freshwater microbial communities from Lake Fryxell liftoff mats and glacier meltwater in Antarctica - MAT-01 | ecosystem: Environmental > Aquatic > Freshwater > Ice > Liftoff microbial mat | place...
AACCCCGCCCCTAAGGCACGAATTGCAAGCCCGATAGCCGCAGTTGTCTTTCCCTTTCCATTCCCTGTATATACTTGAACATATCCTTTTTCAGGCATGACGTTCCTCCGGGCACTGTAATTTACTAACCAATTATGCTTTAAAGAGTTTAACAACACAACAGTCCTTGCAAAAGCTTAAAACATGAGATATCTGAATTAGAATAATTATTTATGCTGTTATTCCAGCGTTGCATCTCAAGGGAGTTAAACCAATGCCTCTGAAGAGAATGGAAGATAATCCTTTTGCCAAACGGCTTGGGCTGAGTGACTGGATCAACAGGGACTTAAGCGCACCAAAACCGGAAGATTATATAATTTCCGAAATAATTCCCGCAAAAGCGCTTGCCTGTCTGAAAACAAACGGTATCTACGGTAAATCTACTCTTGCCATGCAAGCAGCCATTTCAATTGCTCTTGATCTGCCTTTCTTAGGCAAATACCCGTGTCAACAAGGGCACGTCCTGTATCTAAGCGGAAAAGATACTGATGACGACAATTGCAAACGTTTTAAAAGGTTATGCAGTGAGTGGAGCAAAACCGAGCCTCCTTTCGAAAGCAGACTACAGGAAAATAATGAAAATCTGACTTTTATCTCCATGTGTGACGACTGCTATGAATTGAACTCACAACTTATAGATATGGGGGGAAGTCACACTAAAACCTACACATACCTGTTGAAATTCTGTGAATACTACAAGGTTAAGCTCGTAATATTGGACCCGATAGAGGCATTTTTCCCTGACAGCATCAAAAACATTACCGAATTCTACCGAACTCTGCGCCACCTGAACACATCAGTTTTGATGCTTTCCAACGGTACAAGTTCATACGATGTGTTTCATGGCGTTGAAGTAGGTATGCAGTTAAGCGAGAACAAACTACACTTGAAAAACTTTTTCGCAGGAAAAAAAGATATTGCGCTTGAAATGGGAGTCGGCATCTGGACAACCAGGTAAACAAACAGACGACCTCTTCAGGGCCACTAGTCACAACCAACCGCTGGCTGGTTGCCATCATGGGTACACTACTCCAGATTACCCTGGGCAGCATTTACGCCTGGAGCTATTTCCAGAAGCCACTGATGATGCATACCGGTTGGAGCAACCAGCAGGTGGCCTGGATTTTATCCCTGGCAATCTGTTTTCTGGGACTGGCAGCGGCGGCTGGCGGTATTCTTCTGCCCAGATTCGGTCCGCGCAAACTGGCATTAGCCGGTATTATGCTCTATTCGACCGGATGGCTGATCGGTGGATTTGCTCTGGAAATTAAAAGCCTGGCACTGCTCTATATCGGGCTGGGAGTAATCGGCGGCATCGGACTTGGGCTTGGATACGTAACACCTGTGGCAACAGCCGCCAATTGGTTCCCGGACAAAAAAGGATTCATTACCGGCATGGTTGTTATGGGTTTCGGATTTGGCGCTCTATTCATGAGTAAACTGATCGGCCCTTTTCTGATTGGCATCTGCACTACCATAAGCCCTGAAGGCACAATTCTGACCGCCTGGGCAAAAGTATTCTACCTGATAGCCATTTCCCTAGGTATACCGGGTTTCATCTCGTCCATGTTCATGCGGAACCCGCCAGACGGCTTCGTACCAACTGGATGGGTTTCACAAGCCTCTGATATTATGGATTCGGGTACATCCTGCCTAACCCCGCTCCAATGTATCCTTTCAAGACGCTTTATACTGATGTTTTCAATTTTTTTCTGTAACATCACTGCAGGAATCATGTTTATCGGCTTCCAGTCTCCCCTGCTCCAGGACATGCTGCGCGCAGAAAATCCAGTCAGTACTTCTGCCGTTCTGGCTGCTGCCGGCGCCACCCTTATCGGTATAAGCTCCCTGTTCAATGGCATCGGCAGAATATTCTGGGGTGGTTTATCCGACAGAATAGGTAGAATCCAGTCTTTTCGCCTGATCCTCTCCAGCCAGATTTTTGTATTCATTGCACTGCTTTTTATAAAAAGTCCCACACTATTCGGAGTTCTGGTCTGTTACATATTACTCTGCTACGGAGGCGGATTCGGCACCATGCCTTCTTTTGTGCTGACCGTATTCGGAAACAGGGTCATGGCAGTAGTATACGGCTGCATGCTTATTGCCTGGAGCATGGCCGGCCTGATTGGCCCCCAGATCGTAGCTTTTTTCAAAGATAGCTACAGCAGCCAGCAAGCAGCATCATGGACTTTCATTTCAGGAGCAACGGTTCTAACCGTTGGTCTTTTACTGTCATTTGCGCTAAATAATGACTCCTTAAACATCAAAACCAAAAATAAAAATTAAATTCCACCCGCAATCCTGTTTATTTCATTTTCTTTGGTATACTTTTGAGTTTCCAGCCCAATATTCAATCAGTATATGTTGAACAGGGAGTAACTTAATGACGCAGGAGAATACCAACACTTGTGTACCATCTGACAAACTAAAAACAACAGCTCCGGATTGCCAGCTATACGGTTCTGAAACCATTCTGCTGGCCGAGGATGATCATAACATTTCAAAACTGGTTAAAACAGTTCTGACTACCTTTGGTTATGAAGTTATCACTTCCGTTGACGGTCAAGACTGCATCAATAAATTTATGGAGAACAAAGACAAAATACACCTGATCCTGATGGACATGATGATGCCGATTAAAAATGGTCAGCAGGCCTATGAAGAAATAAGGCGACTAAAATCAGATATAAAAGTACTTTTCTCCAGCGGATATTCTGAAGAGCCCTTACGGGACAAACTATCTGCAGATAATGAAATAGAACTTATACTGAAACCAGCCCATCCGGAAGAGCTTTTAAAAAAGATTAGAAGCATGTTGGACCAAATAAATACCCCGGAAAACATTTAAAATCCATAATAATCACTTATTAGCCATTGCTCTATCACAACTTTGTATGTTATATGTAACAAAGATTATCTGCCACGGAGATCAAATCTCTGTGGTTTTTTATTTACACCGATAGCTAGCGCCCGCCTGCGTTGCATCCGAACAAAGGAGTTCCCCCTGAAAGCCCATAGTTTTTCAACCTTGCCACCGTATGTTATTGCAACGCCGCTTATTTTTGCATTGTCTTTTGCCTTGTCCGGCTGTTGTGAACAAAATGCCGGTAATCTTTCCAATTCCAAAAAGAACGACAATTCGACAAAGTCAGCAGCAGTTTTGACTCCAACCTCTTCTGCCAAGAATGCTCCAAAATCTTTTACCAATAGCAGCAGTTCTTTAAGTTCAGCACGTCCTCAAATTTCTGCACCCAAGATTAAATACAATGCCGGCGAAGATCCGGAGTTTGCCAAAAGAAAAGGCTGGCCGGTCAAAATGCCTGCCCCTCTGCCAGGATCCATATTGCCGCAGAAACGCATTGTTACCTATTATGGTAATCCGCTTTCAAAAAAAATGGGAGCATTGGGAGAATTCCCCAAGGATGACATGCTGTCCAGACTGAACAAAGAAGTTGCAAAATGGAATGCCGCGGACCCTGCAACTCCGGTTCAGCCTGCACTGCACCTGATTGCCGTGGTAGCCCAGAGTGATCCGGGCAAAGCAGGAAAATACAGGATGGTTATTCCGGACAATATTGTTAACCAGGTTTACGAATGGGCCAAAGAAAATAAATCCATCCTGTTTATTGATATACAGACCGGACATGAAGATATTCGCACATTGCTGCCCCGCTTTGAATGGCTGCTAAAAAATCCTGATGTACATCTTGGGATTGATCCGGAATTCAACCTGATAAAAAACAAGGTTAAACCGGGCAAGAAGATCGGCACCTACGATGCGGAAGACATCAACTACGCTTCAGGGTACCTGAAAGATCTGGTCAAAAAATACAACCTGCCACCAAAAGTGTTTGTTATTCATCGCTTTACACGCAACGGAGTCACCAACTCCGACAAGATTACTCTGCGGCCAGAAGTACAGATAGTCATGCATATGGATGGCTGGGGCGCACCATGGCTGAAGCGTGACTCCTACAAAGATTACATTGTAGCTGAACCAGTCCAGTTCACCGGTTTCAAACTCTTCTACCATAACGACACTAAAAAGGGTGACCCGCTGATGACGCCTCAGGATGTACTGAAGCTGAATCCGAAACCGCTCTACATTCAGTACCAGTAGAATTTAAAAAAGTGCCCTGCAGAACTTGCAGGGCACTTTTTTTACATGTATATCACATTCTCTCCTACCTGCATTTCACTTTTTCATAGAGCCACCACTCGATTACGTCCACTGCTTTTCGCCTGATATAATGCCTTATCGGCCCTGCGGATGATATTAAGAAGTACCTGCTTTGGGTCGCAGAATCCAACCGGTGATTCCGCCATGCTTACCAGACTGACAGCATTAATGATCTGGTGGTGAGAAAGTAATCCAACCAGTGTATCCATGGGCAAATACAGCTGATTGATTGCGAAAATCATCTGTCCGGAACTTCTGGTCATGGCAGCATCGGCAGCTTCTACAGCAGCACTGCGGGCGCTCATGTAACTGAATCCGCCTATTACCACCAACCCGGTTAATATAATCAAAAGAGAAAACAGGCTGCCGATGCGGATATGGAGCGGATATGTTCGATGTTTTTAACAAAGAGTAATTGAGGGTTGCTTTTATTCATTTTGGACTCTTTTAGAAATGCATTTTAAATTTTAGCTGAATTGTATTTTAATACATTAGAATAATATCCGGGTAATGCAAGCTGGAACTTAATGATTTAAATTCTGTGACAAACCTGTAAAATTAGTCATATTCTCCTGCAACCAGCAAATTCTACAAAACATTTTACTGATTGGCACGCAACCGTAACATTTCTATGTTACAAACAATAAAACTAACTGTAATATATGACATGCAAAAGCAAATAAGGAGCAGCAGATGAAAAAAATCCTGATCATAGAAGACGAAAGAGATCTTGCCGAGCTACTGGTGTTCAATCTCGAAAAAGATGGCTTCACGACCAGGTGTGCCATGAATGGAAACGACGGACTTGAAGCTGCCTTCAGCGACCAGCCTGACCTGATAGTGCTGGACTTGATGTTACCGGGAATGATGGGAACCGAGGTATGCAAGTCACTACGCAAGGATCCGAGGACGGCTAAAACCCCAGTACTGATGGTAACCGCCAAAAGTGACGAGATCGACCGCGTTGTCGGCTTTGAGGTTGGAGCAGATGATTACATAGTTAAACCGTTTTCCATGCGGGAACTATCACTGCGCATCAAAGCCATTCTCAGGCGCTGTGACGTTGAGCAGCCCAGAGAACAAAGCTTGCTGACCATTGGCGCCATCAATATTAATACCGAACGACATCAAGTTATTAGTGCCGGGGCGGAAATAGAACTCACTTCAACAGAATTCAAGCTTCTGGCTTATATGGCCGAACGGCGAGGTCGCGTCATCAGCAGAGATCAACTGCTGCAAAACGTCTGGAGTTATAATGATGTGGGTGACACTCGTACTGTAGACACGCACATAACCAGACTGCGCAGTAAACTTGGCCCTCCTGGTGAACTGATCAAGACTGTACGTGGCTTCGGTTATAAAATGGAAGAGGTTTAACCATGTCATTTCGATGGAAAATGATGTTTTCCTACCTGCTGATCATCCTGTTTTTGGCTGGTTTCTTCTATTTCAGCTTTGATCAAGGTGCCCAATCCTTTTTCCTTACGGAAAGCCGTGAAAACCTGATCAGTCAAACCAAACTGGCCAAACTACTGGCGGAACAGGATAATGGTGCCACACCTCCGCAGAAACTGGCGGAAAAGGCCGGTTCTGCAATTAAGGCTCGAGTCACAATAATTGCACCTGACGGTAAGGTTATTGCCGATTCAGACGTTAATCAGGCCAAAGTTTCCGCCCTTGAAAACCATCTCAACCGCCCCGAGATACAGCAGGCACTTAAGAACGGCACAGGCAGCTCAATCCGTTACTCTGAAACCCTGAAAACATCCATGCTGTATACGGCTATCACCTACAACTTCAACAATCAGAGTGGCATTATAAGGCTATCTCACCCTCTGGACTATTTCACTGAAGCAACAAATGCCCTGCATAAGATGGCTGGTATGGCTTTGCTGATATCCATACTGTTTGCGCTGGCTTTCAGTCTGCTGCTTTCCAAGATCACCTCCCGCCCTCTACGGGAGATGGCAGCAATCGCCTCCAGAATCGGCAAAAATGATCAATTCAAACGGATACCGGTTACCTCCAGCGACGAAATAGGCACACTGGCATCAGTACTAAATGACATGGCCGGTCGGATAGAATCACAAATGCACAGCCTGGCTGCCGAAAAGAGACACCTTGATACAATCCTGCTAGGAATGGGTGAAGGCGTAATGGTAGCCACGTCAAACGGCACAATAACTCTTGTCAACACGGCCTTTAAGGACATGTTCGCCATCACCGGCAGCGTTGAAGGTAAAAACCTGATCGAAATATCCCGTAGTCCTGATCTGCAAGCAGCTTTTAACGAATTGAGCCTTACCGGCAAAGAACTGATTCGTGAAATCAATATTAAACATGGCGACACCACTCTACTGACACATTGGGTACCGTTAGCAGTAAACAGTTCCGATAATGGGGTTGTTGCCGTATTCCACGACATTACTGACATGAAATACGTTGAAAACATGCGCAAGGATTTTGTTGCAAACGTGTCACACGAACTACGAACACCGGTTTCCGTCATCAAAGGCTACGCTGAAACCCTGATGCAGGACAATATGATTGCTTCAGACCCTGTCAAGGCAGAAAAATTTGCCGGAATCATTCACAATCACGCAGAACGCCTGACCAGCCTGATCAATGACATTTTGACTCTTTCTTATCTTGAATCCAAAACAGCAATACTGGAACTCAACACCCTGGATGTCAGTGGTACCACAAACAAAGCCTGCATGCTCCTGGCGGATAATGCCGCAAATAAGAAGATCAACCTGCTTAACGAAGTCGGCACCGGCATAGCCAGGGTAATGGCCGACCAGGGGAGACTGGAGCAGGTAATGGTCAACCTGATTGATAATGCAATCAAGTACACACCGGAAGGCGGCAATATCAGAATCTTTGCCGAACAGAGTGCAGACTCGGTAAAACTGTCTGTAGAAGACAGCGGCATCGGTATCCCTCCCAAAGATAAAAGCAGGATTTTCGAGCGTTTTTACCGCGTTGACGCAGCACGCAGCCGTGATCAGGGTGGAACCGGCCTGGGTCTTTCCATTGCCAAACATATCATGCAACTACATGGCGGAGAGATTACCGTCACCAGCACACCAGGCAAGGGTTCGACCTTTACCTGCACACTTCGGATCGCCTGAACTCTTCAATCCCTTGACGCATAAGCGCTAACTTTAAGTTTTTTGTTCCTTCCCCTTCAAGGGGAAGGCCAGGATGGGGATGGGTTGTTTTTGGTAACTTTCTGAAATCCCACCATACACTTGAAAGTGACATCTCCATCTTAATACAGACCCTCGGAGAGATTCGGAGGGTCATTTGTTTCCGGTCAAAGATAGCAAATTCCTCCCACCCCTAACCCTCTAGCAAATGGAGGGTGGATAAAAAATTTAACCAACATTTTCCCTTCCTGTAACATTCCTGTAACAGTGGTATGATATTAATAGCAACATGTTTGAAACAAATTATCAAAACCCACTATCCAAATGGAGGAAATCATGTTTAAGAAGTCGATTGTTACAGTTGCGTTGCTTGCACTGACCGCCGTATCCGCTCACGCTGAAAAAATCACTGTTGACGGTAAAATCAAGAAATATGCCCCTACTGCCGGTGTTGCCGGAAATCTGAACAGTATCGGTTCAGATTCTCTGAACAACCTGATGACCTACTGGGCGGAAGGTTTCAAAAAGAAGTACCCTAATGTGAATATCCAGATTGAAGGAAAAGGTTCCAGCACTGCTCCCCCTGCCCTGATTGCCGGTTCTGCACAGCTAGGCCCCATGTCACGTGAAATGAAACCTTCTGAAATTGAGCAGTTTGAAAAGAAGTTTGGTTATAAGCCAACCAAAATCGGAGTTGCACTTGATTCACTGGCTGTATTCGTCAACAAGGACAACCAGATCAAAAGTCTTTCTCTAGATGAAGTGGATGCTGTTTTCTCAAAGACACGTAAACGCGGGCTGTCAGACGTCACAACCTGGGGACAGCTCGGTGTAACCGGCAAGCTGGCTGAAAAACCAATCAGCCTTTATGGTCGTAACTCCGCTTCCGGAACCTACGGCTACTTTAAAGAGCATGCTCTTAAAAACGGTGATTACAAAAGCACTGTTAAAGAACAGCCAGGCTCAGCATCCGTTGTTGAAGGTGTAGCCAAGGATATTTCTGCCATCGGGTACTCAGGTATCGGTTATGCAACATCAGGAGTTCGTGCCCTTCCGCTCTCAGACAAAAAAGGTGGTCCTGTAGCAGAAGCCAACTACCAGAACGTACTTAGCGGCAAATACCCGCTCAGCCGCATGCTTTACGTCTATGTAGCCAAGAAACCGGGACAGCCACTGCCAAAAATCACTGAAGAATTCATCAAGTATGTCCTCTCCAAAGAGGGACAGGAAATCGTTGTTAAAGACGGTTATGATCCTCTGACTGCCAAGCTTGTAGACAATCAGCTAAAAGCATTGAAGTAACCCATTCCCTTCTCCCTGAGGGAGAAGGCGGCCGAAGGCCGGATGAGGGGGCACTAGTGAGAAATAAATCACCGCTGCCCCCTCACCCTAGCCCTCTCCCTCATGGAGAGGGAACTTTAAATGAAATCTCAATTTGAAACTCCCATAACTATGACAAAAAATATTTCTGAAAATTCAAGACGTAACGATAAAATTGCCGAGTGGTTCATCAAGGTAGGCGGGCTGCTGGTTATCCTTTCTGTCATCTGGATTTTGGTGATGATTTCGAAGGTTTCACTGCCGCTCTTCTTCCCACCTAAAGCACGGATTAATGCGTCCTTCACACTGCCGCCAAATCTGAAACCGGAAACAGTTCTGGCCAGTGGTCTCGACGACTCCGGGCGCCAGGCTTTCACATTTGACCAGACCGGTACATTTAATTTTTTTGATGCTTCAAATGGACAACTTTTAGAGAGTATTGACACCCCGACAAAACCATCAGGAGCAATAAAAGCGGCTTCTGCCGAGATGATTGGAAAATACGTTTACACAATTTACTGGGATAACGGAGCGGCCTCGTCAGTTTCCGTGGGTTTCGGTTTAGCACCAGAAAAGGGCACAGCTTCTGAAATATCCCATGAATTAACTTCCAACAACGACCTCGCCTTTAGTGGCAATGGCAAAACAGTACAAAGTTTTGTCCGGCGCATCGAAGGTAAAGGAAGTATTCGGGTTGATCGTCTCCCAGGAGACAGCTTCAGAATTACTCATCGCCTGGTCGAAAAAGACCTGCTGGACAATGAAATTGTAAAGACGACAGAAAGCCAGATCAACCAGCAGTTGCCTGCCCCAATCACAGTCAGTGTTATGGACCATAAAGGTCGCTACCTATATGCTGGAACCCAAAACGGTTACGTTTTGCGTTGGGATGTGTCAGAACCTGGAAATACTCGCCTGATTGATAGTACCAACGTTAGCAATGGCCAGCCAATAACTGCACTGAACCTTGTTCTGGGCGACTACTCTCTGGCTGTCGGCGATGCAGCGGGTCAATACAATATCTGGTTTCCCGTTACCGCTCCTGGTAGTGCTGATGACAAACGACTGACACTAATTCACAAGCTGCCGGCACATGGTAGCAAGATCACAGCTATCATGCCCTCATTGCGCGACAAATCCTTGATCTCGTTTAATGACAAGGGTGAACTGCGGATTGACCATACAACTTCTGAGCGCACTTTGTTGACACTGAATAAAAACAGTGCCGACATTCGCCAAGCCACATATTCACCTCGCTGTACAGCACTCTCAACCCTGGAAAATAATGGTAAATTTACGGCATGGAAACTGGACATACCTCACCCCGAGGTTTCGCTTGGCACCCTGTTCGGAAAGGTCTGGTACGAAGGTTACGACAAGCCTGAATTTATCTGGCAATCTTCTTCTGCTTCAGACGAATTCGAACCTAAAATCAGCCTGGTGCCACTGATATTCGGCACAATCAAGGCTACGGCCTTTGCCATGCTTTTTGCCGTACCGCTGGCAATGCTGGGAGCCCTGTATACCAGTCAGTTCATGACACCCAACGTAAAAAACCGTGTAAAACCAACCGTAGAGATCATGGCCGCCATACCGTCCGTAGTTATCGGATTCCTGGCCGGACTCTGGTTGGCACCAATCATTGATAAAGCTGTACTGACAATGTTTATCTCTGTGCTGCTCGTACCCACAATGATCTTTATGTCGATGCTGATCTGGCAGTTAATCAAACCTTTTTCCAAGCTGGGCGGCTTCCTGCGCGGCAACGAATTCATAGTTTTCATTCCAATGATGCTGCTGGGTGTTTATTTTTCGTGGCTTCTGGGTGGTATGGTTGAAACCTCAGCGTTTGGAGGGGATTTCAAGCAGTGGATGTTCAGCTCTCTTGGTATCGGTTACGACCAGCGCAACTGTATCATTATTGCCATAGCACTCGGCTTTGCAGTCATCCCGATCATCTTTACAATTGCTGAAGACGCACTGTCCAATGTGCCGCGCAACCTTTCTGCCGCTTCCATGGCACTGGGTGCCAGCCGCTGGCAGACCGCCTGGCGCGTTGTACTCCCATCGGCTCTGCCTGGTGTTTTTTCTGCTATAATGATTGGGTTTGGTCGTGCCATCGGTGAAACCATGATCGTGTTGATGGCCACCGGCAATACACCGATCATGAGCTGGAGCGCCTTCAACGGTCTTCGAAGCCTATCGGCTAATATTGCGGTAGAGATTCCTGAGGCACCACTGGATGGTTCTCTATACAGGGTTTTGTTCCTTTCAGCTGTGTTGCTGTTTATTTTTACCTTTCTGATCAACACTGTCGCTGAGACTTTAAGACAGAGATTTAGAAAGAAGTATGGACGATATTAAGTAAAACAGACTGAAGGTTGATGACTGAAGGTAAAACCAGTTTTAAACCTCAGCCTTTAACCTGCAGCCTATACACCTAAAAATGAGAACCTTATGAAACGATACTTTAAAAACGGTGAACCATTTGTTTTACTTACCGGCGCGGCACTGGCCCTGATTCTGATTATGACAATAACTCTTGTGGCTGTTGTCATGAAAAACGGACTTGGCTATTTCTGGCCAAGTGAACTGGTACGTTATGAACTGAAAGATGGAACCGTTGCCCTTGGGCAGTTGATGATTCAGGAAAAGAACCCTAATACTGGAAACCAACGCATACAGGTGAAGGTTTCCAACAGAGATGTTCTGGGTCAGGACTTTAAATGGATTGAAGTTAGCGAAATTTCCAGTAAGAATATTCCCAAGGACGCCGTTTTGGTTGAACGAAAAGAATACGGCAATTATGTCGGTTTTCTGAAAAATGTTTCTGCCGACGGGCTTGTGGACGATTCTGTCACTGATCCTTGGGAGCGTCTATCAAAAGCACAGAAAGCAATCGCCCCTAAACTGGCTGAAATCCAGAAAACTATAGACAGCATGTTCAGTATTAACTATAAAACTGAACAGTTACGCCTGAAAATACTTAAGCTGGAGTACAAGAATAGAGATAAAAACAGTGCTGCAATTTCTGACCTTACGACAGAACGGAAAAAACTGACCTCTGAATTTGAAACCCTCAACAGCAAACTTAATGAAATGCAAAGTGAATTGGGCAAGGTCAAAGCCGAACTCACTGATGCCTCTGACGGGAGCAAAGAAATTGCCCTGACCGAAATAGTTCAGATCATGCAGCCAAACTCCATGTCCGTATTTGCCAAGATGGGAGCCTATGCGGGTCGAGTTAAAGAGTTGCTGTTCGACGACCCCCGTGAGTCCAACACCGAAGGCGGCCTCTTCCCGGCGATCTTCGGCACTGTTATGATGGTCATGTTGATGAGTGTCTTCTCGCTTCCGTTCGGTGTAATTGCCGCTGTCTATCTACGAGAATATGCCAAAGACGGACTGATGACCCGCATGGTAAGAATTGCCGTCAATAACCTGGCCGGCGTGCCTTCGATTGTCTATGGTGTTTTCGGACTGGGCTTCTTTGTCTACGGCATCGGCGGCAGCCTGGATCAACTGTTCTTCCCTGAACGTTTACCAACACCAACCTTTGGCACAGGCGGTATCCTCTGGTCAAGCCTGACAATGGCGCTGTTGACTGTTCCTGTTGTCATTATCGCGACAGAAGAATCATTGGCTTCAATACCACGCGGAATCCGGGAAGGTTCACTGGCACTTGGTGCGACCAAGTTCCAGACTTTGATTAAAATCCTGATACCAATGGCTACTCCCGGCATTATGACCGGACTGATCCTCTCCATGGCAAGAGCAGCAGGTGAGGTTGCGCCACTAATGATAGTAGGTGTTGTCAAACTGGCCCCAACCCTGCCTTTTGACAGCTACTTCCCTTTCTTCCATATGGACCGCAAATTCATGCACCTTGGTTTTCATATCTTTGATGTCGGTTTCCAGTCTCCCAATGTAGAGGCTGCTAAACCGATGGTTTTTGTGACCACCATGCTGCTTTTGGCAATCGTAATAGTTGCCAGCAGCCTGGCGATCTATTTCCGTGCCAAAATGAAAAAGAGATACGTAACTTCGAATTTCTAAGGATACTGTAATGCCAGAACAAAACAACCCGCAAAATATTATCATGGACATCAACAACCTGAACCTTTACTACGGTTCTAAACAAGCTTTGAAAGATGTTACGCTCTCCATGGCCAAAAACAAGGTTACTGCCTTCATCGGACCGTCAGGATGCGGTAAATCTACGCTTTTACGCTGCTTCAACCGCATGAACGACCTGATTGACAATGTACGGATTGAAGGGAGCATGCGCTTTGAAGAAGAGGAGATCAATGACCATCAAATGGACATAATCTCCCTGCGCCGCCGCATCGGCATGGTTTTTCAGCAGTCCAATCCTTTCCCCAAGTCTATCTACGAGAACATCGTTTACGGCCTGCGTATTGCCGGAATAAATGACAAGAGTGTACTGGACGAAACTGTTGAACGCAGCCTTAAAAACGCTGCCATCTGGGATGAGGTCAAGGATCGACTTCACGATTCCGCTCTTGGCCTGTCAGGCGGACAGGCACAGCGTATCTGCATCGCCAGAGCCATTGCCGTTAATCCGGAAATCATCCTGATGGACGAACCCTGTTCGGCGCTTGATCCAATATCCACATTAAAAATTGAGGAATTAATTGACGAACTTAAGCAGAAATATACTATAATCATTGTCACCCACAATATGCAGCAAGCTGCCAGGGTTTCAGATGTAACCGCTTTTTTCTACTTGGGTGAATTGATTGAGGCAGGACAGACAAGCAAGATTTTTACAAATCCGGAAAAGAAACAGACTGAAGATTACATTACCGGCAGGTTTGGTTAATATCCCCTCTCTTAACATGAGCGGTAAAGAAAACAAATTATTTCAAGAGGTAAGATATGGATAGAATACACATCAGTGCAGCATACGACTCCGATCTGAACGAGTTACGGAACAAATTGCTCGCAATGGGCGGTATAGTGGAACAGATGATAGCCGGCTCCGTTAAATCACTGGAGGACAGGGATTCAGTGCTGGCTGACCGCATCATTGCCATGGACCGTGAGGTCAATGGATTTGAAATCGCAATTGACGAGAAGTGTCTGCAGCTGCTGGCCTTGCGCCAACCTGCAGCTAGTGACCTGCGGTTCATTGCACTGGCACTCAAAATAGTTACCGATCTCGAGCGAATTGGGGATCAGTGCGCCAACCTGGCTAAAAGAGTCAAGGAAATCAATGAAGAGCCGCCACTTAAGCCTTATATCGATATCCCCAGAATGGCTCAGTACACGGAAATAATGCTCAAAGAGTCATTGGATGCTTTTGTACGTGGCGATGTGGATCTGGCCATAAAGGTCTGCCAAGACGATAAATGTGTCGATGAACTGAATATGCAGGTCCAGCGCGAACTGCTTTCATTCATGATCGAAGATCCATCCACCATAACAAGAGCCATCAAGCTGAACTATATTTCAAAGTATCTTGAAAGAATTGCCGACCACTCTACCAACATCGCTGAAATGGTGATCTTTATGGTCAAGGGCAAAGATATCAGACATTCGACCAGTTGCATGGTTGATTAAAAAATGGCCGTTTCTCCATAGAGAGAAACGGCCATTCCGGTTTTAATAAAGCACCCTAAAATCAAATCCCACTGATACCAATTCCAGATCAAGGATGACATCAAGGCGGCGAAGACTGAGGCGACGAAGGTGTACAAGTAGTACGTTGAGGAGCCGAAGACGAGCCAACGAAGATAGTGTCTTAATATGGAATTGGAATGACAGTTTCAATCCACTCCTGTATGAACAAATCTATGTACTCGCGGCTTATAGCGCTGGAATGCGGGGTGATCAGTACATCCGGCTGTTCCCAGAGCGGAGATGTTTCAGGTAATGGTTCTTCAGCAAACACATCCAGTCCGGCACCTGCCAGCCTGCCACTTTGAAGCGCACTGATCAGATCCTGTTCATGATAGCAGTTCCCTCTCCCCAGGTTGTATAGGTATGATCCCTGCTTCATGGCGTTGAAAAGACGGGCAGAAAAAATACCCTCAGTTTCGCTACCACCAGGCAGCACCAGTACTACATGATCCGCATTCGGCAATTCCAGTTCCAACTGGTCAAAAGTAATTATCCTGTCTGCCAGTGGATGGTTTTCAAAACCGGTTATGCTACGCTTAACGGCAGTAACACCAGCTCCAAACGCCTTAAGCAACTCAGCCATGGATTGTCCAAGAGATCCAAAACCAACGATCAGAACCTGCTGGTTGAAAAGAGCAGCGCAATCATTATAGCCAAAACGCCCCCATACTTTATTACTCTGGTCTACCTGCGACTTTTTTAGATTACGGTTAAAATACAGCATCATTGAAAGCAGACTTTCCCGCATAATTTTACCATGAAAACGCCCGTAAAAGTTGCGTACACGCCCGGACTGATCCGCTGCAACCCAGTCATGGCCAGCTGCTGGCGTAAATACAGCTTTCAGATTTGGTGCATTTGCATACCATTCCTGTTTGAATACCCAGGTCAATACACAGTCCGCATCCGCAAGACTGTCGCGAAAGATGCTGTTTGATTCAGTTACTTCGATTTGCGTATCAGGGAATGCTACTCGAATGGCGTCAATATGGTGTGGTTTGATGGAAAAAGCGTCGACCGGGTTTTTCAGATTGATAAGTAGTTTTTTGATTTCCATAAATATCTTTCGTCAGCTGAATTTTCAGACGTCAGATAATAACTTTAAAATCAATCCGATTCAAGAACTCTGTTTTCTGGGACAGATTAATGTACCGGCTTTTAACCCAACGGGAGAACTTATCAATATCAGGCTCTAGCCCGCTGAAGTCATCTATAATTATTTTCATTTAAGCCTCCAACCAATTTACAACAAAAATCTAACAGAATACTGTTCTAATAAAATAAAAAAAGGCCCTCACGATTTAACGTAAGTGCCTATAATTGTTGTGGCAGGGGTACCAGGATTCGAACCTAGAGTGACGGCGTCAGAGGCCGTTGCCTTACCATTTGGCGATACCCCTATAAAAGGATTTATTTATATAGCAAAGGACCGACTGCGAGTCAAGCTTTTTAGCTTTTTTCAGCCCAAAACAACCTCGGACCCGGCTTTAATTGCCTTAACGTTTGCGGGAATGAGTCCATGACTGCGCTCAGGCAATGTTTTTTTCAGAGCTTCTTCCAATGAATGCAGATCAAGGGCACCACTTTTGGCCGCATATGCTCCACAGGCAACCATATTAACCATACGCACGTCTCCAAGATCTATGGCGATCTGATTCATAGGAACCTTGACAACCTCGATACCCGAAAGCTCAACCCCGTCACATTCCACTAATGTTGAGTTAACAATACAGACACCACCCTGACGAACTTTGGCTGCATATTTATCAAAAGAAAGCTGATTCAACACCACCGAAAAGGAAGGATTTCCCACTACCGGCGATCCGGTTTCACCGTCGGCAAAGACAATCGTACACATGGCAGCCCCACCACGTTTTTCAACTCCATAGGCGGGAAAAAAAGAGACATTCTTGCCCTCATGAATAGCTGCATAGGAGAGCAGATTGCCTGCCATCAAAACACCCTGCCCTCCAAAACCGGCAATAAAAACATCGTAGCGCATTTATAGCTCCAAATCAGATATTGGCTGTATTTTTGTATGTTCCCAGCTGAAAGTAGGGGATCATTTCACTCCCTACCCGTTCATTGGCTGCCAGTGCATTCATACCCCAGTTGGTGGGACAGGCGGCCAGAACTTCAACAAATGAAAAACCCTTTTTCTCAACCTGATACTGAAAAGCTGTTTTGATAACTTTTTTGGCCTGTAGAATATTTTTGGGGCTATTAAGCGCCACACGGGCAGAATAGGCAACACCCTCTAGCTGTGCCAGCAGCTCCGACATGCGAATCGGGTAGCCGTCCTTGCTTGCGTCACGCCCGTAAGGTGACGTAGATGTCCGTTGTCCAGCCATGGTAGTAGGAGCCATCTGTCCGCCGGTCATGCCGTAGGTGGTATTATTGACAAAGATTACCGTAATGTCCTCACCTCGGTTGGCGGCATGAATGATCTCGGAAGTACCGATGGCAGCCAGATCACCATCCCCCTGATAGGTAAAGACAAAACGGTCAGGACGGGCACGTTTTGCGCCTGTTGCAACAGCAGGGGCACGACCGTGTGGAGATTCGATCACGTCAATATCAAAGTAACCGTAAATAAATACTGAACAGCCCACCGAAGCAACCCCGATAGTCTCAGCGCGCAACCCGAATGCATCCAACGCCTCCCCCACCAGCCTGTGTGCAGTGCCGTGGTGACAACCGGGACAGAAATGTGTTTGTACGTCTTTCAGGCTCTCAGGCCTTTTAAATACCTGTTTCATCCGTTTCTTACCGCCTCGTTCAGATTTTATACTTTTTCTGTATCTGCTCGAAAAGCTCTTCAGGTGTCGGCAACGAACCAGCGCCGGGAGGGCGTCCGTAAAAAGCGACGTCAACGTCTCTGGCAACCGACAGACGTACATCATCAATCATCTGACCCGTACTCAACTCAATCACCAGAAAGCGTTTACACTGCTGCGACAACGCTTCATAAGCTTTTGCAGGAAATGGAAATAATGAGATCGGACGCATCAGGCCGACCTTCATACCG